>ERZ772872.1505-NODE-1505-length-20916-cov-18.731509_pt1 | contig 20916 bp, 16 predicted proteins | sample MGYA00512132_ERZ772872 | MGnify/ENA primary metagenome ERZ772872 (study PRJEB29015, sample SAMEA2737724) | human gut metagenome | biome: human gut; feature: human-associated habitat; material: faeces | place: China | collected 2012 ...
TCTCGTCCGCAACCCATTTGTGGCACCCCGTAGGGGCCGGGCATGCCCGGCCCGCCACCTTGCCATTACCGCCCATGTGTCTTTTGCATCGTAGGGAGAGGTCTTGACCGCTTGACGGCGCACAACGAGCGCCGTCAGCCAGCAAAGCTGGCCCGCTCATGCGGTTGTTTGCCCTGCAGGGGCAAACATTGTTCGCTCCCCGATTTCGCTCCGCTCAACCGTGGGCCCACGCTCACAACCCCGCACCTCCACAGGGCGTCGAGGACGCCGCCCCCTACAACATTCACCGCAAACCTTCCGCCATGTGTGGGGGAAAAATCCATCCCTCCCGCGCCGTTTCTGTTACACCCAACCTTCCGGGCCATCTTCGCCACCCCACCAAAGGAGCCTCACCCATGCCCAACGATTACGAAAATCCGAAATATACCAACAAAAACGAATACCACGCCGGGGACGGGCCGTTCCAGTTCCCGTGGTGGGCCATTGTCATTGCGTTTGTGGTGTGGTGGCCGCTGGGTCTGGTGTTTATCGGCCTGAACGCCGCCATGAAAAACGGCAGGCTCGGCGGCTTTGAGCAAAAGGCCCGCGAGGCGACCCGGGACCGCACGGCATCCGGTGCAAAGCCGGTGTACAATGCCGAGTTCCGCCCCATCTACGATACCCCCGACCAACCGCAGCCGAAGGCGGCAGCCCCCCATGCGGCTCCGCAGCAGGCGCAGGTACGGGCGGCAGGCAAAAAGCTCAAGGGCATGGCGCTGGCCACCGGCCTGACGGTGGCGGGCGTGCTGCTGCTTATCTGCGCGCTGGCAGCGCTGCCCAGCGCCATCTACTGGCTGCCGGAGGCCCTGACGGAGGGCGGCAGCTATTGGACCTGGCTGGTCGAGGATTCGATGCCGATGCTGATGTCGCTGACCGGCGGCATCGGCTGCCTGTTCGGTGCCAATCACATCCGCACCACCCGCCGTATGTGCAAGAAAATCAACAATATCGTCGGTGATGCGAAATATATGTACATTCAGGACATCGCCGACGCCATCCCGTGCAGCTATGAAAAATGCTGCAAGCATCTGGAAAACTGCATCGACGAGGGACTGTTCGGCCCGGGCGCCTTTCTGGATATGCACCGCAAATGCCTTGTCGTCAAGGAGCGCCCGCCCGAGCCGACGCCCGCCCCGGCCCCCGCGCCGAAGCCGCAGAAGGCTGACCCGATGCCCGAGGCCGACCAGTACCAGAAAATCCTCGACGAGCTGCGCCGCGTCAATGACGCCATCCCCGACGAGGAGATGACCGACAAGATCAGCCGTCTGGAGGCCGTGTCCGCCAAGATCTTTGAGCAGGCCCGCACCGACCCAGACAAGCTGCCCCAGATGCGCAAATTTATGGATTATTACCTGCCTACGTCGTTAAAGCTGCTCAACACCTACGCCGAGCTTGACAAGCAGGGCATCGAGGGCGAGAATATCTCGGAGTCCAAGCACCGCATTGAGCAGACGATGGACACGTTGGTCAAGGCATTTGAGACGCAGCTGGATAAGCTGTTTGCCAGCGACGCCCTCGACGTCAGCACCGACATCGACGTGATGCAGAACATGCTGCGCGCCGACGGCCTGACCGACGATGCACCGTTTAAATTGTAAAAAGGCTTCCCCGTCGGGGGAAGCTGTCACCGAAGGTGACTGATGAGGGCAGACCGTTTGCGGTCTCCCGTTTGCGGGCAAGTCCCGCAAGCTCGCCCCTCATCCGTCTGCGGTCAGGGCCGCAGACACCTTCCCCCAAGGGGGAAGGCACCCCGCCCTGGAACTTTATCCACCGCAAAGGAGCCAACACCCCATGCAAAAATCCACAGGGCAGCTGCACAACAGCTGGCACAATTTTTCCAAGTACCGCCCGCTCATCCGCGAGCTGGTCACCCGCGACCTCAAGGTCAAATACCGCCGCAGTGTGCTGGGCTATATGTGGAGCATTTTAAACCCGCTGCTCATGATGCTGCTGCAAACGCTCGTTTTCTCCTACATGTTCCGGTTCGACATCCCGAACTTCCCGCTGTATCTCATCTGCGGCAACACCCTGTTCAACTTTTTCAACGAGAGCACGAACATGGGCATGGGCAGTGTGCTGGGCAATGCGTCGCTTATCAAAAAAGTGTACGTGCCCAAGTTCATCTTTCCCATCAGCCGCGTGGTGTCCAGCTTTGTGAACCTGCTGTTCAGCCTGGCGGCCATCCTGCTGGTCATGCTTATCACCCGCTCGCCGTTCTACTGGACGATTCTGCTCGTCTGGGCACCGCTTTTGCTGCTGCTGGCGTTCTGCTGCGGCATGGCCGTGCTGCTTTCGGCGCTGGCGGTCTACTTCCGCGACCTGCAATACCTGTACGGTATCCTGACGATGGCCTGGATGTACGCTACACCGCTGTTTTATCCCCTCTCGGCGCTGCCGCCCTTCATGGTGCCCGTCATCAAGCTGAACCCGCTGTACCATTACATCAACTGTATGCGGTGCCTTGTCATGTACGGCACGTTGCCCGGCCCTAACACCTGGATCGCCTGCATCGGCAGTGCCGTGGTCATGATGGGCGTCGGCCTCGCTGCGTTCCGCAAGCTGCAGCGCAACTTCATTCTGTATCTGTAAGGAGCTTTCCATGTCCATCATTCAGGTGGAGGATGTCTCGATGCGTTTCAACCTCGCGCAGGAGAAAACCGAGACCCTCAAGGAATACACCGTCAAGCTGCTGAAGCATCAGCTGTTTTTCAACGAATTTTACGCACTGCGGGACATTTCGTTCAAAATTGAGCCCGGCGAGTCCGTCGCACTCATTGGCCGCAACGGCAGCGGCAAGAGCACGATGCTGAAGCTGATTGCCGGCGTTATGTACCCCACGACGGGCAGCGTGACCGTCAACGGCGAGATCGCGCCCCTGATCGAGCTGGGTGCAGGCTTTGACCTGGACCTGACCGCGCGGGAGAACGTCTTTCTGAACGGTGCGGTGCTCGGCCATGACCGCGCCTACATGCAGGAGCATTTCCAGAACATCATCGACTTTGCCGAACTGTGGGATTTTGTCGATGTGCCGGTAAAAAACTATTCCAGCGGCATGATCGCGCGGCTGGGCTTCTCGATTGCGACAGAGGTCCGGGCCGACATTCTGGCCTGCGACGAGATTTTGTCCGTCGGTGACTTTATGTTCCAGCAGAAGTGCCACCAGCGGATGGAGCAGATGCTCTCCGGCGGCACAACGCTGCTGTTTGTCAGCCACGACATCAATCAGGTCAAGCAGCTGTGCAAGCGCGCCATCTGGATCGACCACGGCCACCTGCGCGGCGACGGCCCCGCGGAGGAGGTCTGCAACGCCTATGTAGCCGCGATGGAGCGGGGCGAGTAAAGGCTTCCCCCGAGGGGGAAGGCATCCCAGCCCAAGTAAGCAACACAAAGGAGACCCCATGCTGACCAAAAAACAAAACCTTACACGGGAAATCCTGACCGTTATCCTGCTGCTGGCGGCGGTGGCGGCCACGGAATACTGGTTCTTCCAGCTGTGGCGGCTGGACTGGCATGTGCCGATGTTCTACGGCGGCGACGGCATCTACTGGGTCGGTCAGGTGCAGCGCAGCTACGGCGAGCTGTCCGGCTCCCTCGGCTGGCCGTTCTATGAGGTCGCGGGCAGATACGACCCGAACTATGATCTGATCTACGACATCTTTGTCTGGTTCGTCGGCCTGTTCACCAAGGACACCGGCACGGTGTTCAACCTGTATGTCCTCGTCATCCCGTTTGCCAACGCGCTGGCGGGGTACGCGGTGTTCCGCATGGTCGGGCTGCGCCGCTGGCTGAGCTTTGCGTTCGGTCTGACGTTTGGCCTGACGCCCTACGTCCAGCAGCGCATGGCCGGGCACATGATGCTGGCCGCCTGCGAGTTTGTGCCGTTCTCGGTGCTGCTCTGTCTCTGGTGCGCCGAGGATGAACAGTTCAACCGCCCGGGCAGGGGCTTCTTCAAAAACAAGCGCAACTGGCTGGCGCTGGCCATGGCGTGGGGGATCGCCAACAACGGCGCGGCCTACTACCCGTATTTCACCTGCTTCTTCCTCTGCGTCACGGCGCTCTGCCTGATTTTGCGGGACCGCAGGTGGCGCGCGGGCACGTCCTGCGTTGTCACGATTGCCGAGATCGTCGCCTGGATGATCCCCGACTTCTTCCCGATGGTGCTGGGCATCCTGAACGGACAGGGCAGCACGCTGACCAACGGCGTCTACCGCAGCCCCGTCGGCGCGGACATCTACAGCCTGCGCATCAGCAGCCTGCTGCTGTCGCCCAACGGCTTCGGCCTGCAGAAGCTCGCCAACTGGATGGGCCGCTACTTCCACGTTCTGGCCACCGATGAAGGCCCGATGTACAACGAGAACGCCTACGGCTACCTCGGCATTGTGGGCATTTTCGGCTTTCTCGCGCTGCTGCTCATGCTGCTGCGCAGCCGGGACTGGAAGGCGGGCCGCACCGAGCGCCCCGAGCTGGGGGACCGTCTCTGGCTGCTGAGCCGCCTCAACGTCATGGCGCTGCTGCTGGCGACGATTGCCGGCTTCGGCGGCATCATCGGCATCTTTGTGCGGTTCATCCGCGGGTACAACCGCGTCAGCCCGTACATTGCGTTCTTCGCGCTGCTGGCTGTCGGCCTGGCTCTTGAAAAACAGCTGACCCGGCGCACCGGGCGCAGCCGCAAGGCGCTGGCGGCTGTGGCCATCCTGCTGCTGGGCTACGGCTACTGGGAGCAGCAGGGCTTCTTCCGGCCTGAGTACGAGGAGATTCAGGACAAGTGGTATCAGGACGAGGCTTTTATGAACGAGGTCGAGGCTGCGGCAGGGGACGGCGCGATGCTTTTCACGCTGCCGTACATGAAGAACTTTGAGAACGGCTCGCTGAACAACATGTGGGATTACACGCTGCTGCGCGGCCCGCTGCACAGCAAGACGCTGAAATTCACCTACGGCGCGGGCTACGGCACGAAGAATGACCTCTGGTACCGCGAGACGAGCGAGCTGGAGCCGGACGCCATGGTGGCCGAGCTGCGCACACAGGGTATGACCGGCATCTATCTGGATCTGGACGGCTACCCCGAGGACGAGCAGCAATCGGCGCTGGCCGCCCTGACCGAGGCCGCCGGCTGCGGCCCGGAGGATGTCATCCACAGCGGAAGCGGGCTGCTCTGCTACATCCCGCTGGGGCAGGAGTAACGCATGAAACTGCAAAAAATAACGCAAAAGCGATGGTTCTGGCCGCTGGTCTGCGCGGTGTCCGTCGTGTTCGGCTGGTGGTATTTAAGCATTGTGACCTGCGCGCCGCTGGGCGGCGACGATGAGCTTATCAACCTGCAGAACTACTATTATATTACGCACACCTCGTTTGCCCAGAGCGTGCTGGACTACCTTGGCGATTTGTGGGAGCAGTTCAGCCTGCAGAACGGGCGGTTCCGGCCCTTCTCGTCGCCGCCGGTGCGCGGCCTGACGAGCTGGTTCCTGGGGGATCTGGTCGGCTACCGGCTCTACATTCTGGCGTGGACCTACGCGGACATTGTGCTGACGGCGTGGCTCGTCGGCAAGGCGTCCCGCAGCAAAAAGCTGGGCATTGCCTGCCTCTGCCTGCTGCCGATGATGTTCAGCGTCTGGCAGGACTCCACGGGCAACAGCCTCTATTCCTACGGCGCACTGGTGCAAAGCACGCTGCTGCCCGCACTCGTCGCAGGGCTGGCCGTGCTGCGCTGGCAGGACACCGGCCACAAGCGGTGGGCCGTGCTGGCGGGCTACTGTATGTTCCAGTGCTGCGCCACGTTTGAGATCGGCTTTACCTATATCGTACCGATTTTTGGTCTGGCGTGGCTCTACACCGACAAGGCCCGCGACGCGCTGCGGTTAAGTATCCCGGCGCTGCTGGGCGAGTGCGTGACGCTGGCCTTCAATATGGGCGCACGGCTCATGAACACGCTGCGGGCCGCGGGCATTCTCGCGGGCAGCGTCTCCCAGATCGAGGGCATCTCCCCGAACTTTGACCTGCCTGCCATCCTGCGCACCTGGGCCATGCAGATGTCGGCGGGCTTCCCGCTGAACGCGATGCTGTTCGGCAAGATGCGCCCCGGGAAAATATATCCCGTGGACGTGCTGTGCGGCGTCATGGTGGCCGGTGCGGCAGTGGCCGCGCTGGCGGCGCTGGATAAGCTGCCGAACAAAAAGCAAAATCTGCTGCTGTTTTTAAGCGGCCTTGCCATGCTGTCCGCCCCGGGACTGCTGATCGGGCTTTCGCCCAAGTACCAGCAGCCCGGTCAGGTGGACTGGCGGCACGGCTACATTCCCCAGACTGTGGAGAGCTTCGGCGTCGGTTTAATGGCGCTGGCCGTGCTGGTGATGCTGCTGCGCCGGGCGCGCGGCAAGAGCTGGTGGCCCGGGGGCCGCGCGGTGCTTTACGGTCTGCTGGCCGTCTGCATGGCCGGGTCGGTGGTCTGGCAGCGCGCCGCGACCCGCTCGGCCTACGACCAGGGCGGGCGCGCCTACACGGTCTTTGGCGATGGCGTCGCCGCGGGCCTGGCCGCCGACTGCGGCGACACGCCGGTGGTGACCGATTACATGATCTGGGGTGGCCATGAGGTCGCGGAGAACGCCTTCTTCCTGCGCTACGGCGATCTGGACGCCGATGCCCACGCCCTGCAGGTCTGGCGCACCGAGGACCACGCCGACGACGAGGCAGTGTACCGCGTCGGGTTCACGCTGGGGCAGGACAGGCACTACGACATTGCCTGGTGCGGCCTTGGCCACGGGGCAGACCCGGATGTGCTGACAGATGTCGAGGTCTGGCTGCCCGCGGGTACCTTCCTCTATGATGTGCTCTATTACACAACCGCCGACGGCGAGGAAGTGCGCAGAGAGGTCTACCTCGACAAGAACGGCACTATGATCACGCTGGACGGCGAAATTCTCGCGGACAGCATCCGGCTGGCCGCTCATTAGGGGGCACCCCGCCCTACGCATAACGCAAATCGGGGCCTGTAGGGCGGCCTGCCCACAGGCCGCCGTGCCCGCTTGCGGAAGAGCAAAGCCTGTTGGTCTGCCACCCCGCAGGGGCCGGGCATGCCCGGCCCGCTGCCCTCCCGCAAAAGCCCGTCCATCTTCCCGCCGCGGGCCGCAGCTATGCGGCTCCTGCGTACTCTATCAATTCAAGGAGGTGCCGCCCTTGGCACAAAATAAATCCCGCCGCCTGCTGTGGGCGGTCTGCCTTGCGGCGCTGGCGGCATTTGCTGCGGCCATGGTCTGGCTGCACTACCAGCAGCTTTGCTCCCCCGGCGGCGGCAGCGACCCCTATACCTCCGACCTTGGTATGCACCTGGCCTTCGCTCAGCGCGGCATGGTCTACTCCACTGTGTCGCTGCTCATCGGCCCGGCGTATGCACTGGCCGGGCGCATCGGCATTGCCGTGCTGCTGGCGGCGTTCCATCTGGCCGCCGTTGCCGTGTTCGCCTGCGGCCTGCGCACTGCCCTGCCCGATGCCCCGCGCCCGGCGCGGCTGCTGGTCAGTCTGGTGGTCAACCTTGCCACGGCGGTCTGGATGCCCCGCGGCGGCTACTGGTACCAGGGCACTGTCGGCGGCACGATTTATCACAACACAACGTATATTATGCTCGCGCCCTTTGCACTGCTGGCGATGCTGGCCTTTTACCGTGTCTGGCCGACGATGCGCGATGACCTGGATCTGCGTGCCTACGCGGTCTACACGGTGCTGCTGACCGTGGCGACCAGCTTCAAGGCCAGCCTGATCTTTGCATTCGCCCCGGCGCTGCTCGTGCTGCTGATTGCCGATTTTGTGCGCACCCGCGCCAAAAATCTGAAAAATGAGATCGTCATGGGGTGCAGCGTTTTCCCCGGTGTAGCGCTCTGCTTTATCCAGGCCAACGTCCTGTTTGCCGAGGAAGGCTCTGGCATACGCCTGATTTTCACCGTCCCGTTTGACCACCACCGTATGCTGTGGGGGCCGTTCAACGAGGCCGGCGTGCTGGGGCTGGCGCGGTCCTTCGTCTTTGTGGCGGCAGTGGGGCTGCTGCTGGGCCGCGCGGCGTGGCAGCGCTTCCGCTACCGGTTCAGCCTTTTCACCTTCGCCGTCTCGCTGGCCGAGGCGCTGCTGCTGGTCGAAAGCGGTGAGCGGCTCTATCACGCCAACCTCTGGTGGGGGCCGTTCATCTGCTTCTGGGTGTTCTGGTTCGAGTCCGTCAGCGTCTTTTTGCAGCAGACGCGCACCGGGGCCGTGCCCCGCTGGCGGCTGGCCGTCTGCGCCGCCGCGCTGGCGTGGCACATCGTCAGCGGTGTCTGCTTCTTAGTCATGCTTTTGCAGGGCGTAAGCTATAACGTGCCGATCCTGACGTATAATTTGTGGTAAAAAAATAAGCCGCAGGTGCAAAAACGCATCTGCGGCTTTTGTATGTTGTCAGCTTCAACCCGTAGGGGCGCATTCTATATGCGCCCGTGGCTGTGTGCGGCAATGAGTAACGCCCGCGGGCGGATATGGAATCCGCCCCTACGATTTGCGCTTTCCCTCATGCCCGCTCGGCAGCGGCAGACTGCACACCAGCGCAATGCCCAGCGCCAGAGCCAGCGCGACCTTGAAGGTCTCGCCGCCTTTGCTGGCGAAAAGCTCCTGCTCGCCCTGCAAAAAGTAGTAGGCCGTGTAGTAGATGCCCGCGCCCGGCACAAGCGGAAAGATGCCCGGCAGCAGAAAAATCGTCACCGGGGCCTTGTGGCGGATGGCAAAGAACCGCGCGCAGCCGGTCAGCGGCAGCGTGGCGACCAGCGTCGCAATCGCCGGGCTTAAAGCGAACAGCTCCACGCCGAAGATGTAGACCATCCAGCCCACCGCGCCGGTCAGGCCGCAGGCCAGGTAGTGCCGCCGCGGCATCTGGAATGTGATGCCAAAGCTGATCGTTGCAATGACGGCCACCACAAAATGGGCAAAATAATGTGTCCAGACCGGCATCACGCCACCCCCAATCCACGGGCCATGATCCAGCCCAGCACCACGCCGCCCGCAATGCTGCCCGCAATCAGCAGGGCATCCAGCAGGCGGATGGAGCCGGACAGGTAGTCGCCGTTCAGAATATCCCGCACGCCCATCGTCAGGGCAACGCCGGGGGTCAGCACCATCAGCGCGCCGATGATCGCCGCGTTGGCGTTGACGGCGGGCACAACGGTCTGCACCGCAATGGCCCAGATCGTGCCGCAAAACGCCGCCACAATGTCGGTGAATATCCGGTTGATGCCGTGCCGCGCAAACTGCTGGCAGACGAGCGCCTCCAGCAGGCCCGCCACCGCGGCCACCGGCATGTCTGCCAGCGTGCCGCCGAACAGGTACGCGAACCCCGCTGCCCCGACAACGCAGGCCAGAATTTCCAGCTGCGGTGTGCTGCGCGGCAGCGTGCGGGCCGTGTTCAGCCGTGCTTCGGCCTCGACGACGCCCAGCCTGCCGGCGGCCAGCTCACGGGAAAGCTCGTTCACGGCCTCGACGCGGCCCAGATGGACCGACACGGTGGGCACGTGCCGCACCAGCGAGACGGCATCCCGCCCCGGCAGGTGCGCCGACGCAAAGATGCCGTTGGTCAGAACATAGACATGGAAGTCCCGCACGCCGAGGCTGGCGGCCATGATCTCCATGGTCTGCTGTGCGCGGAACACCTCGCCGCCGTTTTCCAACAACGTCTGGCCCGCGTCCATGACCAGCTCCAGCGCACGGTCAAACAGTGCATCAGCCACGGATATTCTCCCGCACAGCGTTGAATTCCGGGTAATGGGCGTACAGATGCTGCGCGATGGCCTCCATGAGCAGGTAGTCATGCTCGGAGTCGATGTCGATGATGCCGGTGTCCATCATAACGCTGACGCCGAACTTGGAGTGCCACAAAATCGGGTCGGGGTTGTCCACAAGGAACGCGCGGCGGATGACGTAAATCGACGCATTGACGTCGTATACCTCGGGTGCCTGCTGACGGCCCGTGAACTGGCTCTCGATGACCATCTCGGCGTGGTCGCCCACGATCTTGAACATATTGAACCACGGATTGCGGCGGGCCTCGCAGACGCTGAAAATGATCTGCAGGTCCTCGCGCTCCTGCGCTTTGGCAAAGGCGTTCTCAATGTCCTGCTCGGTGCGCAGGGGGCTGGTGATGTCCAGATCGATCATAGCATCGTACTGTTTTCCGGTGCGGGCCTCCATGCGGGCAAAGCTGTCCTTGTAGACCTCGACCTTCGGCACGCGGTCCCCGCCCAGCTCGGCCCCGCGGGGCAGGTAGATGACCTCCGGGTACTCGGCGGCCACCAGTCTGGCCAGGTCCTCGCTGTCGGTGTTCAGCGCAACGTCGATTTCCAGCTCCGGGTGCTTTTTAATGAACAGCTCCGCGGCGCTCAGCGAATAGTAAACCAACGGTTTGCCGCAGAAATTTTTCAGATTCTTGTTTTTAAAGCCCTTGCTGCCGGCACGGCCGCAAATTGTAATGAGCAGTCTTTTCATTGTACGTTCTCCCCCAAGGTAAGTTTCAGCACGTTCAGTGCCAGCGCGGGCGGGTTGCAGCTCTCGCCGCTGCCCGTCAGCGCGTAGTCCACAAAATATTCCATCTCCCGCTCATAGCGGCGGTTGACGTCCTCCTCATAGTGCTGCACGGTGCCGTCCGGCAGGGTCAGCGTGCCCGCGCCAAAGTCGGCCAGATAGCTGCCGTCATGGCAGAAAAGCTCGATGCTGCGCCGGTATCCGCGGCCAAAGTAATCAAGATGCACCTCGGCCAGCAATGTGGGGTATCTGGCGATATACACCGACAAATCGTCGGAGTCGATTTCGAGGTCGGAGTAGGTGCCCTTGAAATTGTACAGCTGCTCCGGCACGCCGAACAGCTCGACGAGGTAGTCCCATTCATGGATGAGGTCAATCGTCACGCCGCCGCCCATCGCCTTGTGGGCGCTGTAGACCGTGCGGTAGTCCACGCCGGGCCGCCAGTCGGGCAGATAGCTTGAGCAGATGACCCGTGCGCAGTAGGGGTGCAGACCGGGCAGCCGGTCCTTGAGCGCCAGCATGACGCCGCACCACCGCATGGGCGCGGCCACATAGGCCTTTTGCCCCGCGGGCAGGCAGTCGGCCAAATCCAGTCCGGTCTGTTCGGCAGAAAAAATCGGCTTTTCGATGAAAAGTGCCCCGCCGCGGCCCCTGACCCAGGTCAGGGCGTCGGCGTGCAGGCTTGTGGGGTTCGTGATGAACACCATGTCATAGTGTGCGGGCGCGTCGGTCAAATCGGTGTACTGGGCGTGCAGCAGCGCGGCCACGCCGTCCCGCAGCGGGCGGGACAGGTCGCTGCGCAGCGCGTCGGCCTGTAAAGTCCAGCCCCGGTCCGCACAGAGGTTGGTCAGATTTTTTAAATGGCGCGTCCCGATGGAGCCCAGCCCCACGAACAGCGCGGTGATGGTACGCATAGGAGATCCCCTTTGCTTTGATTTAGATGCAATATAGGGGCCGGGCGTGTCCGGCCCTCAGCCTTGCCCATAGCAGGACGGTATATTTCATGTTGCGGGCCGGACATGTCCGGCCCCTACAGGCTTACGACTTTTCCACAAAGTCCATCAGCTCAATTGCCTTCAGGTCCTTTTCAAAGCTCCACTTCGGCTGCTCGTCGCCCTTCAGTACGCCAAAAAAGTTCGTCAGCTCGTCCACATAGGCGTTTTCTACAACGTTGTCGCTGTAGCGGCTGTCGTGCTCAAAGCTGGCGTATGTGTTGACAAACCGCTTGTCGCCGTCCTTGAACTCGTACAGCGCCTTGGGGTTGCCCTCCCAGAACAGGTGGATGCCGTCCCCGAAGCACTCAAAGCTGCGCACGGCCTTGCGGCTGACGACGTCGGCGGCCAGCACACCCTGCACGCCGCCCTTGTGGCGCAGCAGCAGCGTCACGCAGTCGGGGTAGGGGAGACCTAAGTCGCTGATCGTGTCCTTCTGCACGGTCACGCTCTCCACGTCGCCGAAGGCGTCCAGCAGCCACGGCAGGTCGATGCCGAAGATCTCGCGCACGCCGCCGGTGCGGGCGTTGCCGACGAAGAAGTTTTTATAATTCTCCCACGGGTGCCAGTCGGGCAGATACTGCCCGATGTGGTAGATGTAGTGTACGGGCTTGCCAAATTCCGCGACCTGCTGTTTAATATACTGCGTCTCGCGGCGGTACAGCATCGTGGAGGACAAAAACAACGGCAGTTTTTTGGCCGCAGCCTTGGCCATATTCTCCCGGTAGCCGTCACTGACCAGATTCAGCTCGGTAAAGACGGGCAGGTCGTGGTCCAGCAGCGCGCCGATGACCGCTGCGTGGGCCAGCGGCGCGGTGCAGACCAGCGCGGCGTCGGGGTGCTCGGCGGCGACGGCCTCGCCGATGGTGGCATAGGCTGCGTCCGCCAGACCCAGCCGGAGGGCCTCGCCGCGGCGGCTCTCGGCGGTATCCACGCCGACAATCTGAATAGCCGCGTCAATGCCTTTGGTCAGCCGGGCGCGGCGTTTGCCCATGCTGCCTAAACCGACGATGAGAAGTTTCATACCAAAACGCTCCTTTGCGGGTCAAATTCCGGCACAGGGCCGTCATAAAAGATTTTGGGTCTTGCAAAATCAAATTTTGCCAGCACAGCGCAGATTTTTTCGCTGGTCTCGCCGCCGTTATACGGGCTGACGGCGCCGGCCGCCACGGGGGCAAACGCCGGGGACAGCGCCCTGCGCAGCGCGGCCTCGATGGCCGGCTCGTCGGCGTCGCAGCAGAGCACGTTCGCGCAGATGGTGCGCCCGGCCTGCCGTCTGCCGATGTTGACCGTCGGCACCTTAAAGGTAGGCGTCTCGACGACACCGGACGACGAGTTGCCCGCCACGAGCGCCGCGCAGTCCATGGCGGAGAGGTAGCGCCGCAGACCGAGGCTTTGCACAAATCCGGCGCGGTCCGGGTGGGCGGCGGCGAACGTCTGCATCATGGCGGTGCAGACCTGCCCGCCCGCGTCGGCGTTCGACCCGGTGATGAGCCAGAACACGCCGTCCACGGCGGCCATAGCGTCACACAGCGCTTGCACCTGCACAGCGGGGGAGCCTGCGTCGGGGGCGGTCTCGGGGTGGTAGGTCACGAGCGCGAAGGGCTGCATGAGGTCAAACCCAGTCGATTTGCACAATTCCTCACGGCTCATTTTGGGCAGAGTGCGGATGTTTTCATCCCCCAGCCCGCCGACGCAGAACACGGTGTCGGGCGCTTCGCCCATCCGCACAAGCCGCGCGGCGCTGTCGGCGCAGGACGGAAAGTGTACCGCCGCCATTTTGCTGATGCAGTGGCGGTAGTATTCGTCCGCCGCGCCCAAGGTCACGTCGCCGCCCGAGATATGGGCAATCGGGATATGCCGCGCCGCTGCCGCAGCGGCCACGGCGAAGATCTCAAACCGGTCCCCCAGCAGCAGCACGGCGTCCGGACGGTGGGCGGCAAAGTGGTTGTCGAAAATTTCTATCGTGCGTGCGATGGTTTTGGCGACGGGCTCATCGGCGTTGTCGGTGAAGATCGGCAGTCTTGCCGCGATGGGCAGGCCGTCGGCTTCGATTTCATGCACGGTCTCGCCCAGACGCGGGCAGAGATGCGCCCCGGTCACGACGAGCTGCAAGTCCAGCACATCGGACGCCGCGATTTTCTGCACCACCGGGCGCAGCAGGCCATATTCCGCCCGCGTGGCGGTAACGACGGTGATGGTACGCATGGTTATGCTTCTCGCTTTCTTTTTTAACGGCAGTCTCCCGGAAGGTCGCTTTCTTTTGGCAGCAAAAGAAAGCTCGCAAAGAAAACTGCCGCTGTTTCGACGCAGCGGACCCGCGACTTAGGGGCTGCACGCCCCTAAGAACCCCAAAGAGGAGGTCGGAAGTCTCGGCGGCTAAACGGACGCAGTATTACTGTCCGTTCTTAACGCCGCCGAGCCTTCCTCCACTTTTGAGTCGGGTGTTCCCCCGAACCCCCGATGCTTTTAACGGCTGCTATTCCCGCGATGGCCTCTGCTTTAAATCACTGCTCTGTAGGGGCGGCATATATGCCGCCCGCAAATGACCGTGGCCTCTCATTCCAGGTCCACCCGCAACATCCCCAAATAAAGGAGGTTCTCCCACATGAAGCTCACATTCTTAGGCGCTGACCGGGAAGTGACCGGCAGCTGCACACAGCTGGAGGCGGCGGGACACCGCTTTCTGATCGACTGCGGCATGGAGCAGGGCCGCGACGTGTATGAGAACGCCGACCTGCCCTGCGCGCCCGGCACCTATGAGGCACTGCTGCTGACCCATGCGCACATCGACCACTCGGGCCGCATCCCGTACCTGTACAAAAACGGCTACCGCGGCCCCATCTATACCACCGATGCGACCCGCGACCTCTGCGCCATCATGCTGGAGGATTCCGCCCACATTCAGGAGCAGGAGGCCGAGTGGAAAAACCGCAAGGCCATGCGCAGCGGTGCCGAGATGATCGAGCCGGACTACACCGTCGAGGACGCGCAGAACGTCATGAAGCAGTTTGTGCCCTGCCCCTATGAGGCGTGGCAGACGCTGTTCGACGGGCCAACCGGCAAAATCGAGATGCGCTTTACCGATGTGGGACACCTGCTGGGCAGCGCGTCCGTCTCGCTGCGCATTGCGGAGCCGGGCCGCACGCCGGAGATCATCGTTTTCTCGGGCGACATCGGCAACACCCATCAGCCGCTCATCAAGGACCCGTCCAACCCGGGCCACGCGGATTACCTTGTCATGGAATCCACCTACGGGGACCGCAGCCACGGCCCGAAACCGGATTATATCGGCGATTTGAGCGCCGTGCTGCAATCGACGTTCGACAAGGGCGGCAATGTCGTCATCCCCAGCTTTGCCGTGGGCCGCACGCAGGAGCTTCTGTATTTTATCCGTCAGATCAAGGCCGAGGGCCGTATCAAGGGCCACGAAAACTTCCCGGTCTTTGTGGACAGCCCGCTGGCGAGCAAATCCACCACGATCTTCCGGGAAAACTTTGCCGAGTGCTACGACGACGAAGCCCTCGCCCTGGTGCAGAGCGGCCGGAACCCCCTGCAGTTCCCGGGTCTGCACGTCAGCGAGACGAAAGAGGAATCCATGGCCATCAACGGCGACCCGACGCCCAAGGTCATCATCTCCGCCGCCGGCATGTGCGACGCGGGCCGCATCCGCCACCACTTAAAATATAACCTCTGGCGGCCTGAGTGTACGGTGCTGTTCGTCGGCTACCAAAGCCCCGGCACCTTAGGCAACGCGCTGGTCAACGGTGCGCAGGAGGTCAAGCTCTTTGGCGAGCCGGTGCAGGTCAAGGCCCGCATTGCGCAGCTGGGCGGGCTTTCGGGTCACGCCGACAAGGACGGGCTGGAAGCCTGGCTCCGCGCCTTTGACGAAAAGCCGAAGTTCGTCTTTGTCAACCACGGCGAGGACGCCGTCGCCGAGCACTGGGCCAACCATCTGAAGGAGGAGGGCTACGAGGCCGACGCCCCCTACAACGGCTCGATCTGGATAGCCGCCGAGGGCCGCGTCGCCTGCGCCGAGGTCGGCAACACCCGGAAGATCATCAAGACGAAATCCGCCGAGACCGTGCGCACCAGCGCGGCCTATGACCGTCTGGCCAACATGGGCCAGCGCCTGCTGGAGGTCATCCGTCACAACCGGGGCGGGGCCAACAAGGACCTTGCAAAATTTGCCAGCCAGATCGCTGCGCTGTGCGACAAATGGGATCGATAACATTGACAAAAGCAAAAGGAATATGGCAGATGCTGCCCGCACCCCTGCGCGGCGCGGCGACCCTGCTGGCAGTGCTGGCGCTGGCCGCGCTGCTGACCACGGTGCGGCACAATGCCAGCGCCTACCTGACCGGCGTGTGGGATACAGGCTCCCAGACGCTCGTCTATGGCCGCATCCACCAGATGGAGCAGGGGCAGTACGCCCCCGGCGGCTTTCTGGGTGTCTACACCGACGATTGGAGCGACGACACGAACCGCGCACTGTTCCGGGACGACACCCCCACCGACGCGGCGGCGTTCCACCCCTACACCCACCAGTCGGGCTTGCAGGGCTGGCTGTTCGGCAGGGTCAACCGTCTGCTGCGGCACCGGCTGCCCGACGGTCTGGCGCGGGAGACCGCCCTCTACTGGCTGAACAGCACGCTGTTCTACGCGGCGGAGCTGCTTGTGGCACTGGCCGTGTGGGAAGAATTCGGCCCGCTGGCGGCAGCGTTCGGGTTTGCGTCGGTGCTGCTGGCCCCCTGGCTGCAGCGCGGCATGAAGGACCTGTACTGGTGCCTCTGGACCTGGCTGCTGCCGCTGCTGGCGGCGCTTTGGCTCTGCCATTGCACCCGCGTGCGCGGCAAAACGCCCCGCGGGTGCTGGCCGCTGGTGGCCGCCGCCTGCATGGTGCGCTGCATGTGCGGGTTTGAATTTATCACAACATTTTTGATCCTGTGTGAGATCCCGCTCTGCTACGCTGCAGCCAAGGCGTATTTTGTGCGGCGCGACCCGCACGGCGCGCTCGTCTGGCTGGGCCGCACCGTCGGGGCGGGGGTCTCGGCGCTGGGCGGTGTGACTGCGGCGCTGGCGCTCTGGTTCGCACAGGAATGGCTCTGCTTCGGCAGCGCGGCGGACGCCTGGCAGAACATGACCCGGGCCGTCACGGACCGCGTCAGCCTGACGGACGGCGCGGTGCGGGACGTGAACGTGCCGCAGGTGCTCGCGCAGTATTTCCGTGAGAGTACGGAGCCGCTTTTGCAGCTCGGGCCCGTCAGCGTCACGGCATGGCAGCTGCTGCTGTTTGCGCTGCTGGTCGGCGCGGTGTGCGTTGTTGTCTGCCTGCGCCGCGGCACGGCGGCGCAGCTGGTGCCGCCGTGCATCGTCTGGGGGCTGGGGCTGGCGGCCCCGGCGTCCTGGATGGTGCTGTCCAAGGCGCACGCTGCGATCCATGCCCACCTTGTACCGATGCTATGGCACTTTGCGTTTGTGCCGATCAGCTGTATGCTGCTGCCGGTGCTGGCAAAACTCATGATCCCGGGGAGGAAAAAAGACCTTGTGGCATCCCATTAAACACTACAAAACGATCCGCCATCACAAAATGCTGGTGATGAAAAACTGCTTCCGCTGCGGGCTGTACTGGCAGGGCCTGACCCACGATTTAAGCAAGCTGGCCCCCGTGGAGTTCTGGGCCGGGGCCAAATACTGGCAGGGGACGTGCAGCCCCAACAACGCCCAGCGCCAGGCCGAGGGCTACAGCGCCGCCTGGCTGCACCATAAGGGCCGCAACAAGCACCATCTGGAATACTGGATCGACTACGCGCCGGACGGCGACCACGCCATGGCCGGTATGCGGATGCCCGCCCGCTACGTGGCCGAGATGGTCTGTGACCGCATTGCCGCCAGCAAGAACTATAAGGGCGACAAGTACACCGACGCAGCGGCGTGGGAGTACTATGACCGCAGCAGGGACCACTACATCCTGCACCCCGAGACCCGCAAGGAGCTGGAGACCTGCCTGCTGATCCTGCGCGACGAGGGCGAGGACGCCTGCTTCCGGTATATCCGCACCGAGCTGCTCGGCAGGAAAAAGTAAATACAGAGCGCCGCCCCTGTGCAGTTTTCCACTGTGCAGGGGCGGCGTTGTTTAGAACTTATGAGAGACCGTCACTCCGTTGTTGTCTCGGTGGGCGTGTCGTCGGTGGGGGGCGGTTCTACGGTCGGCGTCGGGGGCGGCTCCTCTATGTACGGCGTGGGGGACGGTGTGGCTGTCACCTCGGGTGTCGGGGACGGGGTGGCCGTGACCTCGGGCGTGGGGGACGGGGTGGCTGTCACCTCGGGCGTCGGGGACGGGGTGGCCGTGACCTCGGGGGTCGGCGTCGGCGTGGTCTCCACATAGCTGTCACTCGTGCTCTCGCTGTCGGCGGGCTCCTCCGTCGGCTCGGGCGTGGCCGTCGCCGTGCTGGAGGAGCTGACCACCGGCACCGTGTAGACCACGGCGTCCTTGTCGCCGGTGTGCTTCGGGATCGTCGTCAGCGCGGGGCGGTCATCCTCGGTAATGTAGCTGTGGGTGCGGATGTAGTTGAACAGCGCGTCCATCGCCGTGCGGGTCAGATGAATGCCGTCGCTCGTCTCTACATAGCCGCTCTTGGCGTAGCCGGTGACGGAATCCTTCAGCACCTCGGCGCTGTTCAGGAACTTCCAGTCCTTCTCCTGGCACATTTCGACGAGCGCTTTGTTGTACTCGTCCACCTGGGTCTGGGTCAGGCTCTGGTTGGAGTGCTGCTGCCCGATGGGCGGGATGGCGTTGACGATGATGTCCACGCTGGGGTAGGCGGTGACGATGGCCTCGATGCCGGTCCGGTAGTTTTTGACGAAGTCCGCGGCCTTATAGCCGGGGTTCAGGTCGTTCGTGCCGAAGGTCAGGATGACCCGGCGCGGCTGCAATTTCGCCACGGCCTGGGGCATCGTGATGTAGCCGGACGAAGTGCTTACCTGCACGCAGGCAAAGGTCACCAGGCTCTTGGCGGTCATGCCCACCGAGCCGATGGCGTTGTCGTAGCTGCAATAGTCGAACATGCGGTACATGCGGGCCGTGTTGCTGTCGCCCAGAAACAGCGTCTCGTCCACATAGCTGTCGCCCGCGTCGGCGGACTGCTCAAGGATCGTCGAGGTGTAGGCCTGGGTATCGATGGTGTTTTCCTCTTTATTATAGCCGCTCTCGACGACCATGGACGCGCTGTCCACGGTGGAGACGCTCTGGGCGTCCGCGCCGCCGAGGTCGATGCCGCCGATGAGCACCAGCGAGATGCCGACGCTGACCAGCAGCATGACGCTGCACAGAGCCAGCACCAGATACATCTTGCTGCGCATATCCAGCGCTTTTTTCTTTTGTGATTTGGTTTTGCCTGCCATGAAAGGCTCCTTTCGCGTGGGAGCATGGAGTGTTTACACAATATATAAATTCATTTTACACCATTTTCCACCGGAACGCCAGTCTTTTCGCAATTTTTACATAATTTGCCGCAAAACAAAAACCCCGCCGAAGCGGGGGTAAACAGAAATGAGGATAGCTGTGTTAAAAGGCTTCCCCCTCATCCGGCCCTGCGGGGCCACCTTCAGTCTACGCGCTAAGAGCCGCCTACGGCGGTTGCGCTCCGACACGCGCCAGCGGGCGCAGCCCCTTGGGGGAAGGCAAAAGAAATTCTAAAATTTTAACCTTCCCACGCCCGAAAACCCCTTGACAAGCCCTGCTCCTATATGGTATGATACTAGAGCCGCATGGTATGGGCTCTATAAGTGTGTGCTTTTATCGGTGCAACGCCCTACAGACCAGCGAGACTTATTGAAAGAGGTTATCCACTATGTACGCAGTTATCAAAACCGGTGGCAAGCAGTACAGCGTTAAGGTCGGCGACGTCGTCTACGTCGAGAAGCTGAACGCTGAGGACAACAGCGAAGTCACCTTCGATCAGGTTCTCGCCGTTGGCGAGGAGGGCTCTGTCAAGGTCGGCGCTCCCGTTGTTGAGGGCGCTTCCGTTGTTGCCAAGGTCGTCAAGACCGGCAAGGGCAAGAAGCTCAACATCCTGACCTATCGTCCCAAGAAGGGCAGCATGGTCCGCAAGGGTCATCGTCAGCCCTACACCAAGGTGGAAATCACCGCGATCAACGGCTAAGGAGGTAAATCACAATGGCACATAAAAAAGGCGTAGGTTCTACCAAGAACGGTCGTGATTCCGAGTCCAAGCGCCTCGGCGTCAAGCGCGGCGACGGTCAGTTTGTTCTGGCCGGCAACATCCTGGTCCGTCAGCGCGGCACCCACATCCATGCGGGTGAGGGCGTCGGCATCGGCAGCGATGACACCCTGTTCGCTCTGGTCGATGGCCGCGTTCACTTCGAGCGCATGGGCCGTGACCGCAAGCGCTGCACGGTCAAGCAGTAAAAAAACCGGTACGGGCGGGCCTTTGCGGCTCGCTCGTTTTTTGTGATTTTTTGTAAATGAGGTACCACATGGCAACCAGTAATTTTATTGATACCGCCACGATCTGGCTGCACGCCGGCAAGGGCGGCGACGGTGCGGTGACGTTCCACCGCGAAAAATTCGTGGCGGCGGGCGGCCCCGACGGCGGTGACGGCGGGCGCGGCGGCGACATCATCTTTGTGGCCGACGACAACCTGTCCACCCTGATGGACTTCCGCTACAAGCGCAAGTACACCGCGCCCGACGGCGAGAATGGCCGCGCCAAGCGGATGAGCGGCGCAGACGGTGACGACCTGGTCATCCGCGTGCCCCGCGGCACCGTGCTGAAGGAGGCCGAGACCGACCTCGTCGTGGCCGATCTGACGGGCAGTGAGCCTGTTGTCGTGGCCAAGGGCGGACGCGGCGGCTGGGGCAACAGCCATTTTGCGACCCCGACCCGCCAGATCCCCAAGTTTGCCAAGCCCGGTCTGCCCGGCGAGGATATGCACCTCAAGCTCGAGCTGAAGGTCATTGCGGACGTGGGCCTGATCGGCTTCCCGAACGTCGGCAAATCGACGCTCATCAGCATTATTTCTGCCGCGCGTCCCAAGATCGCCAACTACCACTTCACGACGCTGACCCCCGTGCTGGGCGTCGTCCGCGTCGGCCCGGAGCAGAGCTTTGTCTGCGCCGACATCCCCGGTCTGATCGAGGGTGCTGCAGAAGGCGTCGGCCTCGGCCACGACTTCCTGCGCCATGTTGAGCGCTGCCGCCTGCTGCTGCACGTCGTTGACGTCTCCGGCTGCGAGGGCCGCGACCCCAAGGCGGACTTTGAGCAGATCAACCACGAGCTGGCCGGGTTCAGTGCCGAGCTGGCGGACCGTCCGCAGATCGTGCTGGGCAACAAGTGCG
>ERZ772872.1536-NODE-1536-length-20618-cov-3.249623_pt1 | contig 20618 bp, 22 predicted proteins | sample MGYA00512132_ERZ772872 | MGnify/ENA primary metagenome ERZ772872 (study PRJEB29015, sample SAMEA2737724) | human gut metagenome | biome: human gut; feature: human-associated habitat; material: faeces | place: China | collected 2012 ...
GTTTGGATTGGATAAAGGACTTGATAAGGTGGGAAGTAAACATGTTCCGTTTACAGATGATATGACATTTTCAGAGGCGAAACGGTATAATCAATCGATGCAGAACATGGAAAGCGGAAAACATAACCCTCCGGGACTATCTGATGCAGATATGGATGCGTGGGATTTTGCAAATCAGAAAGTGTCCGAGCATATAGCGGTGAAGAAAGTTGATCACAATGAAGTGATAAAAATCCGTTCAGAGTATGCGAAAAAACAGGAAAGCTTTTTGCATCCAAAGACAGATGCAGACAGCGCAAAGACTGCGACATTTACAAATCAGGAAGCAGAAGATCTCGCATTTGGCGCAATAAAAGGAAAGGGTAAATCGGATGCCGTCGTGCTTGGTAAGTTTGAGGACGGAAAATCGACTTCATATGATAAAATAGCGCAAGAATATGACGCACAGTATTATAATTTGGATGAGTGGGATGAGCTGGCAAAAACGTATTCGAGAGATGAAATGTGGAAAGTAAATGAGAAATTTCTTGATATTGAAATCGCGTCGGGAAGAGATATATACTTATCTCATGATCCGGCGAAATTCAGCGGAGACGGAAGTTTTTTTGCGAAAGAGATCGAGTATTTGCGGCAACATGGATATAAATTTGTAAAAGAGGGTGATTTGTGGCATGCTGTACAGTAAGGCTGAGCGCAATTTGACTTATCAAGACCAGAGTAAAGGCGGATTGCAGCTTGAAAAATAAGGAGGCTGTAAAACGGTGAGTATGAAAACGAGAGATGAAAAAGAAAAGAAACGAGATTTATTTACAACAATTTTTTGGATTTTAGTGCTGGTTTTTTTGATTGTTAAAATTGTAATCCCGGAAACAGGTGTATTGGGAATGGTAAATGAAGGTTCAAATGCGGTTTTATTTTTCGGTATCGGAGGAAGCTGTGTGTGGACGATCATTCATAAAAGGAAGACAAATAAAACGGCGGTTGTTTTCGGAGTATTGCTGCTGGTATTGATATTAGGTATTGGCGGATGGATATCAGGAAAGCTTGTATTGGATCTTATATCAGGACCGGAGGTTGTGCGTCTGACGTCAGTTACTATGCGTGAATCGTCGGGAATATATGGTCTTATTTCACGGCATTACTATTTATGCGGAAGAGATGACGAGTGGACGGAATATCAGATGGAAATTTCTTCGGATGAGTATTATGAGTTAGAAGGAGAAGAGCAGGTGACTGTGTTGTGTTACCCAAGAACAGAGCGGATTTTAAAGTTTTTGTGATTTTGCCGACAGACATCATGTATCGGATTGAAACAGGAAGCCCACAGGCTTCAGACAATGGGTAGTTCACAATTACGGTCGAATATTGATAATATATTAAGCAAAAATTGGAAAATAAAAATAAAGTATTTTGATTGATTTTGACGGAATTCAATGATATGATACATCTACTCAAGTAAAAGCATACGTGTAAGATATATTACCCGTAGGAGAATGGAGAATCATAATCATGAAAAGACAAACCACTTTATTACAGGCAGTTATTGTATTAGGCGGCTTTCTTGCCTTGGCATTTTTATGCAATCAGTCTGGCATCGAGATACATCTTGCACTTTTTGCAGCCTGGTTTCTTGCAATGGCTGTTGGCAAAAGAAATGGATTTTCCTATCAGGAAATGGAACATGCGGTCACGAAAGGCATTTATGACGGCATGAGCGCTATTTTAATCCTGCTGGCGGTCGGCGCGCTGGTCGGAACGTGGATTTCCGGCGGAATTGTACCCAGTCTGATTTATTACGGTCTAAAAGTAATACATCCGTCTATCTTTTTACTGGCGACATTGATTCTTTGCAGTATTACATCGATTGCAACCGGTACTTCATGGGGAACAGTCGGAACATCCGGTATTGCCATGATGGGTATCGGTTCAGCGCTTGGAATTCCGGCACCAATAACAGCCGGAGCCGTATTGTCCGGTGCTTATTTCGGTGACAAGCTTTCACCGCTTTCAGACAGCTGCGTATTGTCTGCGGCAATGGCGGATATTGATGTTATTGACCATGTACGCGGTATTTTGCCGGTATCATTAAGTGCATTTGGTATTACAGGCATTGCATTTACGGTTCTTGGTTTCCGCCTGGGCGGCGGCAGTGCGGATATGACACAGGTCAATAGCGTTATGGCAGCACTTCAGGAAAATTTTCATATCAGTTTATTCGCATTTGTGCCAATGCTGGTTGTTATTATTTTACTGATACTCAAAATGCCGTCCCTGCCGGTTATTTCATTTGGTGCGGGACTTGGAATTGTATGGGGCATTATATTTCAGGGATTGACTCCGGTAAAGGCCATTTCTACAGCATGGGTACAGCTTGAAATGAATACGGGAATCGAATTTATTGATTCACTGCTTTCACGTGGCGGCATGAACAGTATGCTGTGGTCGGTGGCAATTATTATTCTGGGGCTTGGATTTGGCGGATTACTTGACCGGATTGGTATTATTAAGGCAATCGCCGGAAAGGTTTATCAACATATCAACAATGGTGGAACGCTGACCGTATTTACGATTATTGTTGGATTTTTAGGTTGTCTGCTTGGCAGTGCAATGTATGTTTCACTGGTCCTTACACCGAAAATCATGGCGGAAAAGTATGACGAAATGGGTTACAGCCGACGGGTTCTTTCAAGAAATGCTGAAATTGGCGGTACGCTGACAGCCGGAATGATTCCGTGGAGTGACAACGGTATTTATATGGCAACAATTCTTGGTGTTGCGACATTTGAGTATTTACCGTATATGTGGCTTTCATTTTCATGCATTGCATTGGCGATAATTTTCGGTTTTACAGGTCTGTTTATGTGGAAAAATAAAAATGCCGTTTAACGGCGGATTGGGGACTATATGAAGAAAATATTATTAATTGCGACAGGCGGAACAATCGCGTCTTCTGAATCATCAGAGGGGCTGACACCGTCGATTGATGTAAAAACACTGCTTACCTATATTCCGGAAATTGAGTCTATCTGTCATCTGGAGGGCATTTCCGTGATGAGGGTGGACAGTACCAATATGAATCCGAAGCTGATGGCGCGGATTGCGGAAACGATAGCACAGAATTATGATGCATATGACGGTTTTGTTATTGCACACGGTACGGATACCATGGCATACAGTGCGGCAGGCATTACGTATATGTTAAAAAATCTTGCAAAGCCGGTGGTGTTTACCGGTTCACAGATTCCGATAGAGGCATTGTATACCGATGCCAAAAAGAATCTCTCCGATGCGATTCGTTTTGCGTGTGAGGGTATCCGCGGTGTGTATGTTGCATTTGACGGAATTGTAATCAACGGTACACATGCCATGAAGATTAAAACAAGAAGCTCCGATGCGTTTAAAAGTATTAATTTTCCGGTGATTGCTGAGATTAAATTGGGCAAAATTACGTATAATCAGCTGCTTACTTATTCCGGGCATCTGGATAAATTAAGTGAGGAAATAACCGGTGATTTTGCAATAGATACAAAGGTCTGCCGGGATATTTTTGTATTGAAAATCTTTCCGGGAATCGGAACAGAGCTATTTGATTTTATCCGCACACAGTATAAGGGTGTTATTATTGAAAGCTTTGGTATCGGCGGAATTCCGAATGTTGATGAGGATATCGTGTCAAAGATACATGAACTGATTGAGGCCGGAGTCGCAGTTGTCATTACAACGCAATGCATTTACGAGGGAATTGACCTGAGTATCTATGAGGTTGGGCAGACTCTTGGACGGCAGAAGGTTATTGTTGCTGCAGATATGACGACAGAAGCTGTTGTGATGAAGCTGATGTGGGCGCTTGCACATTATGAGCAGATTGACGATATTAAAAGATACATGGAAACACCATATTTTGCAGATAGAAGTTATTAAACATGAAGACAGGTTAACGCAAAACAGACACCTATCCACTTTATTGTAGATGGGTGTCTGTTTTTTAATCAATATTGATACGGATTAATCCGATGACTTTTCCGATAATTTCGCAGGAATCTACAATAATAGGTTCCATAAAATCATTCTCCGGCTGTAAGCGGATATGTCCGTTTTCCTTGTAGAAACGCTTTACAGTAGCAGAGTCATCTACAAGCGCAACAACAATTTCTCCATTAGATGCGGTAGACTGCTGCTTAACAATAATCTGGTCGCCGTCATAAATACCGGCATTTACCATACTTTCCCCCTTGACATTTAACATAAAGACTTCTTCTTTCGGAATAAATTCCGCCGGAATCGGAAAATAACTTGTAATATTTTCAACAGCTAAGAGCGGCTGTCCGGCAGCAACCTGTCCTATTAAAGGAACATTGACAACTTCACGTCTTGTCAGGTTAAAATTATCATCTATAATCTCAATCGCACGCGGCTTTGTAGGGTCTCTGCGGATATATCCATTCTTTTCCAGGGTTTCCAGATGTGCATGTACAGAAGAAGTCGACTTTAAATTGACTGCCGTACAGATATCGCGTACTGATGGCGGATAGCCCTTATTTAAAATCTGGGACTTAATATATTCTAATATTTCAGTCTGCTTTTTTGTAATTCTGCCATATGCCATAGACCATAACCTCCATAAATTTATAGAACTATCGTAACATATCATGCGCAAAAATGCAAACAAATTTTCAGAACAATTTTTCGGAATATATGTTCGATTATGTATTGACAAACATATGTTCAAGAGATATAATACAATCAATTCAAAAGAACAAATGTTTGAGTTTCATTGGAAAGCGAGGATATGATTATGAATGGTATGATGGCAGTTACAAAAAAAGAGCAGGTAAGAATTATAGCAGGACTTTTTTCACCGGCAGGAGTTATTGCGGCAGTCAGAAGGCTGGATATACGCATCATTCACGCAATTTTAGCAGCGGTCCTTTTAATTGCAGTAACCGGTATTGGGGGGAGAATGATAATTGCAAATGCTTCTGTTAAAGAAGGACAGAATGCATTGGAACGGTATTATACAAGCATTACTATTGAAGATTGTGATACGTTATGGGATATCGAGGCACGTTATAATACAGGCGCAGAGAACAAAGAACAGTATATCCGCTCCATCATGCAGATGAATCATATGAGTTCTGATATTTTATACAGCGGACAGAATCTGATCATTTATTATTACGGTCAGCCACAGACGAATTAAAAGCACTGAAAAGAATATCTGCACAGAGGCGCCGCTGCGAAGAAGCTGTGTTTTGTGTAATGGAATTGCAGCAGCTGTAATCAATTGGAAAACAAATCAAGTCATTGGATTTTCCGTAAGAATCGTGTATAATATAGAAGTATAACGATAAAGTCAGATAGAGTGAAATGGAGAATTTGTATGATGACATTTGAAGAATTAGGGGTGTCAAAGGCACTGACCGCTGTTTTAAATAAACGGAATATTACAGCACCGACCCCGATACAGCAGCGTGCTTATCAGCCGGTAACAAAAGGAACGGATGTTATCGGCTGTTCCAGCACAGGTTCGGGAAAGACACTGGCTTATTTACTGCCTGTGATTGCAACGATGCAGCCGGACAGCAAATATATACAGACGTTGATACTTGTTCCGACCCAGGAGCTTGCAGTTCAGGTGTGTAATGAAGCAGAATTGCTCTTTAAAGGCGCACAGCTGCCATATAAGGCATTATTTCTGATTGGCGAGGGAAATATTAACCGCCAGATTGAATCGCTTAAAACAAAGCCTGCATTGGTTGTAGGCACACCGGCGCGTATTTTGCAGTTAATCCGTCAGAAAAAGCTGCGGGTACATGATGTCAAGACACTTGTGATTGATGAAGCGGATAAGCTGATGGACAAGACATATTGCGAACAGATATTTGCAATCCGTAAATCACTGATGAAGTATACGCAGGTGCTGATGTTTTCGGCAAGTATTGATAAAAAGACACGGCAGATTGCTAATCAGATTACATATCATGCGGTTGTTTTAGATACAAAGCAAAAGAATGAAAGTCTGATTCCAAAAACGATTAAGCATATTTTTATTGTGACAGACAGAAGGGAACGGATTGAAACTTTAAGAAAAATCGCTAAGGCGTTAAATTCAGATAAGGTCATGGTTTTTATTAATACCAGATATGACCTTGAAGAATCCTATCAGAAGCTTCAATATCATCATTATAATGTAGCTGCGTTATCCGGGAATCAGGATAAGCAGGAAAAGAAAACGGCAATTGAACATTTTAAATCCGGAAAGGTTCAGTATCTTTTGGCAACGGATGTTGCAGCCAGAGGCTTACAGATTGATAATGTTGAAACCGTGATTAATGTGAATCTTCCTGAAGAATCCAAGGAATATCTGCACAGAGCCGGTCGTTGCGGAAGAAACGGTCAGGAAGGATTATGTGTATCCATTATTACAGAAAATGAATTGAATAAGATTAAAAAGTATCAAAAAGAATTTAAAATCAATGTAGTACAGAAACGTTTATATAACGGAAAACTGGTTGCTAAGTAAGAAAATAAACGATAGACGGTGATTTATGTAAAAAGAAATACAAAACTTCGTTAAACTTGGGTTTAGCGAAGTGATATATTACAAAGATACTGTCTGCAATTATAAATTATGTTATATGAACGCTCCTCTGCTTTTTTGATTATGGAGGAAATATGGCCGAAACAAAAACATATGCCCAGCAGCAAACGATAAAGTATACAAAAAAACTCAACGAATTACTGAAAATTCTTCCGTCGTTTTGTACAGAGTATTTTAACAGTCTTGAATATTCCAAGCAGCCCAGGACAAGGGTTGCTTACGCAATGGATATCAAGGGTTTTTTTGAATTTCTGATATGTGAATATCCGCAATATGCCAATTATGCAGTAAAGGATTTTACACTGGCAGACCTTGAAAAACTTAAAGGTCAGGATATTTCAGATTATCTGCGGTATGTAAAATTATATGATAAAGAAGGTAAAGAAGTCAGCAATTCAGAACGCGCAGCAAAAAGGAAGCTGTGTGCATTGCGCCGTTTTTATGCCTACTACTACCGTTATGAAATGATTGGGGAGAATCCAACGCTTAAAGTGGATATGCCAAAGATTCATGACAAGGCTATTACGCGTTTAGATGTTAATGAAGTGGCGGAATTTTTAGACAATGTGGAATCCGGCAATAAACTGTCAAAGGCACAGTTAAAGCGCCATGAAAAGTTAAAGACAAGGGATTTGGCGTTGCTTACACTGATGCTTGGGACGGGAATCCGTGTATCGGAATGTGTCGGGCTGGATATGAAGGATGTTGATTTTGACAATGACCGAATCAAAGTCGTCCGTAAAGGCGGTGCTGAAAGTTTTGTATATTTTGGCGATGAAGTTGAAGAAGCGTTATCTGCGTATATGGAGGAACGGAAAGAACTAAATCCAAAAGAGGGGCATGAAAACGCCCTGTTCTTATCTTCTGTCGGAAAAAGGCTGTGCGTGCGGTCAGTAGAACTTTTGGTGAAAAAGTATGCTTCTACTGTTACAACCGTAAAGCACATTACGCCGCACAAGCTGCGCAGTACATATGGTACGAATCTGTATCAGGAAAGCAAGGATATTTATTTAGTTGCCGATGTTTTAGGACATAAAGACGTCAATACAACCCGCCGCCATTATGCAGAAATCGTAGATGAAAATAAGAGAAATGCAAGAAATATCGTTCATTTACGCAGAGATTAAAACTACGAGCAGCTGTAAAATAAAAAATGCGAAAAACTGTAATCTGTCAATATACAGTTTTTCGCATTTTCTTTTATGCATTTTTATTTATCTTCTGTTTTTGTCCGGTTTTTCCTTTTGAAAATTTTGACTATTTTAAATTATTATTGACCGGTGTTGTTGGTCGGATTAATCTGACTTTTGTTATCAGAACCGTTATTTGTGCTGTTTGATGAAGTTGAAGCTTCTGTGACAGCTGTTACAGGCTGTGAATTGGTTGGAGCTGGTGCCGTTGTATCGGGTTGTGCCGGCTGTGTCGCAGCGGCTGTTGCCGGAGCTGTAGTTTCGGCAGGCACAGTACTCTCCGCTTCATCTGTTACAGTTACATAACGGTAGTATTTTAAATTTGTACCAAAGCTGTCATTTAAAAAATAAATGACCTTATATACACCGGGCGTTGATGTATCAACGCTTCCTGTAGCTGTGATATATGAAGTGATATCATTGTTATTTACATCTTTTGCGTAAACCCCGGTCCAGATATCAAAGTTTGAATTTAAAGCAACGGTACAGTCACGGGTTCCTGTCATATATGCAATTTTAGTATTGACGATGTTGTTTTCTGCATTATTTACAGCACCCTGATCTGTAGGGTCATATTTGGCATCTGCAGCAAGTGTTGTCAGTTCAGATAACCGGTTATCGAAGTTTTCGGTTGAATCTTCATATACTTTTACTTTGGTATTTAAACCACAGTTTTCATAAATCCATTTAGCATCGGCTGCGGTTAATGCAACAGAACCGACCGATGACGATTTACCCAGATTATTATAGGCACTGACAATTAGTGTCATTGTATCCTGCTTGGTATATGGTACAGAATGTAAATAGGCATTGTTGCCAAATTGTACCGTATAGTGTCCATAGACATTTGAATCAAACATTTTCCAAATAAATTTGTCAGTGATGGAAGTTTCACCGGTGGCAAGGGATTGCGGCACGGAACAACGGAATATCTGGAATATATTTGTAAATTCCCCGGTGGCATCCATTTTATAAACAATCAGATAATTCTTTGATTTATTAATCGCAAGCATATAGGACTGGTTATCGGCAATATAACCGGTTGTTTCTGTAGAAACGGAAACTTCATCCGATGGATTGTCCGATGTATTTTCATTATTAAACATAGAATGTATGGTGCTGAACATAAAAACAACAGCTGCAGCGAATACAATCAATATAAATGTATACAGGGGCGCATGCCCGCGGAGCAGCCATTTTCTGACATCAATTTTTTTAATTCGTGTATATTCTTTAAATTCTTTTAAATTCTTTAAATCCATTTACTATTCCCTAAATTCTGATGAATGACAGATGTTTGATAAAACTGCAATTCAGCCATATATAATAGATATATATGGCTGAATCCGGTTATGCATTAGTTACTGTTTATTATTTTTTTCTTTTAATTCGATGTATTTTAATATTAAATCAATTGAACCATCGATACCGAGCTGACCGCTGTCAAGACATAAATCATAGCTCTTTGCTTCGCCCCACTTTTTACTTGAATAGTAATTGTAATAGCTGGCTCTGCGCTTATCTGTTTTCTGGATCATGTCGGCAGCTTTGTTATCGCTTAAATCATAGAGCTTTTTAATACGCTGGATACGGACATCCAAATCGGCCTTAATCCATACGCTGACTGCAAATGGGTTATCTTCCAAAGCATAGTCAGCACAGCGTCCGACAATAACACAGGATTCTCTTTCAGCCAGTTTCTTAATGGTATCAAACTGTGCCAAAAAAACTTTGTGATTAATTGGCATATCCATGTATGAACTTGTATATCCCAGAGAATATGTGTCCATTACAAGAGAATATAAAAAGCTGTTGGTTGGCTTTTCATCCTGGGAAGCGAATAAATCTTCGCAGAGACCGCTTTCTTTTGCTGCAAGTTCTAATAATTCCTTATCATAGCATTTAATTCCGAGTCTTTCTGCAAGCTTCATGCCAATTTCATGTCCGCCACTGCCAAATTCTCTGCCTATTGTAATTACGGTTCTTTCATCCATATTTCCCGCCTCCTTCAAGTTATTTCATGGCTATATTATACAATAAATTGTCAGAAAAATCTATATTTTTACATAATTTTTATGAAATTTATTCTTCATAATGTTCGATATGAAACATGATATCCGAGAGAAAATCATGTATGTCCTGTGCGTTTTTGCTGGTGATAACACTGTATTCACGCGGGGTTACACAGGCAAGCCGCAGGCTGGCAGAGCCTTTGGCAGAAAGCATATAATTTTTGTTCCATGAAGTGTTTTCAATAGCTTTTGCAACTTCCGGTGAGGGTTTATTTCTGGTTATGATAATAAAAGAAATATATGTGTATAGGTGGTGCTTTATAGGGAATTTGGACAAAATGCGGTTCAATGCGTTCTATCGCAAATTGTTTTAAAGCATTTAACTGTTCCATATCCAGATTATCAGAATTGATAAAAAATAAATGCTCAAAGGATTTCATCTCCCATAACCGGGATTCCTGTGTTGCACTCTCATATTTATTGTGTCTGTTATAACAATACGCATAAATGACAAATTTATGATTCTCAAACCAGTAATTGTGGTAAATATCAAAATAATCTGAAATGCTGTCCAGAATCAAATCAATAAATTCTTTTCTACGCATACTACTCTTCATTCTCCATTCCGCAGGCATTTTTAATGCCGCTTTTTTTGTAAATCGGCAAGGATTTTGGTAAAGTAATCCGGCAGCGGCGCTTCAAACTCTACGTACTGCCCTGTTCTGGGGTGAATAAACCCAAGTACGCGTGCATGCAGTGTCTGACCGGTGAGCCGGTACGGCGGTCTTGCCGCAGTGTAGGTATCATCGCCAAGGAGCGGATGACCGATACTTGCCATATGTACGCGGATCTGATGTGTTCTTCCGGTTTCAAGCTGACATTCAATATGGGCAAAATGTTTGAAATTTTCGAGAACGCGGTAATGTGTCACTGCGCGTCTGCCATTCTTTTTGTCAATTGCCATTTTTTTACGGTCAACCGGATTTCTGCCAATCGGCGCATCAACAGTTCCGGTTTCTTCCCGGAAAGCGTTGTAGCAGATTGCTTCGTATTTACGGGTAATGGAATGAACGCTCAGCTGTTCGGCAATTTTACGGTGGGCATAGTCATTTTTGCAGGCAACTAAGACACCGGTTGTATTCATGTCAATACGGTGGACAATGCCGGGGCGCAGTTCCCCATTAATACCGGATAAATGGTCTTTACAGTGATACATTAAGGCGTTGACAAGTGTACCGCTGGTATGTCCTGCCGCAGGATGTACAACCATTCCCTTTGGCTTGTTTACAACAATAATATCTTCGTCTTCATATAAAATGTCCAGTGGAATATCCTCAGCGGCAATCTCCTGCTCTTTCACTTCGGGAACATGAATTGCGATGATATCCCTGGCATTTAATTTATAATTGGATTTTACATTTTTGCCGTTTACGGTAACACTGCCGTCCTGAATCAATGTCTGCAGATAAGATCGTGAAAAATCCCGTAAATTCTCTGATAAAAATTTGTCAATACGTGTTCCAACGGCATCAGAAGTATCGCTGTCCGCAGATACAGACAATGTGATTTTCTTACAGCCGTCTACGGTATCAATACCGTTATGAGAGTCTGTCATATCCGTAATAAATTCGTCCGGTTCATTTTCAATATATGCAGCATCCAAAGCTGCGTTATCTACAGGAAGTTTTGTGTTTTCCATACAGTTTAAGTGCCTCCAGTTATTAAAATTCTGCATAGCCGGATTTTTATAGTTTAGTTACCGGATTCCTGATTTTAATGTTTATTTGTACCGGTTTTCTTTAAAAAGCTAAAATCATCTTCTTTATAATAAAAAAGAATTAAAACGGCAAAACAGACGACAGATACCGTTACATAGATATCTGCAACATTAAAAACAGGAAAATTAATCAGTTTAAAATAAATAAAATCACGGACATAGCCGAGTGTCAGTCTGTCGATAAAATTACCTAAAGCGCCCGATGCCAGTACGGTCAGTACGGCAGAAAACGGAAGCATATGGCGTGTACGCGGCATTTTTATAATGACATAGGTAATAACGCCGACAATCAGAACCGTCAGAACCAGAAAATAGATTCTTGCACCGCTCATCATGCCCCATGCCATACCGGTGTTTTCCAGATAATAAAATTCCAGTACATTTTTTATCAGGACGAAAGGGGATTTGCCTTTTAATGCCGAAACGGCAGCAATTTTAGTCAGCTGGTCTATAAGGCATAAAAGTACAATACCTAAAATATATCCCAAAAGTCCTTTTTTATTCAGATTTTTCATGTAATGCCTCATTTCTAAACGGGATGTTTTGTTATCGGATAATATCTGTCAGAGAACGTTTCATCTCGTCGTCTGTTACAGTTCTGTCAATGTAAGCATTTCCAATTTGTTTTAACAGAATGAATTTAATCTGATTGGCTTCCATTTTTTTATCGCTCTTTGAAACGCGGATGACATCATCAATGGAAATGCCGGTAACGTTTGTTGGAAATGCGTAGTCTTTAAACATCTGTATAGCATCATCATATTCAGCCTGTGTAATATGACCGCGGGTAACGGAAATGTTTAATGCGGCAATCATGCCAAGGACAACACATTCGCCGTGATACAGCTGGAAATTCATCAGTTTTTCGATAGCATGTCCCAGTGTATGTCCGAAATTTAAAAGTGCGCGGTCGCCCTGCTCTGTAGGGTCTAATTCAACCACTTCACGCTTGATATTACAGCTTCCTGCAATCATCTGTTCCAAGGCATCATAATCTTTTGCCTGAATCTTTGCAGCATTATTCTGCAGCCAGCGGTAATAAGCCGCGTCTTTAATCAGCCCGTGTTTGATGATTTCACCGAAACCGGAATTAAACAGACGGGTATCTAAGGAAAGCAGTGTAGACATATTCATGTATACAAGCTTTGGCTGATGGAATGCGCCGACCATATTTTTATAAGCACGGAAATCCACGCCGGTCTTGCCGCCGATGCTGGAGTCGACCTGAGCCAGAAGGGAAGTCGGAATCTGGATAAATGAAATGCCACGTAAATAGGTTGCCGCTGTAAAACCGGTAAGGTCACCGACAACACCGCCGCCAAGCGCTGCAAGCATATCTTTACGGTCAAAATGATTTTCAATTAAAAATTCATAGAGATCCTGAACGGTATTTAAGTTTTTATTTTCTTCTCCGGCAGCAAATGTATAGACAAAAATCTGATTGCCGGTTGTTTCTAAAACTTCCTGAACGGCTTTGGCATATAAAGGTCCGACATTGCTGTCTGTTACAATACAGATTTTACGGCCGGTTACATTTAACCTGGAAAATGCAGTACCAAGCTGTGAAAAATCTTTTTCAATGACAATATCATAAATCGGTTTTTGATCTAAATGAACAGTAATAATCTCTGACATAACTCCTCCTGATGTGTCTGTGTTTATTGATGAGATACAAAAGAATACCGCCGATAATCAAAGACTATGGGCGGCACTTTTAATATTTACATTAAAATTTGTTGTCTGAACTGTTAAATGTTGAAAGGTCAATACCACCTGCCACCAGTTCCGGAATATCACCGGAAATATCAACATTTGTCGGTGTTACAAGGAATATGTAGTTGGTAATCTTTTGCAGATTGCCACGCATTGCATAGCATGAACCGGCTGAATAATCGATAATACGCTGTGCGATTTCAACGTGGATCCCTTCCAGATTTAAAACAACGGCCTTTCCGCTTAAAAGTGTGTCTGTAATCTCACTGGAGTCTTCCATGGATTCAGGACGGATAACAACCACCTCAAGACCTCTTGAACCACCGGTTTTTAGCGGAACAACTTTTCTGCCTAAAGGCTTTTTATCGTTTGTCCGGCTGTCTGAATCATAATCTTCATCGTCTTTATTTTTATGGCTGCCTGAAAATAATTTCTTCCGGGCAGACCCTTTGTCATCTTCGTCATCTTCGAATTCTTCATCGTAATCGTCGTATTCATCATAATCGTCTTCCCCGGTAAGTTTAAATACGTTCATTACACTGTTTAAAATACTCATTGTGCCTATCTCCAATCTACTTATTATAGTTACGTGCTCCAAATATAGCCGTACCTACACGCACCATTGTTGCACCCTCTTCTACTGCAACAACATAATCATTTGTCATACCCATGGATAAAGTGTCCATATAGATATTATCAATGTTTTTCGCGTTGATGTCAACAGATAATTGCTTTAATTGTCTAAAATATTTACGATTTTCTTCAGGATTTTCGACAAATGGCGCACTTGTCATCAGACCCCGTATTTTAACGTTCGGAAGTGCTGCCATTTTTTCCAGTTCAGGAAAAACATTTTCGGGTGTAAAACCGAATTTGTTCTCTTCTCCGGCAACGTTGACTTCAATCAGAATCTCTGTGCAGACATCCTTTTTAACGGATTCTTTACTGATTTCTTCAGCAAGGCGCAGCGAATCTACAGAGTGAATCATTGTAACATTACCTACGATGTATTTGACTTTATTGCGCTGTAAATGTCCAATCATATGCCAGTGAATGTCCTTTGGAAGCCGGTCAATTTTTTCAACAAGTTCCTGAACGTAATTTTCACCGAATTCACGCATACCGGTATCATAGACTTCGCAAAGCATGTCAACCGGTTTGGTTTTGCTGACGGCAATTAATGTCACATCGGATGCACTGCGGTTTGCACGCGCGCAGGCTTCTTTAATATTTTTTTCAACGGTTTTAATATTTTCTGCAAGCATGAAAATGCCCTCCTTGTAATTGTTGTTTTAGTAAATCATCTGATTTGCCGTGTATTTACCGGCATCCAGTAAAATGTGGTCATATGCGGCGATACCATGGGAAAGCCCTTTTTTCACAATGTAATATTCATTGTTGGCATCCAAAATCTCAACCTGTTCAAAAATGGTATATCCTGTATTGACGCAGTATACACCTTTTAATTTTTCGATGGCGCCGATAACATAGCGTTCCGAAGAATCCGGTTTTACAATAATTGTACCTTTCTCAAAGTCATCGCAGCTTACGTAATAAACGGTATCGGTATTACGGTAAATATCAGCATCAACAAAGGATGTGGTCAGTTGTCCGGCTGAATCATACGATTCGCAGATAAATCCGGAATTGTTGCTGTTGCCGCCGGTTGTCAGATACTCTTTTGGAATGGTATAAAATTCGCTTTCTGTCACGGCGGAAACCGGAATTTTCAACCCGGATTTGGAAGCTGTGACTAATTCGATATCCAGAAAACGTTCTGAGGCATATCGTATCATGTATTTATCCAGGCTTAATCTGCCATAATAATTACCGTCGTGGTTGACAAGTGAAAAATCTGCGGTGGTTGTGACGTTATCTTTTTTAAATTTAATATTTATTGTTGATTTGGAAGTTAAATCCATTTTATCAATATCACTTTGTGTCAGTGGAATTAAAATGTACCAGGATTCGTTGTTAATCAGTTTATAGGCAGGATTTCCGGCAACAACAAGCTCCTGTGCTTTTAAATTGGTCTTGGTATATTTATTTTTATCAAAGTCTGAAGGTGTAACAGTATCAGCAGTCAGGTCTTCATAACCGTCGATAGAATAGACAATGACACCTCCCGATTCCGCAGACACGGTACGGAATAAGTTCCGGCTTCCCGTATTTTCAATAATGGACTCTAAATTCGCCATAATGCTCTGGTTCATGGATTCAAGTACCATATAATTAATATCTGTTTTTAAATCGTACAAATCTGAAAAGTTACTGCCGTCATAACCGGTTTTAAAAGAGTTTAAAGTCGATTTAATATTGGCAAGGCTTTCCTTTGAAAGAGAATTTTCTTCGGCATTCGTATACTGTGCAAGGATATCTGATACGCGCCCGGTTTCATCGACGGTATAGACTGTGTCATTTCCTTTAATACGGGTGTTTTCACGCTGATAATAGTTAATATTGCCGGAGTATTCAGAACGGTATACAGCTTCGCTGCGCACGGCAATTCCCGTATAGGAAGAATTGGTAGTCAGTGAACCGGCTTCAACTTCGTATGTCTGTACTTTGGATTTGGAAAGATACATCACGATAAAACATACGATATATATAATAACAATTGCAAAAATAAGCCCCGCTGCTTTTGGTTTTCTGCGATATTTTACAACTTTGCGGTTGGATTGTCCTGCCATGGGATTCCTCACTTTCATCATTCTAATAATTACCAATATAATTTTTACTTTTTCAGCCACACTAATATCAGCACTAAATATAAGGAGGTCAGATAATGAATTCAAAAGGCTTTGATTATACAGCTTTGACGATTGTTATTATTGGTGCAATTAATTGGGGACTGATTGGATTTTTCAATTTTAATCTTGTATCATTCCTTTTTGGACAGACGGGCTGGATCAGCCGTATCATTTACGCGATAGTAGGACTTTGCGGCATTTACCTTGTAAGTGCCTACGGACGTATTACAGATATGGGGCATCAGTCCGTTTAACAGTATTGTAAAAAGACCAGCCGCAGACAACCGGAAGTTGTTTACGGTCTGGTCTTATCTGCTGAAAGTATTATTGATATATTTCACGCCATTCCATATCACCACGTTCCAGCGATTTAATCAGCAATTCCGCAGTTGCAAGATTGGTTGCAAGCGGAATATTATACATATCACACAGTTTACAAATATTATCAGAATCCGGTTCATGTGCAAGCGGATTAACAGCTTCGCGCAGGAAAATGACAAGGTCAATTTCGTTATGCTCGATCTGTGCGCAGATCTGCTGTTCGCCTCCAAGATGTCCCGCCAGATATTTGTGGACATTCAGATTGGTAACTTCTTCGATCAGACGACCGGTGGTACCTGTTGCATACAGATTGTTCCGGCTTAAAATGCCTCTGTACGCAATGCAGAAGTTCTGCATCAGTTTTTTCTTTGCATCATGTGCAATTAACGCAATGTTCATGTTGCCTTCTCTCCCATACTATAAATTATACAGGTTTTTTCGCTGAAGCCCGACATTTAAGACGAAGCCGATCCCTATATACATACTGACTAGCGAACTCAGCCCATAGCTGACAAACGGAAGCGGTAATCCTGTATTTGGCATCATCATGGTAGCGACTGCAATATTCATAAAGCCCTGGATTCCGATCAGGGAACCCATTCCGGCAGCGATAACCATTCCGGCGGTATCCTTTGCGACCCGCGCGATGGACACACAGCGCATTGCAATCAGGATCAGCAGCAAAATGACTACTGCCGAACCGACAAATCCAAGCTCCTCCCCAATGACAGCAAAGATAAAGTCCGTCTGGGATTCCGGGAGAAAATTGCCATTTTTGACGGATGCGATATCCGTATTGTTAAGTCCCTTTCCCCAAAGCTGTCCGGATCCGATCGCGATGACGGAATTTAACTGCTGATAAGCTTCTGTATCCGCATAGGTCGCCGGGTCAAAAAATGCCATAATACGGTCCCGCTGATAATCCTTTATCAGCGTCTGTCCCTCCTGCATGACAATGGACAGAAAAACAAGAACGGACGGAACCGCTACTGCGAGAACGCCCCCGATGATTTTCCAACTCAAGCCGCCGACAAACATCAGGACACAGAATAAAACAGACACCAGAATCGTCGTGGAAAGGTTGGGCTGTTTATAAATCAGGGTCAGAGGCGGGATGATAAAGAGGACTGCAAGCAACAGTACCCGCATCGTATTAAATCGTTCTCTATACTTCATAATAAACTGTGCATAGAATAAAATCAACAAAATTTTTGCAGTTTCTGACGGCTGAAGGTCAAAAAAGCCCAAATCGAGCCAGCGAGCCGCACCGTTTGCCGACCTTCCGAAAAAATGAACCAGAACGAGGGTCACAATCACGAACAGGTATCCGATCCATGCCAGTTTCAACAGTCTGGAATAGTCCAAAAAGGCGATTACCAGCATGGCAATCAGACCGACTGCCATGCCGAGAATCTGTTTGCTCTGTACACTTTGCTTGGCGCTTCCGATCGCAAGGATGCCGATAACATTTAAGGCAATCACCAAAAGCACCAGAAGAAAATCAAAATTCTTTAGTTTGTATCTCCGAAACATATTGCTCCTTTAGCTGATTTTATGGAGATCCAGAATCGGGATGTTGGCGTAGATCGAAGGGGTCTTCGCCCCCTTGCCCCGCGTCGGCGCTTTGCTGATCTGGATTTCCATATTGTTTGTGTCTATTTTCATATAGCGTGATATGACTTCTGCGATATCTTTTTTGATCATCTCCAGAATTTCGGGCGAGCAGTTGACGCGGTCGGAAATCAGCAGGATTTTCAGACGGTCCTTTGCCACCTGGCAGGAGCTTTTCCTGCGAAAAAAATGTTTCATATTCATCCCGTCCCCTTCCTATGCTTTCCGAAAAATACCGGTTACTTTTGTCCAAAAAGATACTCCTTTTTCGAAATCCAGGAACGGAATTTCTTTTCCCAGCACACGATCCACCACATTGCGGTAAGCCTTACCCGCCGGTGTATCGCTTCCGACTAATGGTTCTCCCTGATTGGTGGCGATGACTACATTCTCATCATCCGGAACGATTCCGATGAGCGGTACCGCCAGAATATCCACCACATCATCCGCAGACATCATATCTCCGCGCTTTACCATATCCATGCGCAGTCTGTTGATGATCAGATCCATCTGTTTGAAGCCGTTGGCCTCCAGCAGTCCGATAATACGATCTGCATCTCTGATGGCCGAGACCTCCGGTGTTGTTACCACCAGTGCCCTGTCGGCCCCGGCAATAGCATTCTGGAAGCCCTGTTCAATTCCCGCCGGGCAGTCCAGAATGATGTAATCAAATTGTTCTCTCAAGTGGTCGATCACCTTCACCATCTGTCCCGGGGTGACTGCCGATTTATCTCTGGTCTGTGCCGCCGGGATCAGATACAGTCCCGGAAACTGACGATCCCGGATCACTGCCTGACGGATCCGGCAGTTTCCTTCTACGATATCCACCAGATTATACAAAATCCGGTGTTCCAATCCCATCACAACATCCAGATTGCGAAGTCCGATATCCGTATCGATCATCAGCACCTTTTTTCGCATCATCGCAAGCCCTGCGCCAAGATTCGCAGTAGTTGTTGTCTTTCCTACGCCACCTTTTCCTGAAGTAACAACAATAATTTCACACATACAAAAGATCCCTTCCTGTTATTTGTCTGTTATCTTTTGTAATGTGATTTTTCATCGGCTTCTCTCACCTTTGATTTTCTAATCGCCAAAGCTGTTCGAAGATGTCCCTACGTTGGTTGCTTTTCCATTCAGAAGTTCTTCTTCCGTATTTTGTTTGAAATAGTACTTCATAACTTGATCTACAAATACACATGCATTGCTGGAACCATATCCATAAGCAATACGTGTTGCAATCGCAATCTGCGGAGCATCTGCCGGAGCATAGCCGACAAACAACGCATGGTTTGGACGTTTCTCATCTTCCTGTGCAGTACCGGTTTTACCTGCCAGTTTCACCTGAAGATCCTTAAACTGATCGTGTTCACCGATTGCCATCTCCATTCCGCTGTGCAGTACTTCCCAGGTAGATGCAGAAAGGTCTGTGATCTGGTTGTGTACTTCCGGCGTATAGGTCTGTAATACATTTCCATCAGAATCTGTCACTTTATTTAACAGTGTCAGATCATATACGGTACCTTCATTTGCAATAGAAGAAACATAGCGGGCAAGCTGTGAAGTCGTATAGCTGTGATTACTCTGTCCGATGGATGCATCAATCGGGAATTCATCTGCAATCTTTGGTGTACCTTCCGGAATCTCAATATTTGTCTTATCCGCAAGGCCAAATTCTGTTGCATATTTCGCAATCGCGCTTAATCCTTTATCTTCATTATACGTGTCTCCATTCAGACTTAAACGGTAAGCTGTCTCTGCAAAGAAATAGTTACATGAATCACGAATCGCCTGTGAAACTGTAATGCTTCCATGGTTGCTCGGATATACCCAACATTTCAGAGTTAATCCCAGTCGGTCAAAGACACCGGTATCTGTAATCACTGTTCCGGTACTGATAGCACCTTCGGTCAGACCGGCAGATGCAGTAACCATCTTGAAGGTAGAACCGGGCGCTGTGGTCTGCTGTGTTGCATTATTATACAGCGGCAGAGAACCATCCTGAAGCAGTGCGTTATAGTAAGCAGAATCCATGGAATTTGCCAGCCGGTTGTTATCATACCCCGGATAACTTACACTCGCCAGCAATTCTCCGGTATTCGGATCCATGATCACACAGGATCCGGTACAAGGATCCAAGGCTAATTGTGCCGGTGTGATCTCCATGTTCTGAATTTTGTTTTTCAGAAACGTATAAGCGCTGGTGGAACCATTTTTCAGAGATGCCATGCTCTCATTGTCCTGTACCAGAATTCCCTGTTCATACAGGATCAGACATAACTGGCTTCCGGAAATCTTATCATTATAGATCAAATATTTATAGACAATTTTGTCGAAAGCCTTATCATTCTGAAATTTATCCGTCACATAAGAGATCAGCTGCTGATATACTTCATCCGTATCTGCATATTTCTCATTCAGATCAAACTCTGTAATATTGATCCAGGAAGAATCAATGGCATGACGCAGATATTCCTGTACAGAAATCTTGCCGTCCTTCCAATCTTTGTATACAGAATCCGAACTATCAATGGCAGAAGTCAGGAACACAGATTTATCCTGCAGCATTTTTACTACATAGGTCACCATCTCCTGCATTTCGTCGGAAAGATCCTCATAGGCAGTATCTGACTGCAGCGTATT
>ERZ772872.1544-NODE-1544-length-20550-cov-9.102269_pt1 | contig 20550 bp, 19 predicted proteins | sample MGYA00512132_ERZ772872 | MGnify/ENA primary metagenome ERZ772872 (study PRJEB29015, sample SAMEA2737724) | human gut metagenome | biome: human gut; feature: human-associated habitat; material: faeces | place: China | collected 2012 ...
TTGCGGACATTTAAGAAGATATAAAAAGATAGTTAAAAAGATATATATAATTTAGATGTAATCAATCTATTATATTGAATATAAATATATAATTATGTAGAGGAAAAAGAGATGCAAAAGAAAAATTTTTGCCCATATTGCGGAGCAAAATTAAGTAGTGAGGTTCGCTTTTGCCCACAGTGCGGTAAGAAACTGGAAGATGATAGCATAAATAATTCAGAAGAAGTTTCTCAAGAGGAATCGATTGGAGAAAATATTCCAGAGCAGCACTCATCGGAAGAAATAGTTTCGGACAATACTCCGAAAAAACAGAATGAGGGAAATGAAATTTCAGAAGAATTTCCAGATGGTTTGGATGAAAATCCATCTGGAATTAAGAAATCGAAAACACCCGTGTTTATTAAAAGTATTATTGGTATTGTTGTTGCGGGAGTGCTTTTCGGACTAGGTTATAAGTTGTTTGATGTGGTAGATAATAAAAAAGCACAAAAGCAGGCAGAAACAAAAAAAGAAAATACGAAGAAAATACCGGAGAAAGAATCAAATAGCAAAAAAATCGGGGATCAGACATTCCATACAAATATAAAAGGAATTGGAGAGGTGGAATTTATTTCTAATACCCCAAATACTAATGAAAGTAAATATGCAGATGCCACATTCGAAATTGAGAAGGATGGAAAGACATATGAAAAGCTTCCGGGATATGAGAAGAACAATATCCGGAAAGACAAGGTTTTTCAAAGTGTAGATGCGGTATCTTTCCAGGATTGTAATAGTGATAATGCGGATGATATTATCATCATCAATTCATATAAAGAAAATGAGAATGTGAAAACAGAATCACGTATTTATATTCAGGGATCGGATCAGAAATTTACTTTGGATAAAGATCTGTCAACAAGGGTTAATGAAAATGGATTACTTGCAACGGTTGCTGATATTGTGGATTACTTAAAACAGGAAGAATCGAACACAGCAGAAATATCTTCTAAATCCGAACAGAAAAATTCTGGACAGGAAGCTTCTTCGGATGAATGGAAACAGGCATATATTAACTGGGTAAATCAAAGACCGGATTGGACCTATGTATTGTTTGATGTAAATGGGGATGATATCCCGGAAATTGCTGCTCATAGCGGAAATATGGCAGATGGCGGCGCAGTGGGAACCTATGCGAACGGAAAAGTACAGGAGATTCCAATAGCCAGAGGTGGACTTATATCTGTGCAGGGACAGAATGTGGTAGATAATTCCGATGGACACGTGGGAAGATATTATGACTGTGTATACAAAATAGATGACGGTAGATGGGTTCAGATAGGAGATGGAGAATATGGAGATGATGGAGACACTACAATGGAAACAGACAAATATGGAAATTCTACTATTAAATTCGTATATACATGGAATGGGGAAAAAGTTTCTGAGGATGAATATTCTGCAAATCTTAAAAAGTTGATTGATGTTGATTTAGCAGATGAGATAGGGTATCAGGAGGTATCTTCATCTGAGATTATTTCACAGATACGGAATTATACAAATGACAATAAAATCATCTTAAAACAAGAAGATGGAAAATAAGAACATTATGATAAGCTGGTCGTGTTTTGACGGTCAGCTTATTTTTTGTCTCTGTCACTATGGTTTTGTACCTATGGTAAATTGGTATATTATTTTCTATAAAAACTCGGCATGTTTATACATGTCGGTTTATTTTGTCCAGAAATAGATCAAATTTATCATTTCTGTCATTCTAATAATAGGACAAAATTGTTCAAATAAAAAAGAAAGGATGTAGAAAGAAATGAGTACAAGAAATACGCTTGGAACAGGGCAAAATAATTCCACTTATATGAATTCAAAAAATAAAGGAATCATCATGCTATTAGTTGCAGCGGTTATTGTAGGAATTATTGGAGGAGTTGCATTGATCACGTACATGAAGCCACAAAAGACTACTGTGTACACATTCAAGGATAACTACAAGGCCGGAACAGAAGTAACATCGGATATGCTGTCAGCAGTACAGTGTGATTCAAAAATTGTAACTGCTGGTAAAAAAACAGATACATCTTCTAGGTTTGTGACAGGTGCAAATTTAAAGGCTGTCTTGAATTCTGGTGATTCGCTCCGCATGGATGTGTCAGAAGGAATGCCTTTGACATTATCAATGCTGTCAGTGAACGGTGGATCTACAGTGGAAATGAATATGGATCCGACCAAAGTAGCAGTTACAGTGCCTGTTACAAATGTAAGTGGTGTGACAAATGATCTGAAAGAAGGGTCCAGAGTCAATATTTATGCAATGGGTGTAGATACTCCGGGAACAACACTTTTATTCCAAAACATGCGTGTAATCAACACACAGAAAGATAATGGAACGCTGAGTAGTGCAACCATCGAAGTAGATGTTGATCAGTCTTTGAAGCTGGTATATGCAGCAAATTATTCAACGATTTATCTTGGTCTGGTGGACAGTACAGGATATGAAGCAACTGATAATGCGGAGCCAAGTTACGTTCCGGATTCAAATAACGGAGGGAACTAAAAAACTATGAAGAAAATATTACTCATTGACACGAATTTTGGATTTACTGCAGATGTTGAAAGCAGAATGTTGTTAGAAGACAGTGATACATTTGAAATTATTATCAGAAACCAGGCGGACAGAGTAGAAGATGCAATTGAGGCCGAAAAACCGGATGAACTTCTGATTAATGCCAATCTTTTAAGCAGCCATCCGACATGGGATTTTGGAATTCCGGTAAAGACTTATGCCAAAGATGTAGAAGGGGTAGACCAGTCACATAAAAAGAATATTCCGTGTTATGGTGTAATTCAGATGGCAGGAGATCTTTTGAGCGCAATTGAAAGTAATGCAGTTGTATCCGTATCTCAGGTAAAAGAAAAAAAAGTTACAGAAAAGCAAAAAAAGGAAGCAGCTGTCAAGCCAGAGATACCGGTAAGTACACCAGCGCAGGAGCCTGTGAAAAATGAGAAGCAGTCGAGCCAAGTAAATCCTTCTGATATGAGTCAGTTTTTTGCGGAGCATGCAGAAGAATTTATGAAATTTATGATGCAACAGGCCGGTGGAACTCCACCGGTACAGGAACCGGCACAGCCAGAGAAGTCTGTAGAACCAATAGAGCCGGAAGAATTTAAACAGAACGCTTTTCCAGATAAAGATATTAATGAAAAGAAAAATATGGAACCAGCTCAGGATACTGCGCCGGAAACAGGAATGGATATTCGCTCACGTATGGAAGCAGCAAGAAAGCGGGAAGAGGAAGAAAACCGTAGGAATCAGATGGCGGAAAGAAAAGAACAGAATGAAGCGATGCAGCAGGTGGAAGAAGATCTTGGTCATGTGAAAAAACCTGCAAAAGTGATTACTGTTTTTTCTGCGAAGGGCGGTGTCGGTAAAACAACAATAGCTTGTGAACTTGCCACATTCTTATCACTTACAAATCATGGAAAAGGAAAGTTCCGGGTATGTCTTGTAGATTATGATCTTATGTTTGGAGATATTCTCAGTACATTGAATTTCAATCCAAACCAGGCAAATATGATGGATTGGATTGCAGATCTTGACAAAAAACATAAGGCAGGGCAGGAGTGGAACGCTATTTCGTATGATGCCGGACAGATTGAAAGATTTCTCCAGAAAAAAGAAGAAAGCGGGTTATATTCACTGATTGCCCCAATCACCAATTTTGATTACATGAAAATCTCAAATGAGGAAATCGTAAATTTATGTGGTACGATGCTGCGAAACATTGTGGAGAATGGAGATTTTGATTTTGTTATTGTTGATACGGGAAATAACATTGAAGATGCGACCTATGTCTCTTTGGAACGTGCAGATGAAATCTTGTTGATTTTGACACAGAGTATGAATTCTGCAAACTGTAATAACAATTTTCTCAATACAATGAATCACTTAAATTTTGATCTTTCAAAGATACGTATTGTGATTAATAAAGCAAAGCCAGCTAAAGGCGTTGGAATCTCAGTGAATGAGCTGCAGGAGGCTTTAAAGAATCCAGTTACGAATCAGCCGTTTGAATGTTATGCCAAAATCAAGGACAATGACGCTGTGCAGAATGCAGAAAATATAGGAGAACCAATGGTATATAAATCTTCACATGAATTTACGAAAAGTATCGGTGAAGTCGCTCATCATGTAATCGGTGATACGTTTGTTTTAGCAAAACCAAAGAAGAAGAGGTTCAGTTTCTTTAGAAAAAATAAGTAAAGGCGAAAAGCAGAATCCGTAAGGGTTCTGCTTTTTTGTCCAGAAAATGTTCTTAGAAAGCAAATCACACACTCTATTAGAGAGAAAAGTAGAAAAGGAGGACGTAACATGGGAATTATACAGGAAATGCTGACACAGGACCATGAAAAAAAACAGACCATTGATCGAAAAGTCAGCGAACAGCATATTATGCCGACACAGGGAGAACAGCAGAAGGCAAATGATGTAATTCGAATAATATCAGAAAAATATGCAGACAAATTAAAAGACCATTCTATTCAGGAAATTGAAAATGAACTGATTGAGGCTATCCGCGAAGAATGTGAAAGCTTAAATCTTTCCTATGAAGAGCAGAAACGCATTGAAAAGACGGTTATTGTGACCGCTCTTGGACAGGGACCAATTGAAGAATATCTCCGGGATCCAACTGTTACTGAAATTGTTGTACAACGATATGACAATGTGGTGATAGAAAGAAATGGGAAGATTGAAAGTGTAAAAGCAGTTTTTTTCAGTGAAGATCATCTTGTAAATACAATTGAACGTATCGTACAGAGTGCAGACCGGCAGATTAATATTACATATCCGATAGCAGATGCAAAACTTGCAGATGGAAGCCGTGTAAATGCGACTATTCCACCGGTTACGCCGGATGGTGCTACTTTGACTATTCGTAAATTCAATATGAACTGGTTAAAAGGAAAAGACTATATCCGAATGCGTGCGTTAAATAAAGAAATGCTGTATTTTTTGGAACGCTGCGTAAAAGGAAGACAGAGCATTTTCATTAGCGGAGGTACAGGTAGCGGAAAGACTACATTGTTAAATATGCTGTCAGAATTTATCCCGAACGATGAACTGATCATTACGATTGAAGATGTATGTGAACTCCAACTGCGGCAGAAAAATGTTCGAAGAATGGAAGTCAGAGTGTCAAATAACAAGGAAATGATGAAGATTGATCAGCAGGCCCTGGTTAAAGCAGCGTTAAGGCAGAGACCGGATCGGATTATCTTAGGAGAGACCAGAGACGGATCAATCGTGGATCTTGTATCGGCAATGAGTACCGGACATGACGGTTCTATCAGTACGGCTCATGCCAACAGTCCGCGAAATTTATGTGATGTACGTATTCCGATTATGTATTCCATGAATAAGGATTCCGATTTCTCCGAAAGATCAATTGCTATGCAGATTGCAGAAGCAATTAAGATTATCGTCCAAATTTCCCGGATGCCAGACGGATCAAGAAAAATCACTTATATTACGCACGTTGACGGGATAACTCCAGATGGAAAAGTTAATCTGAAAGATATCTTTCGTTATGATTCATCTACTGGAGAATTTATGAAAACAGGATATTACCCGGAAAAAATCATTGAATCCATTAAAAGCAAGGGACTGGATTTTGAAGAAGGGATATTTAGAAAATGTGGTAAAGAAAATAATCCGGAAGAACAGGAGGCAGGATAATGTCATATATTCACATTATTGTATTGTTTGAAATATTCATATTTTTGATTGCACTGTATTTCATTATGAAAATACATATGAAAAACAGCAGAATATCAATAGAAAAAGATTTTATTGATATGTATATAGAAAGTATAGAAAAAATGATAGAAAAGGCAGGAGTTAGCTTATCAATCAAAACTTATTTAATAATATTGATTGTGGCACCGTTGATAACAGGAATTATTGTGTATTTTCTTTCCCAAAATGCAGTGTTTTCTGTACTTATTGGAGCTTTTGGATTGTTTACTCCGCGCGGGATAGTTGCACTTATAGCATATGACAACCAAAAGAAATTTGAAGAGCGGTATGCAAAATCGTTACGTCAATTAAGCGCATCGTTGGAGGCTGGTTCTAGTATTTTAAATGCGGTAACAGAAGTATCAGCTTGCCCGTTTTTGCATGATACTATTCGAAAAAAATATGCAAAACTGAGTTCGGATTTAATGATGGGTGTATCTGTGACGGATGCATTTAAAAGTTTTGCAGAAGGAACAAATTCGCAGGATGCAGAAGACGTTGCCCTTGCCATAGATGTACAAAATGCAGTCGGAGGACATGAGGCAGATGTTATTCGTGACATTTCTAATAATATTTATTCACGAATTATGTTAAGAAGAGAAACAAAAAGCATTTTAACAGACACAACTATTATGGTCCGGGTATTTGATATTCTGCCATACATTATTATTATCGGATTTACGATGTTGAACAAACAGTTTATTGAAATATATTTCTCAAATCCAGTTTACGTATTGGTTTATATTGGATTTCTGGTAACTCCATTGATTGGCAGTCTCTTGAATCACAGAACAATTAAAAAAATTAAGAAAGGAGCTTAAATATGCACAGAATATTTTTTTCACCGATTATGATAGGAATTTCAATTTTCTTATTTATTTTAACGTTTGCAACTATACAGTATAACAAATTATTAAAGAAAACACGTTATGGAAAAGAGCATCCGGATGATTGGCTTTTTCATAATTTCTACTTAAAAGTATTTAATGCATTTTGGGGGAACCAAAATCCTGATGAGGTGGCAGTGAAACTTGGAATTAAAACAGAAAAATATTATCGAAGCTGCCAAATTCTAAGGGTGAAACCGGATATAAAAAAGTTAATCGTGCATCAAATATATGGTTTGACCGGATGGGTGGTGTTTTCTGTTCTTGCTATTTTAGTTAATGTCTTCTTTTTTGTTCCTGGTATTTTCTTCTTTTCATTTTTTATAGTATATGATCAAAAAAAATTGGATTCAAAAGCAGAAGAGAAAAAAATACAGATTGAAAATGAACTACCACGTTTTTTGGATCTGTTAAAACCGGAATTGGAAATAGGAATGCCGATAGAAACTGCGATTTATATTATTTGTCAGAAATTTGATTCTTTATTATCGGAAGAACTATTGCTTTCTCTTCAGGAAATGCGATTGGGAGTGAGTGGATGGAACCAAGCCATTGAAAATGTTGCAGCAAAATATGATGTCGAAACATTAAGTGACTTTGCGATGGACGTATCTACATCATATAGAAAAGGAATCCCAGTTGTATATTCAGTATCCAGAAAAACAGAAGAGATAAGAAAGGTGCATAAATTGGCGATAAAAGATCGAGCAGCAAAAGCAAATACTACCATTCTTATTCCGACAATGCTGTTTCAATTTCTTCCAATGATAGGTGCTTTGATGTTCCCGATGCTATTACAGGGGATTACATCTTTTGTTAATTGAAAGAGGTGAAGAAGAATGAATTATTGTATGTGTATTATTCTTTTAATCGCAACGGTATATGATCTGAAGTATCGCATCATTCCGAACTGGCTTCTATGTATTGGCGGAATAATAGGATTTTTAAGTCCAAGGACCATGTGTTCCTATACGGAAAAAATAATTTGCATTGTTGTGATTTTCATTATTGGGATGTTTCATCTTATGGGAATGGGGGATGTCAAATTATGGACCGTAATGGCAATGTATATTGGATTAATAAAAAGTGTCTGCATAATGGGAATAGCTGCAGTTTTTCTAATTCTATTTCAGTTGTTACGTAATAGAAAAGAAACTGCGAAAGTATTAAGAATTTCAATAAATGATTTACTCTTAACCAAAAAAATCCATTATTTTGAGCAAGATACTTACCCATTTTCTCCGTATATATTTGCCGGTTATGTTTTTGGAATGATTATCGGAATAATATAGGCTTTATTTTACAATCATTTTTGAAAGGAAATTGAAATTGAAGAAATTAAATTGGAAAAAGGCTTCTGGTGAAGTAATTGGATTTGCAGTTTTGCTGATTTTTCTGACTTTATTTATATCACAGGTTGTAGGACTTATCATTTATGTGGATCATAAATACGAACTAAATGAAGCTGTAATGCGTATAGGAAGAGCGGTTGTAACAGAGGAAAGTCAAGAAAAAGCGCAGGAAAAGGCAGAAAAAATTATGAAGGCATATATGGGGGATAGAAAATATATGCCATCTGACGGAATATCAATATCTGTAGATTACGCACCAGGAAGCAAACGTGAATGGACAAAAGGAAATTTTATTGTTGTATCCATGGTGGCTCATATAAAATCGGGATGTTTTTTGACAGCTTATACGACAGTTGTTTCTACGACAATTATGATTGAACAATAAGAGGGTGAAATATTGAAGAAAAAAAGAAGTAAATGGCTTAAAGGAAACGGATCCATGATAATTGGAACAACAATGATGCTGGGAATGTTAGTTCTGACCTATGGATCTGTACAAACTTTTTTAATTCAAAATAATGGTTGGAATGCACAGCTTGCATCAGATTCTATTGCAGACGGTACCGCAGTTTATATGGCAACTGATGGAGAGAATTATAATGATGCCATTAAAAAAGCCAATAAATTACAGCAGCTCGTAAAGGATGTTACAGGCTGTGATATTCAAAACGTAACCATAAATAAAGAGAAACTGGAAAAGGACAATGAAGTAGAAGTTAATCTGAATTTGAAAGATCAGTATATTAGTAAAAAAGAAAATGGACAAGATTATTCTATTGCACGTACTTCAACCACAAAATTTAATAAAAATGGAATTGCCAGCGGATCCTTACTTGGAATTGCAGAAAGTAAATTGGGAGCACGATATTATTGGTCAAAAAAAGGACCAGATGAATTTGATTGCAGCGGATTTGTCTATTGGTGTTATAAGCAGGCAGGTGCAACAGGCGGGTATAAGAATACTTTTGCTCTTATTGCTAAATTTGCCGGTACAAAATATGAAGTAAAAGATAAAAATGATTTACAACCAGGAGATATGATTCTCTGTAATAGTGGTAATCATGTCGTTCTTTATTATGGAAATGGTAAAGTAATAGGATGTTCTGGTGGTGGTTCTAATACGGTTGGAAATGATCCGAATGCATGTGTAAAAATTCAAGATTATGAAACATCGTATAAACCTAAAACTACGAATATATTTCGCGTTCCAGTTGAAGCGTACTAAAGAGGAGACCAACTATGAAAAAATTTTTTAGAAAGGGCAGTGGTGAAATGCTTGGCCTTACATATGTTACGGTGTTCATTGTAATATTGTTTATTTTCATGTGCACTCTTTTTCAATTATCGTTTGGTTTGTATGATGTGAACAAAATGTTAATGTCATCAAGTAGAGCAGCGGCGGTTTGTACAAGTATGGAGGATGCTCAAAAACAGGCAGAATTAGTTGCTGAAAGTACATCAAACAATCGAAATGTAAATCATATTGAAACAAATATAAAATATGCAGATGGATTTTCAAAATGGAAATCCGGTGCTTCTATTATTGTGACTGTAAAAGCAAAAGTAAAAATAATGGGTACAGTATTTAAGTCCAGAACCTACAGTAAAAGCATTCCGGTAACAATTGAAAACCTAGATGGATTTAGTGGATCAAATCTTCAAGAACAGATATTTAATTATTTAAAGCAAAATGGATTTACTGACGAGGCGGCATGTGCCGTTTTGGGAAATATTGAGCAGGAATGTAATACATGGGATCCGAAACAAGTGCAAATAGATGGCGGATGGGCAGCAGGTTTGTTTCAATTGGAAAATTATAGATTAAAAAGTGGAAGATGGAAAAATTTAGATACTTTTGCAAAAGCAAGAGGAAAATCTTGGGATGATGCGTCTAGTCAGCTTGATTTTATGATTTATGAGGCATCTGGTGGAGATCCTTTTATTGCTAATAACATAAAAAAGTATTACTCTGATGGCTTTAATGGTTTTAAACAGGAGACGGATATAGACAAGGCCACAACGGTCTTTGAAAAAGAATATGAAATTGCTGGAAATGCACACTTACAAAACCGAATAACAGCAGCACATAGATATTATAATCAATTTCATAGGTAATTTATGCAGTACCTTTTCTGACATACTATATATGAATGAAAAAGTATGTATTTTAGAAGGGAGATTTCTAACATGGTGAAAAGCAAAGTAAAATCAATGTTTGGCAACTTAAAAACATATACAAAACAATACATAGAAGATGAATCCGGAATGGAAATAATACAGGCTGTATTTCTTGTGGGTATATCAGCTGCTTTAGCAGTAATTATGATAAAATTATTTGGAACCATGAGTGATGGAATGGCTAATACTCAAGAAAAAGTAAAGAATGCATTCACAGATGTCAATGGTTTATAAAAGAAATAATATGATCAACAGCTTCCTTATTTGAGGAAGCTGTTCAATTATGGAGGAATTATGAAGAAAAGAAATTGTAAAATAATCATGTCAATGCTTTGTGCTGCAATGTGTTTGACCTCGAATTCTCTTATGGTGTTTGCTGATACAAATGCAAATATCAACACGGGAGAAATTATCAATATGGTATCGCATGGAAAAGATGAGTCAGAATCATCCGGTCATACCAATAAAAACACAACGAGTAGCAGTGGTAGTTCTTACCATGCAACACAGGCAGAGTTAAATGCAAACAGTGAAAAAAATTCAGCTTTAAGTTCTATAAAAAACTGGAAGGATCTTGCATCTTCTATGGATGAGACGAAAAGCGGTCAAAAGATTGGTTACAATATCAATGGCTGGGATCCGGATATCTTATTAAAAGGATATACAACGATTAGTAGAGATGATATTCAGAATTTTTTATCACATATTGATAATTTTTCCGGATATCTCGGTCAGGATAATGTAGATGCGTTTTATAACAGCCAGTCTGAAAGCAATGGGACACTTCCAAAAAGGAAGCTGGATGTAAAAACAGATATAAAATCTTTGTCAAAAGATAAAGTTAAAAAAATAAAGAAAGCAATCGCAAAAAATGAAAATCTGTATGCCAGTGAAACTATGCGGTCTCTCGCAACATTAGATGGCACAGGACAAAAATTTTCTTTTGAGCAACAGAGCACACCATATTTCGCAATTAGTGGAACAAGTACTGGAGGAAGAGGATTTTATCAGGGAATCCGAAGTGATCTTTTATGGAAAGGAATGAATGATTCTTACAACTGGACTGGCAGATTCCAGGATTGGCAGAATCGATTTGGAAATACGACAGGAAATTCATCTGGTAATCAAACAGGCTCTGGATCCAATACCTCTTCATCAAATCAGATGGAAGACTATGCAGACGTTGTGTATTTGAAAGATTATCATATTTATGAAGTACAGGAGGATCAGATTGATAATGTAGATTATACATCTGATAAGAGAAGATGGAGTGTTTATAAAAAGGGAGAAGAAAATAGTGGAAAACCAATTCGTACTTCCGAAACAGATAATCCGCAACACGCCTTCCAGTTTTCCAGTGATGAAGCAGGAGATTATGTCGTGGTTGCAGAACAGGAAGCTACTTATACGGTAAGTATGTATGTGACCTATGATGTTGTAGAGTATCTGGTTGACAGTAAATCACAAAACATTCTATACTATAATGAGAAACTGGTATCCAATGGAAAAGGTGGCAGTGTCAAAGTAGATGGAGAGCAGAAAACAGGATGGGTATCTACTGGAGACAGTTTTAATATCCATGTTAACGACTTAGGAGCCGTGGAAACGAATGGATCAGCAACACAAAGGGTACAGTAAGGGGGCAACAAAGTGAAAAAGAAAATCACAGTAATTGGTGTGATTCTGATTGCTATTTTGCTTGTTGGAGGTGGATATCTATTCCATGCACATAAAGCAGAAGAAAAGCCATTGGAACAGACATCAAAGAAAACAGAAAAGAAGCTGGAAAAACCGGATGAGGACAAGAAATTAGAATATGCGAATTTCGAAATTATAGATAATTATAATATCTTTCCAACTGATAAAGATAAAGAAATATTAAAAAATGATGTAGAATCGCTTCTTAATAATTTTGGTAATACGCTTTTTAATATCGACAGTACCACAAAAGATTATTCTGAAACATTAAAATCTTATTATGGAACAACAGATTTATATGAAAATTCAGATATTGATTTGACAGCAAATATGTATAAAGAATATATGGGAATTCACATGGAATCGAAATTGAAAAATATTGAAATAGCCAATATTCTTGTAAGAAACTATACGGAAGCAAAGGAAATAAGTGTTATTGGTGCATATCATATACATGCCAAAAGCGATCGTATGGACGAAGGAGATTATGCTATTCCGTTTAACTCTGTTATGTGTGTTGATCTTACTGATAATAATAAATGGAAACTCTATACCATGTCATACAGCGATATGTATAAGGAAAAAGGATTTGGATTAGCAAAAATGGACGATGGATCCTATAATATCGGTATTAAAGGAGAATTGGTAATTTCATTTGACTTCCAGAATGTAGATGATTTCATTAATCAGACAGAAGCTCCGGCAGGTCATACATTTAAAGAAGAAGATTACGATGAAGTGAATTAAACTTTATAGCGGCAGCCGAAAGGCTGTCGTTTTTCTTTTCTTGTTATGACACTACAAAGAGTATATAATGATTTTATACAATATATTACATGAAAATATTCATTATAATGGAATTATTTATACATATGTGGAGGAAAACATGGAAACAGATTTTAATTACATGGACTGCATCGAGAAGGTAAAGCAGCATGATGATTCGGCCAGCGAAGCATTATACCGGTTTACTTTTCCAATTGCACAAAAACAGGTTGCATTATTTGTCCATAACCGGCAGGACCAGGAAGATCTTCTTCAAACTATATTTATCAAAATTTTTGAACAGCTGCATACACTTAAAGAACCGGGGAAATATCCGGGCTGGGCTAAAATGATCGCAAGAAATACCTGTATGGATTACGGCCGGCATCTCAAATTAGAAAATAACCTGATTCAATGGAAAACTACTGTATCGGACGAGGAAGAAGAAGGCATGGATCAGCTTGCCGTGCCAACATATTCCAGAGAATTTAATCCAGAAGCGCATATCGACGCAGAGACTACAAAGGAACTGATTGATCAGATCCTGGATGGGTTATCTGATAAACAGCGGATGGTAATCTTACTATGGATGAAACAATATAAGGAATCTGAGATTGCAAAAGAACTGGATATGCCGATCGGATCTGTAAGGACGAACTGCAGGAGAGGAAAAGCTGCCATTGAAAAGAAAGTCATTGAACTGGAGAAACAGGGAACGAAACTATACAGCATGTCTCCAATTGTATTCTTCCTGTGGTTGCTGAATCAGTACGATATGTTATATATGCCGACATTCACGGATACAGCATGTATGCCGTTATACCACAAAATTAAACTAAACATCCAAAAACCGAATATTGGCAATGAGACGAATCAGCAGATGTATAATACAATGAAGGAAGCAGGCGATAATGCAGGTAAATCTGCTTCATCGATGAAACAAGCTGGAAAGGTTGTGAGTGTAACAAAAGGTGGTTTAAAACACGGAATTCTACATAGTACAGTAACGAAAGCAATAATTGGGATTGTTATAGCTGGAAGTGTAGGAGGTGCAGCTGTACATTATAATCAACAGAAGCAGGACAATGTACAAAAGCAGGAAACCGTTAAAGAAGAAGCTGTTAAAAAAACAGCTGAAAAGGTAGAAAATACAGTTGATTCAAACGATGTAAATCATAATGTCTATGGAATTACTCTGGATATGGTATCTGGGACAGATTTAGTAGCATTGAATACGAATATCTGGGACAATCCGGTATCATTGGTGGCGAAGAACGAAAAAGATGATTTATGGATGTATGAGGTTACGGCACAGGATGGTGAGTATGCCGGAGAACATGTTACCGTTATCCGAAAGGGGAAACAGTTATTTGTCGGGTCTGGTGGATCTGGAAATATTCCAATTGTAGCTGATTATCTGTATAATTATCCAGTGTTGGAATTTGCAGACATGGATAACGATGGTGATCAGGAAATTGTATTTTATATGGCAGATGGTGTGGGAGCACGTTATGTTGACGGGCCATTTAAAAATGATACAAATGGAATCAGTTCAGACACCTTTGAATATGTAGTAGGTCTAGGTAAAAATGCATTATATCCAATCATGTCTTATATATTTACGTTGGATGGCACGGATTTTTCAAAATCAGGAGAGATCAAAGACAACTGGTTTGTAAATTCGAAATTATTTGATGCGTCAATTTATAGAAATAATCTATTGGAAAGTGAATTGTCACATGAATTAACTAAAGACGAGATACACAAGGAAGAATCTGAGAACAAATATACATTTTCACTGGCGGGGCAGGGATTTACCGTAAATTATAAATCGAAAGACAGTTATAGTTTAGGTGGGGAACCTTCACGTGATGTCAAACGATGGAATAAGCAGTTAGGTAATGAATATGGAAATTATAAATTAACCTATAATAACGGAAAATGTCATTTGACATTCCCATTTGCTTTATATGTTAACTCATATAGTTTAGCTTCTCCTGTATATGTAGGAGAAGGAGAAAGTGATCTTATTTATCATGAAAAAAAGGATGATCAGTCTACTGGATATATGGAATGTGGGCCAATTACAATTAAACAAATTGGTCCGAGGGAGGAGCCTTAAAAATACGATTATATTATAACGAAGAAGAGATTATTTCTCACTGTAAATATTTTGGATTGGGATATCATAAAAAGATTGTAAGAAATGGAACGGAACATCATACTGCTATTAAGAAAACAGTGTGGGTGTGAGGATTATAAAAAATTAAATATACTTGAATAGTTTTTAAGCTCTCGTCCGTCTTTCTAAGTAACAGTAAAGAAGGGAGAGAGCTTTTATGTGTGAAAAGAAGAAAATATATTACATTTATATCAAGAACTCACGTTCAAAGGATCCGCCGATAGACAAAGATGAATTGTGGGAAAAAATCAAGAAGAAATTGAAGGAGAAAAAATGATGGGTTGGTGTATTGGAATTTTGTTATTAATAGTCGGATTTGTATTGTTTATGATTCCCGGAAGTCAAACAATAGGATGGATATTATGGATGGCTGGAATTGTATGTTTTGGGGGTCAAGGATTTATCAATTACAGAAAAAGTTCAAATCCAACAGAAGTCATGGCAGCATCTTCGCTAAGAAAAGATGAAGACCACACTGAAAATGCCGAAGGGATTTCAAAAGAAGTAGATAATAAAATGGATGACAAAAAGGATGTGGCCGGGTTCTGCTGCCAATGCGGAAATCCGATATCTGCTGATGATGTATTCTGTGGACAGTGCGGAGCAAAAATAGAGAGGATTCCATTCACTTGATAGTTCTATTATAACAGATCCAGATTTTTTACATTTTTTTACAAAAGAGTTCTTTCAACTGGCTGTTCCTGTATACTACCTCACCTCAATGCTGCATATTCCCACTCTCCATCTCTTTATACAAAAAAGAGGGAATGATCCCTCTTACAATTTGATCAATATTGGATTTTCTCTAATTCTTTCAGAAGCATATTCTATCATACCAATATCATGTTTATATGCAATTCTTGCCAAAGTAATATCATCCTTCAATCTATCACTCACATATCTAAAATTATAGTAATCTTGACTTACTGCTTCATATGCAAGAGAATAATCATCTCTAAGTTTTTTATTTGCATATCTAAAAATTTTAGGATTTATTTTTAGCATGTCCCATGTAGAATCAAAATGATTTTTATATTTGCCACTGGCATATTTATATGCACTACTTGCAGTTTTAATTGCTTCCATCACTAAGTCTTTATTTTTTCTCAATCTAGTAGAACAATACTTAAAATAATTGCCACTTTCTTTGACTGCCATGAAAGCAAGAGTTTTATTATCTTGTAACTTATCAGAAAGAAAACAAAAAGCTGTTGGTTTTTTTTTCATGATTTCATATGCTAAATCATAATCATTTGCATATCTTTCATTAACATACATAAAAACAGTATCATCTTTATGAATTAATGGTAGAACTATTCTATCATCATTCTTCAGTCTATCACTAGCATATTGAATAGTCCAAGGACATTGATTTGTAGAAGCTAATACAATATCTTCATTATCTTTTAATCTATCACTAGCATATTGTATAGCCCAAGGACAGTGATTTGTAGAAGCTAATACAATATCTTCATTATCTTTTAATCTATCACTCACATATTGAAGATTATACCCATCAAGCATAACAGCTTCCATTGCCAATTGTTCATTATCTCTTAATCTATCACTGACATGTTGAAATACATTTCTTTTACCCATTTCAAGAAGACTATATACAATATCATACTTATCTAATAAAACAGTAGGAATTGCATCGATAAGTTCTTCTTCATTCAAATAACAACATTTAACAAATGAATCATAATAATCATTCAAGAGATGATGCATAAAAGCATAATCACTCCTCAATTCTTCTGGAAAATCAGGAAGTCTTGTCCAAATGGATGGATGTTTTAATACTTCACTATAAACATCAGGATCAAGTTGTAATGTCTTATCCAAATCTGTATATATTTCTGCTACTTCTTTTAGACCTAGTACAAAATCTTTTTTAGCCAATAACCTTTTTGAAATACAAGGAGAAACAAATCTTACAAAATCATGAAAAACAACAAACTGTGAAGGATAGTTTTCATCATTATCCATTTCATTTATTATATATTCATCATTCTTCTTGTGTATTTTATTTAGAAACTTATGAATAAATTCCTCATCATCAAAATATGTTGGGTTAATTTTCTTAATATATCTTTTGCAGTTTCTTTCATCCAAGAAAAACCCTTCATTAATTGCATCAAATATTCTTTCTTTGGTTGTTTTATTACTGATTGTTTTTCTCATTTTATATACCTCTTTTCTTTGTTCTAGTGAACTAATCCCACCTAAAGAGATTGGAGCTTCCTGCTTCATTCACCGCGGTTATTATCACATCTTTAGGAAACTGATAAAGTTCCTCAAACCAGTTTTCCCCAGAGTCTACAGACTTTTCCAATCAGTCTTCCTGATCCCACGATGGGGCTGTCTCATCCCTACATTTGTTTTCCTTCTATTCTTACGCTGCTTTCATCTCTTCATAGAGGATCCGAAGCCCCTCGATCAGTGTAAGACTTAATCGAAGAAAACCAGTGTATCCGAGATCGATACTGTAGTTTTTGCTTCTTACTGTAATTCCCATGTGTGTTCTCCTTATCTTTGTATTTTGCTCCGCTATCCAATCCAGTCTTGTCCAGAGCTGTTATTTCCCCGGATACCGTTTCTGAATGCTGTTGTCTTTCCATTCATAATTGGGGACATAGTACAATGTGTATGATCAATTTCTTTCTTTTCTTCATTGAAGCGATACACATCAATAAAGTCTTGATCTGAATAAGAATCTTTTGGGTGTTTTTCAGTATATTTTTTAGCGTTCTTTTTAGTTGCATATCCGCTATTATAAACGATATTAATGAATTCTTCGGCTTGCATCATGTATTTCCCTTCCTTCTCACTCATATTAATCCGCAGTGCATATTTAGAATTACTCGGCTATTCTTCATCACCGCCAAATTTCATCATGTAGGTCAAGATGTTTTTATTCACATTCTTCCGAAATTTCCTGCCAATTTTCGTATCATTTCTCAATTCTTCCATCATCTGCCCAATCGAATAAGAATTACCATCAACTACAAATTCGCCGGTGCTGTGATATTCCTCTTTGAGTTCCTGTGAACTACCCCGACTTATAGAAGTCGGAGCTTCTTGTTTCTTTGATCCCGGTTATTGTCATACCGCAAACTGGCAGTTTTCCCAAAATCTCCGCAAGCGTTTATGTTCGGCCCGTTCCAGACCTACGATTCTATTGTTTTTTATGCTGCCAGTAAGCGCATACCTTCGGTTCTGATATTTATTGCAGCGTTGGTATCCCGGTCATGAACCGCACCACAGTCCGGGCATATCCATTCCCGTATGCGGAGATCCCTGACTTCTGGATTCCGGCAGCCGCAGCAATGGCAGATCTGGCTGGACGGGAAGAACTTATCTACTTTGACAAGCTTTCCGCCGCGTTCTTCCAACTTGTAATCCAGCATGAACAGGAACATCCCGTAACCATTATCCAGTGTTGCTTTCCCGTTCCCGAAACCTTTATTGGACAGGGAACGCATATTCAGGTCCTCTACACAAACATATGCATACTGCTTGGCTGTCGCAGTTGAAAGCTTGTGCAGATAATCTTTTCTCTGGTTCGAGATATGTCTGTAAACCCTGGCAATTCTTTTCTGCTGTTTCTGGTAATTTCTGCTCCCGGATACTTTGTGTCGCAGTTTCCGCTGTTTCTTTGCAAGCTTCATTTGTGCCATGCGATAATACCCCGGCATATTTTGACATTTGCCATTACTGTCTACATAAAGGCCGGCAGGCTTATAGTCGAGCCCAACGACCTGTTCTTCCGTTACCGGAGCCGGCGATACGGGAAAGTCTTCATACTCAAAAAGTATGGAAATATAATAAGTACCATCCCCATACTGAGAGATTGTAGCGGATTTGATCTTCCAGTCTTTCTCCGGCAGACGGTGAAGCACTGCTTTGACAGACCCTGCTTTTGGTATGCGGATCCGGTCATTTCCTATGCGGATCGATCCATTCTGGCAATTGGTCGTATAAGACTTCCGGCAGTGTTTGGCTGCCTTGAATCTCGGAAAACCAATCTTCTTATCACGGAAGAAATTTTTATAAGCAGTCTGCAGATGCAGTTGTACATTTGCAAGCGCAAGACTGTCTACTTCTTTCAGATAAGGATATGTTTTCTTATACTGTGCCGGTGTTGTCTGTAACATCTTTTGTGTCTGTTGATAATATGTTATTTTATCAGCAAGCATCAGGTTCCAGATCTTCCTGCAACAGCCAAACGTTTTGGCAAACAAGACTTTTTGCTCTGCAGAGGGATAGATTCGGTATTTGATTGCACGATTTTGCATAAGTACACCTTCTTTTATATCTTGTAGTAATAAGTCAATCATCTTAGGTGAATGGTTATCTGAATTTGTGGACAAAATAATTACGGATTCATCCCACTGCCTATAGAGGCAGGGGAATTCTCCTTGATTTTGTTAATTATTTTCTGTTTCTGAATTACTCGGTTGTTCCTGTTTTGTATCTTTCTGATTGGATGAAGAGGAATCTTGCTTGGCCGAATCATCTGTTGTGGAAGAACTATTGAATGATCGGAAAAGCTTTGCACAGGCAGCGGGCACTTCGTCTTTGATCGTGCCCTGCTCGTAATCAAAAGATACGATGTATAACCGTGTTCCATCACAGAACAGGTAAATGATGTTTGTCATTTGAACATTATCCTGTACATAAGTCGCAGTTACCTTTGCTTCTTTTTCAGACTTATCATAAGAGTTCATGATAAAATTCGATTTATTGCCTCTTACCAGATTCACCACATCTGTTCCGGTGACAGAGGATAATGTACCGGTATAATCTGTGGCAGAAAGTGTCATGGATGCACCAGTAGAAGAATCCGAAGCGACCAAAGCATTGCCGGAAGTTCCCAGTGCCCAGGCATCCGGAATACCAATCTCAAAATTAGCAGAATCATTGTAGTAAAGGTAATAACCCTCTGTTACAGGATCTGATTTGTTCCATGCAAAAGATTTTAAAATCTTATCGTAGTATGGAGAAATCTTGTCATAATTTGCATCATTAAAAATGCAGAGAAGCTTTACAATCTTGGATCGGTCCCAGTATACACGCTCTACATAATCGTAAGTGGAATTCCCATGACTCTGATACTGGATCTCATAACTGGTATCTGTGGTTTTCTGAAAGCTTAAGAATGTTTTCCCATCCTCTGCAATCTGTGTAGATATTGTATCTTCACTGGTATTGTTGATTGATGGATCATAGTCGAGTGTCTGGATCTGTAGGGATGAAGCAGATGCACTGTGGATGAAAGTAGGATATCCATCCTTTGTTACCTGATTCCAGTCACTGGGAACACTGATGGTGTTTCCCAAACAAAAAGATATTAAGAAACAGCCCATGTTTACCTGCTTGCAAACAAAAGAATATTGCTACTAGACTAAGAGATACTACATAAGTGTGTTGGTATCTCTTTTTTGTTGCCGTGAAACAGCAGACTATTTCATTTCTGCTTGATTACCTTAAAACTTATTAGTCTATGGTTTGTCAAGGGCTTGTTGCGTGAGAAATGCTGAATATCACCCTTTACAAAACATAGGCTGATAAGTAACTTTTCAAAAGCAGAAAAGAAATGGCAATGCTTATAACAATATGATATAATGCAGATGAAGACAAAAAAGGAATTTGTCGAGCTGGTTAGTTCGAGATAATTTTGAGTTTGTTAAGATGTGGTGC
>ERZ772872.1553-NODE-1553-length-20490-cov-5.246048_pt1 | contig 20490 bp, 11 predicted proteins | sample MGYA00512132_ERZ772872 | MGnify/ENA primary metagenome ERZ772872 (study PRJEB29015, sample SAMEA2737724) | human gut metagenome | biome: human gut; feature: human-associated habitat; material: faeces | place: China | collected 2012 ...
TAAGATTTCTGTAAAAGTTTAAGTTTTTAATTTAATATTAAGTTTTTAGTGAAAAGCTTAAGTGACTAATATAATTTAACTGATGAGTATTATAACAGATACATATTATGAAAACAAATCAGTTAAAAAACATATTTATATGTATTACAAAAAATGTTATCATACAAATAATTGTATGCAAATAGAGGAAATTAAATATGACATTACAACAATTAAAATATGCAATAACAGTAGCAGAAACAGGAACTATAACAGAGGCAGCCAGTAAGCTGTACATTTCTCAGCCAAGCCTTACCAATGCTATACATGAATTGGAGAAGGAGATGAATATTATAATATTCAACAGAACTAACAAGGGAATCAGCATTTCAAAGGAAGGGGAAGATTTCCTGGGATATGCAAGACAGGTGTTAGAGCAGGCTGCTATTTTAGAGGATAAATACAAGGGCGACAATGGTGGCAAGAAGAAATTTTGCGTTTCAACACAGCACTATTCATTTGCGGTTAACGCTTTTGTTGATTTAATAAAAAAATTTGGTCAGGATGAATATGATTTCAGCTTAAGGGAAACACAAACATATGAGATTATTGAAGATGTAGCCAGAATGAGAAGTGAGATAGGAATTCTTTTTTTGAATGATTTTAATGAAAAGGTTATAACTAAGATTTTAAAATCATATGATTTGGAATTGTTAGAAAATAAAGAGGAAGTAATAAATAGAATACACGAAGCAGAAAAATACATTCCATTAGACAGACTTTACTTAAACCCTCAGTGTGGGTTCGCATCATGTGAGATTGGAAACAAACTTACAGAAGAAGAACAGTGGGCCAAGCTTACACTTGTAAAAGATATAGCAAAAGAAGTTTTGGGATAGTAATAACTGCAAATTAATATTTGAAATTTTTCAAGAATCTGTTACAATATACTTAACAAAAGGGCAAAAAAGTTAGATTAAACCTAACCGCCTTGTTGATAAGTTGTTTAAATAAACGCCTTTACCGTCCAAAGCAAAGGGCGTTTATTTTTTTGTCAAATTATAAACTAGCGATATAACGGTACAAATAACAATGGTGTAAGTAAACAAGTCGGAATATGTAACCATGAGCTAACCTCCTTTCCAGCGATTAGCCATAACACCCCTTTTTGCCCCTTGGGTAAGTATATTGTTTCCTATATATTTTGTATATTCTATTTTCTATATTCTATATTCAGGTATTTTTAATAACAACTTAACCATTTCAATTGCTTTAAGTTTTCCTTCTTCATTTAATTGATTAAAATAATTACTGAATGATTTCTCATTAGATGTAATTGCATTATAATATTTTAATGAGCGACTAAGTAGCATGTCTAAATCATCATTTAAATCAGTAATTGAAACATCTAAAGCGGTTGATATCTTTTGCAAAGTTTCTAGTTTAGGATTCAAAATGTTAAGTTCATATTTTCTTATTGTTGCGGCAGAAATAGATGGATTGCATAATTCGCCCAGTTGTTTTTGAGTTAATCTCTTTTGCTTTCTAATGCGCTTAATATTTTCACCAACAGTCATTTTTATTCTCCTTATTGTGTAGTTAAAAAAATAGAAAAAGTCATAGAAGTGACTGCTTAAAACTATAACAGTTATTAAAGTGACTGTTAATAATAAACTAGCTAGCTTATGATATGAAGAGTAAACTTAATAGGGGTCAGTTTGTGAAAAAAAGCCTCCTTCCAATGTATTATAATGTAACTATGAAAGATTCTAATAACAGTGGATAACTAGAATCAAAAGTAGAAACATTAAAATACAAGTAGAAGGAGGTTTTTTGTTATGAAAAATTGGCAGAAGAAAGTACTTGCTGTTGTGCTTGCAATAGCCCTAATTATAACCGGTTTTGCAACGTCAACATTTGTGGATAACAGCAGTAGTAAAGTAGTAAAAGAAACAACAGTTTCTAAAACAAATGATAACAAGTCAGATGTGGCAAAGGCAGACATTGTATCGAACAAGGATACTAAGATTGAAAAGTCTAAAGAGCCTAATGTATCTGACAAGAAAAGTGATGTAAATAATAAGATAGGGAACCCTGATAAGAAGATTGACTATCAGAAAATTATTCATGAAACTAAAGATGAAGACTACAGAAAGAGCGTAAAACTAGCTAAGGGAAGTTTTGTAGTCGTCAGAAAAGAAAATAAGAATACCACTCCTATTCAGGAAGAACAGTGGTACAAAGATGCCAAAGCCACAGGCAGTGAAGTTATTATGGAAGATACTGTAAAGGATGATAATGGAAAAGAAGTTAAGCAGGTATCTTACAAAATAACAACAGAAGAAAAAGATATTTGGAGCATAGTAGATAATACAAACAATCAGAATGCAGTAGAAATAGCTGAACCTGTATACAAATACTTTACAAGTGAAGAGTCTGTTCCATCAGCAGAAGACAATAAGGGAATGGACAAGCAGTGGTATTTAAAGGACCAGAAGCTTGAATCAGTATGGGGCAATGAAGACTATGGAAATACTGCAGGTGAAGGAACAGTAGTAGCTGTTATTGATACAGGTGTGGATTACAACCATGAAGACCTTCAGGATAATATATGGACTAACAGCGCAGAGGTAAGCGGAGCAACAGGTGCTGATGATGACAACAATGGATATGTAGATGATGTACACGGAATTAACCTAATAGATCCTAATGAAACACCTATGGATGACCATGGTCACGGAACACATGTGGCAGGTATTATTGCCATGGAAAACAACAATGTAGGCGGAGTGGGTATAGCCTACAAATCTAAGATAATGCCAATTAAGGCAGGGGGGTCAGACGGAACATTATATTCTTCAGATATAGCAAAGGGAATAGAATATGCATATAAGAATGGTGCAGATGTAATTAATATGTCATTTGGTTCATCAGCTCATTCAGCCTTAATAGAAAACGCCCTACAGGATGCATTCGGAAGCTGTGTACTTGTAGCAGCAGCAGGTAATGAGGGTATGCCAACAGCAGATTGCCCATTAGGTGGTGTAAATATTTATCCTGCAGCATATTCTTATGTAATAGGTGTAATGGCATATGATGAAGATAATAAATTTGCAAGTTTCTCTAACTGGGATTATATACCTAATGCCAATGCAGAGTACGAAGTTGTTGCACCGGGTGTAAATATATACAGTACACTGCCTAATGGACGTTACGCAACATGGAATGGAACATCTATGGCGGCACCTATGGTATCGGCAGAGGCTGCCATACTTAGAAGTTCATTAAAGGATAAGAGCACATACTCATCAAGATATATAATGGGACAATTAGTGGGAGCTACAGAAGATACAATCACATACTATAATGAAGGTATAAAAAAGACTTATAACTATAGTAAATTATCATTAACGGATTCCCTGACTAATAAGCCTAAGCCTAATCTTAATGTGTATGAAGTATACGCCTTCGATTCAGAGGATATATCAAAGGCCAACAATGGTGATGGAATAATCCAGCCCGGTGAAACAATAGACCTGGCAATTGGTCTTCGTAATCAGTGGGGAGCAGCAAAGGATGTTACCATAACAGTTAATGCTACAACTAATGGAATAGACAATCAGTATGTAGAATTTGTTTCAGACAAAGAAGTAGCAATAGATGAAATAGGAAGCTTTGGAACCCAGAATAATGGTTTCATATACAATGACTCAAAAACAGTAATAGGAGTAGAACACCCTATAAGAGTAAAGATAAAAGAAAATGCACCTAATGATTTAAACATAAAATTTAATATAAATTATAGGGCAAAGAATGGATTAGATGAAAAAGACGGTACTGTTTATACCCAATTAGACGATACAGCATATACCATACATATAGTAAAGGGAACAATATTATCAGGAAAGATAACAGAGAATACAACATTAACTTCAGATAATTACTATATAGTTAAGAATTCGCTTTTAATACCAAAAGGTGTAACAGTTAATGTAGAACCGGGAACTAAGATACAGTTCTGGGCATCAGACCAGTACTCTGTATATGGGGATAACTATATAGCTTATATATCTGTAGAGGGAAACATGTACTTTAATGGAACGGAAAGTCAGCCAATAGACCTGTTCCCGGGAAAAGACTATGAAGCATATAGAGTACAGGTAGAAAAATCAGGCAATGGAACAGTGGATATGAATTATGTAAATATAACTAATCCATATATAGACATAAGTAGTGGTTCACATCTAAATTGTACACAGAATAGCGATGATATAAATGGAAAATATTGGATTAATGGTAGGGTATATTCAAATGATTCTGGAGGAAAAATAAGGGCAAACTATTTGGAAAAATCGAAGATATCTAATTTAAGAAATACTCGATTTAATACTGTAGCAAAAGTAATAGGTAATATGAATACAGTTTTGTTTGATAATTGCGATATAGAAGATGAGATTACAATTTGGACTTCAGATATAAAAGAGAGCATTAATTGCACATATTTAATAAACGAAGCAACTGTAAAGGATAATAATGGTACTACTATAACAAAGGTGTCAACTCTAGGTAATCCAGGAGAGTATTATAATACTCCTAACTGCAATGTGGCTAGTAATATTTATAATTTAAATGGTAAAAAATATGTTGCTTATGAATTTGATAGTTATTTTTATGCACCAGTTAATGTTAATAACGAAAAAGATTTTGAAAGTTATTTAGCATTGGAAAAAGCAATGGAAAACAATAATGCGCACTTAGCTATGCTTGATTTAAATGATAGTGAGGAAAAAAGTATATTAGATAAAGTACGTGATGATATTTATGGTGAAGAAAGTAGCTCGGAATTAGATATTGTAAGTGGGTATTATTATGATGAAAAAAGTAATAAAGTAGTAGATGTGGTTGGAAATGAAAAAACTTATTCATTATCAAAAGATAAAAAGATAGGAACTTATTATGCAAGTAAAAGTTTAAAATGCTGTTATGCCAAGAATAAATTAGAAAAATATGTTTTGGTAGAATTTCCAGAAGAAACAAAAGATTCGGTAATAAAAAGTCCAAATATTAATTTAGAAAAAATTGGATTATTGAAAAACACATCATTTAAAGGAAATGCTATTTTAAACAGACTTACATGCACAGATACATCGGAATGGATGAAAATTATAATTCCTAGTGGTAGAACATTAACGTATATAGCAACAGATAACTACTGGGGCACTACAGACGAGAATCTTATTCAGAAGCAGGTAGTTGATTTTGATACAAATGTTCAATATGGTGATATTATTACAAGTCCATACTTAAATGAACCATCAGAGGAAACTTATCCATGTGTTTCAGATATTTACATTACAGATAAGAATGGTGATAAGGTAGACACTGTTGGTAACGGAACATATGATGTTCATGTATTATTTAACAGAGATATGGATAAGAACACAGAACCTATGGTTTCTTACGGACCGGATGATCCATATACTGATTATACATTGAAAGGGCAGTGGAATAGCAGCAGAGAATGGGTTGGTAAGATGCCGATTAAGGTTCTTATTAATCAGGGACATCAGTACTTTAGGGTTAAGGATGCTGTTGCAGCAGATGACCATTGGCTTACAACAGGAACTGACTGGGGAAGATTTGAATTCGATGTTACTGCCAGTGGAGCAGAGGCATTAACATTGCAGTCAGAAGGTAGAGTTGGAAGTATTTACCTTAACTGGACACAGGATGAATATGACACTATGGCAGGCTTTAATATTTATAGAAGTGAAACAGGGGAGGAAGGAAGCTTTAAGAAGATTAATTCATCTATTTTGTCATCAGAAGAGAAAGAATATGAAGACAAAAAAGTCGAGGCAGGAAAGAAGTATTATTATTACTTTACAGTAGTAGATACGGCAATGTCTGAATCAAGACCTTCTAATATTACAACTAATGCTTCAGTAGATGATAAACCACCGGTTATTAAACATACACCACTTAAGTCCATAATTAATGGAGTAGGTGCTACTGTTACAGCTACAGTTAAGGATAATATTGGAGTACAAGGCGTAACTTTATTCTATAGAATGGAAGGCGAAGAGAACTATAAGTCAGTTGCAATGAACAACACAACAGGCATTAATTACACAGCGCACATTGATGCAGAGGATATGAATGTTGGAAATCTGCAATACTATATAGAGGCAACAGACGATACTAATTATGCTTATAGTGGTAGTATCGGTGAACCGAATATAGTACCGGTAGAATCTAAGGCGTATATCTCGGCAGTTAGAGCTGAATCAGGTATAGTTGGAAAGAGCATGACAGGAACAGTTAAGGGTATTAATTTCAACGAAAATGATAAAGTTGTAATTGATGACAAGGAAGTTGATACGGAATATATATCTGCTAAAGAGCTTAAATTCACATATAAGCCTGAATACATGGGAAAGAAGAATGTTCAGCTTACAGAGAATCAGGTAGTGGTATCAAGTTACAAAGAAGCTTTCGATGTTACAGATCCTAATGTAAGGGTTTACAATGATGAAGATATAGTCGTAAAAGAATTAAATATAGAAAAATATATTTATTTAAAAACAAACTTTTCAGGAAAAATAAAAAGCTTAGAAGTTAAAATGTCAGATAAGAGTTTTATTAGTTCAATAAGTAATATTAGCTCTAGTAGTACAGGAGGCGTATATAAATATAAATTTGATAATCAGACTATTAATGGCGGCAAATTAGGATATTTCTATTATTATAATGCGACTACTGAATCTAAACCGGAAATTACAAGTGTAAAGATTAATGGTGTTGAAGTAGAGAATCTTGACTATGACCAGGATAGAATATCATTTATTGAACAGAGTGAATATGTTCCTATTAAGAGTATAAAGGCTAAGAATTCAAGTGTTACATTAGACATAGGCGATTCCTTTACACCTGAGGTAACAGTATCACCGGCTAATGCTACATATCATGATTATGTTGAATATAGTTATGATTCTTCCATATTGAAACAGAACGAGGACGGTTCATTTACAGCTATTCAAAGTGGCGGAACTAAAATGTGCATAAATAGTGATGGTGTAAGTGAATATGTATACGTTACTGTTAATGAGATTCCTGTAAAGGAGATTACTTCAGAAAGCAAGAAGTATTCAGGAACTGTAGGCAATATTGTTACTATCAAGTTACAGGCTAAGCCAATAGAGTCAATAGCAACTATTAACTGGTCTTATAACGATTCAGTTAAACTTGTTCAGTCAACAGACAATGGTAGAACTTGTGTATTTGAATTAACTAAAACTGGTTCTACTACAGTAACAGCATATTATAACAATGCTAAGTGTGAGATTCCTATTGAGATATTTAAGGATGAGGCATATGTAGAATTAAGTCAGGATATTGTAACAATGTATGCTGATGAAACATATACAGCCGATGCACAGATTAGAAACGAAACAAGTAACCAGAAGAGAAATATTCAGTGGACATCAAGTAATACGGCAGTTGCAACAGTTAATTCAGATGGAACTATTACAGCCGTAGGTAATGGATATGCAGTTGTTTCTGCATCACTTGAAAAGAGTAATCAGAAGGCTAGCATTATAGTTCTTGTTAATTCAAGTGATACAAGCTATGAATTAGGTGACGTTAATATGGATGGAAGAGTAACGGCAGTAGATGCTATGCTTACCTTGAAATTGGCATTAATTGACAATTCTACAGATGCAATAACAGGACTTGCTGATGTTAACGGAGACGGAAAGATAACAGCGGTAGATGCTATGAGAATATTGCAATACGCTACAGGAGAAATAACGCAGTTTAAATAAGGAAGGTGTTTAGATGAAAATAAAGAATAAAATTTATCAATTCATTGTAAGCATCGTTCTTGTAGTTTCATTATTAGCAGGGGCAATAGTCCCTGCTAATACAATAGTAAAAGCAGACACAAATCCACGAATATGGACGTCTTATGAACAGAGTAATGGTGTTGTTACAATACATTATTATGGAACAGGAATAACTAATCTAAGCAGTTATCAAATGTTAATTAAATATGACAATGAGAAGCTTAGTTATAAAGAATGCAAGTTTAGCAGTGAGCTTGGATTAACAATAACATCAGCCAAAGAGAGTCAGGGTACAGTTAATATAGCATTAATTAATGGCAATGGTTTGTCGGTAAGTGATAAAGAATTGTTTGCAATTACATATACAACTGACTTCGTAGGAAGCGAACAGTGTGTATTTAATACGAATATAAATGAAGCATATGACAGAAATCTTTCTAACATAGACTTTAATATTGATTCACAATTAACCATAAATGTTAATAACCCACTTAGTGATAATTATCAGGTTAACCTAGAAGGAACTACAGATGCTAATGCTAATGATACAGTACAGTGCAGGTTTGGCTTTAGTCGCAATGCAGGAGTAATGTCCGGAAGCTTTATTTTACATTATAATGAGGAGCAGGTAAGATTTCAGAAAGTCACAGCTAACAAAAATGTTGAAGGCTTAATTGTTTCATATAATAAGGTTGAAGAAGGAACTGTTAAGGTAGCCTATGCTTTTAATAAATGTTCTACAACAACGATGAAATTTCTGAATATGGAGTTTATACCTTTAGAGAAATCAACATATAGCTATATCTCTTTAAAAGATGTAGTGGTAACTAATGAACAATTACAGGAATGTGTTTTTGAGGGAAGCTATGAGACTTCAATATCAACATTAGACAGTCAGTCCGATAATCTTTTTACAGTAAATGGACCTGATTCAATAGATTCACAGGAAACATTTGATGTAACAATAGATTTGGCAGGCAATTCAGGAATAGCTGCAATGACAGCATCCCTTGAATATGATAGCGATATATTTGAGATTCAAAGTGCATCATTTTCAGAGAGCATTTTGAAGAATTCATTTACAAATGCTTCAACATCTAATAAAGGAAAAGTTAAATTTGCTTTTATGTCAACAGACGATATAAAGGCTGACGGACAGGTTATTAAATTGACCTTTAAGGCTATAAAGAATGAGAATGTATCAGGCAAGTTCCAGCTTGTTGTAGATGAACTTACAGATTCAAACGCTACAAAACAGGAATACAATCTTGCAGATTTAACAACTAAAGTAAACAAAATCTGTATTCATAATTACATAGGACCGGATTTTCAGTGGTCAGATGATTATAGTACATGTAAGGCTGTGTACACATGCGAATATAATAGTGAGCATGTTATTAAAGTGGACTGTGATGTGGAAACAACCAGAACGGAAGCAACATGCGAGGAGGATGGAAATATAACACACACAGCAACCGGAACATACAATGACCAAAAAATAACTGATGTACAAAAAGAAACAATTCCAGCCAAGGGACATGTTAAAGGCGAAGTAAAGATTGAAAATGCCACGGAATCCACATGTGAAGAAGGTGGAAGCTATGATGAAGTAGTTTATTGTACAGTCTGCAATAAAGAGTTAAGCAGAAACACAGTAAAGACAGAAGCCAAAGGCCATAAATGGGATAATGGAAAGATAACCACCCAGCCAAAATGTACAGAAGAAGGAGTGAAAACTTTCCAATGCATGGTATGTGGAAAGACCAAGACAGAGAAAGTATCAGCCTTAGGTCACAACTGGAATGAAGACTTTACAGTGGACAAGGAATCAACCTGTGAAGAAACAGGCTTAAAGTCAATTCATTGTAAGAGATGTGACGAAAGAAAAGAAATAACAACAATTCCAGCCAAGGGACATGTTAAAGGCGAAGTAAAGATTGAAAATGTCACGGAATCCATATGCGAAGAAGGTGGAAACTATGATGAAGTAGTTTACTGTACAGTATGCAACAAGGAACTAAGCAGAAACACAGTAAAGACAGAAGCAAAGGGTCATAAATGGAATAATGGCAAAGTTACAACAGAGCCAACATGTACAGAAGAAGGAGTAAAAACCTTCGAATGCATGGTATGTGGAAAGACAAAGACAGAAAAAGTTGAAGCCTTAGGACATGATTGGGATAATGATTTTACAGTTGATAAAGAAGCAACCTGTGAAGAAACAGGAGTAAAGTCAATTCATTGTAAACGTTGTGATGAAAGAAAAGAAATAACAACAATTCCAGCAAAAGGACACGTAGCAGGCGAGAAGAAAATCGAGAATGCCACAGAGTCAACGTGTGAAAATGGTGGGAGCTATGATGAAGTAATTTACTGTACAGTATGTGGAAAGGAATTAAGCAGAACTACAATAAAGACAGAAGCTAAAGGTCACAAGTGGGATTCTGGAAAAATAACAAAAGAACCAACCTGTACGGAAGAAGGAGTGAAAACTTTCGAATGTACAGTCTGTGGAAAGACAAAGACAGAAAAAGTTGAAGCCTTAGGACATGATTGGAACAATGATTTTACAGTGGACAAGGAATCAACCTGTGAAGAAACAGGCTTAAAGTCAATTCACTGTAAACGTTGTGATGAAAAGAAAGATGAAACAACAATTCCAGCCAAGGGACATGTTAAAGGCAAAGTAAAGATTGAGAATGCAACAGAAGCAGTGTGTGAAGCTGGAGGAAGTTATGACGAAGTAGTTTATTGTACAGTATGCAACAAAGAAATAAGCAGAAAAACAATAAAGACAGAAGCCAAAGGTCATAAGTGGGATTCTGGAAAAATAACAAAAGAGCCAACATATACAGAACAGGGAACAAGAATATATACTTGTACAGTTTGTGGAAAGACTAAAACTGAGACAGTAGATGTTTTGAAAGAAGAGTATAATGTTGGAAGTACTTATGAAGATGCTACAACCAACGCAATCTACAGAGTGATTGTGCCGAACCAGCAGGTAGAATATGTTTGCCCTATTGATAAGAAACTTAAAAAAGCAACTATTCCATCACAAATTAAGATAGGAAATGTTACTTATAAAGTTACAGCAATAGGGGGCAATGCATTTAAGAAATGCAAGAATCTTACAAGTATTACAATTGAAAAGAACGTTAGCAAAATAGGAAGTAAGGCATTCTATAATTGTAAGAAACTTAAGAATATTAAAATCAAGTCAAAGAAATTGACTTTAAAAAAGGTTGGAAAATCGGCTTTCAAAAGTATAAACAAGAAAGCAAAAATAACGGTTCCAAAGAGCAAGAAAAAATCTTACAAAAAGATTCTTGTTAAGAGAGGCTTAAGCAAAAAAGCTAAAATTAAATAAAAAACAAGAAGGTGCCATATTAGAGAGTAAATCAATAATATGGCATCTTCTTTGTCTAAAACCATAGGGAGTTAGGATAAAGGAAACAAAAATATGAGAAGTAAAAAGTACGGCGTACCCCGACATAGAGATTTGGTTAAATTTCGGGGTACGAAATCAGCAATATTACACTTACTAACACAACATATTGTATATGCCAGCAACCAAAATACCCCGATATATAAAATTTCTATATTTTCGGGGTACGTTAGCCCCAAATCCTACTAATTTAACACAACATATAGTTTGAATCAAAGGCAAATGTACCCCGCTATATGAAAAAGCTTAAATCTCTGGGTACGTAGCCCCAAATTCTACTAATTAAACACAACATATAGATTGAAACAAAAGAAAACGTACCCCACCATTTCAAAAAATAGAAATAGTGGGGTACATTTAAAAAAAGATATGATTACGCGGATTGCTACGTGCTTCGCATTCTCACAATCTTTTCCGATATTCGCATATCGTGAAGCTAGAGCTCCACGATATGCGAATATCGGGGCGTGTCTCAATGTCATTATCCTACTATTGTGCAAGCACAGGTAGGATAAGACCTTGCGACAATGTAATAATTATATTGTTATCCATCCAAATGCATTTGCGATTGAACTTAATAGTATTATTGCCGCAAATAATGGGCAGAGATATTTAATCATGAAATTGAAAATCTTCTTTCTGCGGAATGTACCTTCCCCATGAAGTACTTCTTCTTCAATCTTCCTAAGTCCAATTACTTTTGAAACAAGTAAGCATGTAGCAAATGCAGCAATTGGCATCATTACAGAATTAGTTAAGAAATCGAAGAAATCTAAGAATTGCATTCCAATAATCTTAACGCAGCCTAAAGGACCATAGCCTAATGATGAAAGACTTCCAAGAACAAGCATAATTCCACCAAGAATGATTGTTGACTTCTTTCTGTTCCATCCGAATTGGTCCTCAAATGTTGAAACAGCACTTTCTGTTAATGCAATTGAGCTTGTAAGTGCAGCAAATAGTACTAATGTGAAGAAAAGAATACCAACAACCATGCTAAGTCCCATGCTTTCGAACATCTTAGGAATTGTAATAAACATAAGTGAAGGACCTGCCTTTAAGGCTTCAGGGTCGCCACCTGAGAAGGCGAAAACTGCAGGAATTATCATAAGTCCGGCCATAATAGCAATGGCAGTGTCAAAGATTTCTACATTTCTGGTAGACTCTTCTATAGATATATCTTTTTTCATATATGAGCCAAATGTAATCAAAATACCCATTGCAATAGACAGTGAATAGAACATCTGTCCCATAGCTGCAACTACAGTCATCCATGAGAAGTTCTTAACATTAGGAACAAGAAAATATTTTACACCGGCCAAAGCGCCCGGTCTTGTTACCGAATAAATCATAATAATAAAAGAAAGAACTACAAGGATAGGCATCATAAATTTTGAAACACGTTCAATACCATTTCTAACTCCGGCATAAATAATTGCCAAAGTTATAAAAGTAAATATAATAAAGCAAATTTCTGCAGAAGAACCGCCTGAAATAAATCCCGTAAAATAGTCATCACCTGCTAAAAGTTTGCTATCACCAATAATATATTCGGCAAGATATTTAATAACCCAGCCACCGATAACAGAATAGTACGGAACAATAAGTATAGGAATGATGGCATTAATCCATCCGCCTAAAGATACAAACTTAGAGTTACTAAATGATTTAAAAGCACCAACAGGGCTTTTCTTAGTCATACGACCAATAGAAGTTTCAGCTACAATCATTGTATATCCGAAAGTAAGGGCCAGAATAATATATACCAATAGGAAAATACCACCGCCATATTTTGCAGCAAGATAAGGAAATCTCCAAATATTTCCCAGTCCTACAGAAGCCCCTGCAGCTGAAAGAACGAAGCCTAGCTTTCCGGAGAAAGAGCTTCTTTTGTCATTGTGTTTTTTCATAATATTTTTACCTTTCTTATTACCTTTTTAGGTGTATTTAGAAAGCATAACATATAGTAAGAAAAAATACAATTTATAAAAATAAAAAAGAGAATGTTAGTAATTGACAATATGGTATTTTTACCATATTATTAGGAAGATTTGCAGCAGGTATGGGAATGCAGCTGAAAATTGAATTTGTTCCAATGAAGTCACAGTTGCGAAAATAACCTGAATGAGTTAAGCTTATATCCGTATAAATTATATTAGATTAGCAAAAGATATGGAGAAAAGTTATGTTATATATTATGAGACACGGAAAAACAGATTGGAATGCCAAGCATAAGCTTCAAGGTCGTACAGATATTCCATTAAATGAAGAAGGCATTCAGATGGCAGAGCAAGCCAAAGAAAAATATAAAGATGTTAATTTTGACATATGCTATTGCTCACCGCTTGTTAGGGCAAAGCAGACAGCTGAAATTGTTTTGGAAGGAAGAAACATTCCTATTGTATATGACGACAGGCTTATGGAAATGTGTTTTGGCGTGTATGAAGGTGTAACACATCCGTCTCAGATAGAAGGAAGCCCTATTAGAAAGTTGTTTAAGGATCCGGCTAATTATCCGGGTGTGGAAGATGGAGAAACTTTTGATGATTTGTTTGCCAGAACAGGAAGTTTTCTTAAAGAAGTAGTTCAGCCACAGTTAGATGCAGGTAAGGATGTTATTATTGTGGGACATGGAGCAATGGATTCAAGCATTGTGTGTCAGGTGCAAAATATTCCTTTGGAAAAATTCTGGGACGCAGGCATTGAGAACTGTAAATTAATGAAATTGCTTTAAGGCTGATAGCAAAAAAAATTTAATAAAGTATAAAATAAGACTTGAATTTTAATATTAATAAAAAACTAGAAAGAAAGAAGTATGAAAAAATTAGATATGAAATGGCTGGTTACATTTGTAATTGCAGGAGCCTTATGTGGAGCTGCAGTTGGCTCTTATATGGTTACAATGAATGAAATGCTAGGTGAAGATATAAGTGTATGGAATGAATTGATGAAATTTTTAGAATTAATTCTTTTAATGTACATAGTCTATATGGTAAATGTTATTATCCATGAAGGTGGGCATTTAATCTTTGGATTGATGACAGGATATAAATTTAATTCATTTCGAATTTTCAGTGTGATACTTATTAAACAAAACGGAAAATTAAAAATCAAAAACATTTCGTTGGCTGGAACAGGCGGTCAATGTTTAATGTCACCACCGGAACTTATAGATGGTAAGATGCCATATGTTCTTTATAATTTAGGTGGAGTTATTTTTAATGTGATTACATCCCTTATTTTTATTGTTATATATTCGATTAGTCTATGGAAGTTATTGTCATTGGCAATGATAATGTCTGCAATAATGGGATTTGCTTCAGCACTTGTTAATGGTATTCCGATGAAAGTAGGAGATATTAATAATGACGGATATAATGCAGTACAATTAGGCAGGGACAAGGATGCGTTAAAGGCTTTATGGGTTCAACTAAAAATGAACGGAGCATTAGCTGAAGGTATCGGAATCAGGGAAATGCCGGAAGAATGGTTCGAAAGTATAGATGGGAAAAATGATAATCCAATGATTACAAGCATAAAAGTTTTTTATTGTAACAGATTAATGGCGATGCATAAGTTTGAGCAGACAAAAGAAGAAATCAAAAAAGTGCTGGAAAGCAATATGGTATTAGTTGGAGTGTACAGATATCTTCTGATTTGCGATTACATTTATTGTGAACTTATTGACGGAAATATTATTGAGGCAGAGGAGTTTTATACTAAAGATTTGCAAAAATTTATGAAAAGTATGAAGAAATTTCCGGCTATCCTTAGAACGAAATATACATATGAATTGCTCTATAACAAGGATAGTAAACAGGCTGAGAAACTAAGAACATTGTTTAATATTATGTCAGAAAAATATCCTTATACAAGTGATATAGAAGCTGAAAATGAGTTAATGGATATAGCAAAATCAATTTACGATGGCGTGATGGATAATAAAATTAATAAAAAATAGTGAAGAAATAATAGAAAATATTTTTAAATAAGTATATAAAAAACAGAGGTGCGTCTTGTTTTCATTAGATTAAACATCTAACAAGCAAACAAAACATCGTCCTCTGTTTTTTTGTGTCAAAGCACATATGAATATTATTTTATAAAAATAACTAATTAACAACCAAAGTTAAAGAATTTGCAAATAGCGTTAAATAACTGGTCGCAACTATTGAATTTAAAACACATAGTTTCGTCCTCCTTATTTTAAGATTTGTACTGGCCAATTACAAAAAGAATTGTAACAATTTTGTAATATTTAAGCAATAGGAGGTAATTGGAATAAGTGTCGTTATTTACCAAATTATATGCTCACTAAATTCTATATTTACCAAATGCTTAAAACGTGCTGAAGTAAAAGGCTTACGCAAGTTATACCAATCCAGCAACAGCCGCCAAGCAAAATAGGTTTGCCACCATTTTTGATAAGCTTGACAACATTACAGCCAAGTCCAATGGCAGCCATGGCCATTGTAATAAAGAATTTACTAAGCTCTTTAAGTGGTGCAAATACTGATGATGGAACACCAAGACTTATGGCAATTGTTGTAATAAGAGAAGCAACAATAAACCACAAAATAAACATAGGAAAAGCTTTCTTAAAACTAAATCCACCTTCATTTGAATTGCTACCTGACTGTTTTGCCCTAAATAAAGCGAGAACCAAAGTAATAGGAATTATTGCAAGAGTTCTTGTAAGCTTAACTGTAACGGCTTTATCAAGTGTCTGAGTTCCAAGGTTCCACATACTGTCCCAAGTAGAAGCAGTAGCTGTAACTGATGAAGTATCATTAACAGCAGTGCCGGCAAATATACCAAAGGCTTCACCGGATGTTGTATCAAAGCCTAAGAAATGTCCAAACATTGGAAACAATAAAGCAGCTAAAACATTGAAAAAGAAAATAACAGAAATAGCCTGAGCTACTTCGTCATCATCTGCATCAATAATAGGTGCTGTTGCAGCAATGGCAGAACCACCGCAAATAGAAGATCCTACACCGATTAAAGTACTGATATTTGAATCAATGTGCATAGCTTTGTGAAGTGCGAATGCTATAATCAAAGATGTGGAAATTGTACAAATAATTATTGGAAGTGATTGCTTTCCGGTACTAAATATTACGTTAAGATTAAGACCGAAGCCCAATAAAATAACTGCATACTGAAGTATTTTTTTTGATGTAAAAGTAATTCCCGGTTTGAAAGTTTTTCCCGGTTGCCAGAATAAAGCAATAACCATACCGGCAATGATAGCAATAACGGCACTTCCAATAATAGGAAAGATTTTGCCAAGTATCCAGGCAGGAATTGCGATTGCAAGGCAAACTAATAAGCCTTTGTATTTTTCTTTTATAAGGTTCATTTAAAATCTCCTTTGTGAAAAGTATTTTTGAAATTTAATCGTAAATTATAGTTACAAGCTATAGAGCAGGAACTATTTCAACATAAATCTGGTCAAATTTGTCTATCAAATCTTTTGTGATATGTTCCTGTATTTTCTTGAAATCCTTGATTTTTATAGTGTCATTTTTGCTTTTAACGTAGACTTCAATCCATGTTTTACGCCCTGTTTGTGTAACATCTAAGAAATCAAGACTATATTCATAATTGCTAATATCCTTATTTACAACTTCTCTGATTTCATCCATAATCTGTTGGTCAGGCGAGAATAAAACCAATTCCTTTAAGTTTTTGATAATCTGCACAATCGGCTCTTTTACAAGGAATAGTGCAACAATAATTGCCACAGAAGAATCTATGTAAGGGATAATAAAATTAATTGGGCTGTGTGTAAGGAAAATCTGGAACAAAAATGCAACTGAAATTCCAAGAGTACTTACAATGTCAACCTTCCACAAATAAAGCTCTGATTTAATTATCATTGAGGAATAGTTACGGCTAAGATAATGAAGGACAAGGTACATAATTATGCAGCACACGCAAAGAGAAGCTTCATATATAAGAACGTTTGTGGCATTAACTGTGTGTCCACCGTGAAGTAAAACTGTAATGTTGTTTGTAATCATATTGATAACTACAATAAGTAAAACAATATATTTTACAAGAACAAGTAATGATTCAATTTGAGAAAAACCATAAGGTTTCTTTTCAGAAACAGGTTTGTATAGAAAAGGAACCAAAATAAACATTGGAAGCAATAGTAATAAGTCAAACAAGTCAAATATGCCGTCAGTCATTACGGTTTTTGAACCTAAGACAAAGGAAGCGATGATTTCAAATATTGTAAAAGTAATGGTGCCTCCCAGTGACAGCCTTAAAATTTTGTTCTCCGTTTTGTACTTTTGTTGGTCCATAATAAATAAAAAATCCTTTCTTTTTCTTCTCAAATATAATAAATCGGGTATAATACAATAGTCAATAGATAATTATAAATAAAAAATTGCTTTCCAAAGTATTTATGTTGGAACCATAAAAATGTTATGATATTATAAATAAAAAGCGAAACGGAAAATAATCAATATAGTGAAATGGAGGATTAGATATGGACAAAAAAGCAATATATAATTTAAGTTACGGAGTATTTATGGTATCAACTAAGGCAGGTGAAGTGGCTAACGGTTGTATTACAAACACTTGTATTCAGGTAGCAAGTAATCCTGTAAGAATAGCAATTTCGGTATTGAACAGTAACTACACTTGCGATTTGATTAAAGAAAGTGGTATTTTTGCAGTAAGCATTTTGGACAATGATTGTACATTTGAAACAATAAAGCATTTTGGTTTTCAGTCAGGAAGAGATGTGGACAAGTTTGGAAACATTACACCACCTACAGATTGTAATGATGTACCATATCTTGGCTGGCAATCCTGCGCAGTTATTAGTGGAAAAGTTGTTGAGCAACATGATCTTGGAACACACACATTATTTATTGCAGAAGTTGTTGATGCAAAGGTGTTAAGCGATAAAGAACCTATAACTTATGCAAAATATCAAAATGAAATAAAGCCGAAAAATAATGCAGCATCTGCAAAAGAAGATGGCAAAAAAATTGTTGGTTGGAGATGTAAGATTTGCAATTATGTTTATGAGGGAAGTAAGTTGCCGGAAGATTATGCCTGTCCGTTATGCGGTCATGGAGCAGATGATTTTGAGCCAATATATGAAAGCTAACTGTTGTGCCCAAAGGTAATTATTCCACCATTGTGTAAGCACAGGTTGAATAATTACCTTTAGGACACTGTCATTTTATAAAAATTTATTTTTCAAGAAGCTGATTCAAAAAATCCATTAAATTATCAGCCAATACTAATTTATTTACTTTTTCAGGCTTTTCAAGAGTTTGAACAATACCATTATAAAGTTCCATAAATTTTTTCCTGTCATTTTGCTGAACAGCCAGCATAAGAACAATATGTAGAACATGGTCATCCCATTGTATACCCGATTCACTTGTGAGAACACAAATCATTGTATGGGTAGCATTCATATCAAGGGCATGAGGAATTGCGAAAGTATCAAAAAAGCAAGTTGACGAAAGTTGTTCACGTTCCAAAACAGATTCAACAAAACCTTCTTCACATAATCCATAATCAATAACATTTTGTCCTAAAAATCTAATGACATCTTCTTTATTTTTAAAATTATTAGACTTGAAAAAAAGTTTTTCATCAAAAAATGAGGACAACATATTGTTGCGTTTAATTTTTTGCTTATTTTCTAAACATTTGTGAATAGCATTATCAACATTTATTTGATCCATAATTGTAAAAAATGGAGAAACAACGATAACTTCCTTGCCAATGAGATTTAACGGTTTTGTTGTTACAATTAAATCTGAATAAGCATTAATCAAAGCGGAACTATTATCGGTTGTGAATAATTTTAAAGTAATAAAATTCTGATAATTGTCTAATAATTTCTTTTCAATATTCGAATTAATGTCATGGTAATCATGGCATAAAAGCAGTACGGAAACTTTATCTGAATCACTGTTGGAAGATTCAATTAAGTAGCCTATGTGTATACTAATATATCCAATCTCAGAGTCAGCAATGCTAATATTATATTTTTTATTTAATTTCTGAGCAATACTAACAGAAACATCGTATATAAAAGGACAATTCTTTTTTATGTTATTTAAAAAGTCATTGCCTGAAGATTGTATACTGTTTGCTCTCTTAATTAAACCATATATATGTAAGGCAAAACTATAAAGATATTCATCAAAGTTAATTTCCAACATATAATAAGAAAACACATTTAATAAAATTTCACGGATTTCTTCAATAAAATCAGATGTCAAAATATCTTGTGAAATAGATTGTGTATCCTTGCTTATAGGTTTAATTATGCCTTCAAGAAGTGATGAAATATAAAAAATATCATCTTCAGAAGGATTAATATTGCAATGAGCTGAATACTGTGTACATATTTCCGTAGCAATTTTTGACTCTATAGTTTCAGCCTTGTCGCTAATATTTCTTAAAGGTTCTGAAACATAGTGATCGGTACGCATACGGTAAAGAGCAATGGTTATATTTACAATTATGTTGTTGTAGTAAGCATTGTCAACGTAATAGTGATACTTATTTATTGAATTGAGAATAATAATTTTAATTTTGTCAACGTCAATTCCTTCGAAATAATTATTCAAATTATCAATACTATTAAAGGCAGGATTGATTTCATCAAAAATAATTTTGTTTAAATATTTTCTTTTATTTAGTTCATTTCCTGAAACAAAAACAGTATTATTGGTTCTAATTATTTTTAAATCAAAATCAGAAAGAGTTTCATTAATTTTTTTAAAGTATTTTTCTAAGGTTGCAGTACTTATGTAAAGAACGTCTGCCAAATCATCAATATTATAATGTGGATTGTGGAAAAATACTTTTTTAACGATAATATGTTCTAAATTTTGCTCTTTTTCAATGGCGGTAAAATCCAGTGTTTTATACAACTTATCATCAATCTTATAGCCTCTGTTAGTGGAAAGTATTAAAGGTAATACTTTGTTAATGGCAGAAACTTCAGATTGAATAGTTCTAAGTGAAACATTAAGAATCAGACTTAGAGATTTACCCGTAATGAAAGTATTGGAATTATGTATTTCCTTAATTATTTTTTTCTGACGATCAGTAAATCTATTCATACAAATATCTCCTTAAAAATATAAAATGTAATCATAAATTATTAAAGTAATTAAATTATACAATATTAGAAAAATACAGGCAAATATATAGGTGCGGTGTACA
>ERZ772872.1564-NODE-1564-length-20430-cov-3.945865_pt1 | contig 20430 bp, 20 predicted proteins | sample MGYA00512132_ERZ772872 | MGnify/ENA primary metagenome ERZ772872 (study PRJEB29015, sample SAMEA2737724) | human gut metagenome | biome: human gut; feature: human-associated habitat; material: faeces | place: China | collected 2012 ...
AAATTTTGAATTAGAGGATGAGATACGATTTGCGGTTACGGATAATGGAATTACAGAAGTATTTATGCAGTATCCGGTAAGCGTTACAAAGATTTCAAAAGAAGTGGAACTGCTGCCGTTATCAACAATTCAAAATATAATCAAAGATGAGATTATAAAAAATGGAGACGATTACCAACTGGATGAGTACAAGAATTTTAATAAGTTAAAGCTTGGTTATGCGCGTATCAAAGATGACCAGAAGGAAGGCTGCTACAGTTATGTGCCGGCGTGGTGTCTTTATATGGCATCCGGAAATGATATGAACCGGCATCCGGTATTTGTCAATGCCATGGATGGTACACTGATTCATCCTTTGGATGAAAGGTAAGGTGTGCCTATGGCAGATAGAAAGAAAAGAACTGGAAAATGGAAACTGCTTTTGTGCCTGGCAGCAGGCAGTTTGCTGACGGGATGCGGAAAAGCAGAGCCAGAGCTTGTGTCAACTGCCCGGACACCATATGAGAAGCTGGTTTATGATACCACGGAAGTGAAAAAAGGAAATCTGATGCCGGAAATTACTTTGAAATTAAAGGCAGAGGGTCTGGAAAAGATTACCTATGATGCAACAAATACGGAATTGAAATTAGACAAAGTATATGTGGCAGTTGGCGATAAAGTGGAAAAGGGAGAGCTTCTGGTATCCTTCCGTTCAGACAGTCTGGAAGCAAAAATGACACAGTATCAGGATGAGATTGCGGATAAACAGCTTCTGGTGGAACATTATGTAAACCTCATGAGCTGTGATGCATCCCTGGATTATAATGAAGATATTACAAATTTAAAGCGGGATATTGAAGTAGCAGAGCTTTATGTGGAAGAGGCAGAAGAAAAGCTGTCCCGCTATCAGATTACAGCAAAAGAATCCGGTACCATTACAGCCATGGATAATTATCTGCAAAAAGGAGGCTTTGTGCCGGGAAATAATCTGATTACTGAAGTGTGTGGAACCGGTAACTATGAAGCAGACCTGCCGGAAGGCTATGAATTTAACATGGGAGATACTTATACAGCTACACTGGATGCACTGTCCTATGAATTAAAGGTTGCCGGTGTGGAAGAAAATAAAATCATATTTTCACCGGTATCGGATATGACATCACTTTCAGAGGCAGACGTGCTGAGTCTTGTGATTACGAAGCCCACGCTGGAAAATGTCATTTATGTGAAAGCCTCTGCCGTAAAGGAAGGTGAAGAGGGACACTTTGTCTATCTTCTGGATGATAGCGGATATCGAAAGGTAGTGCCGGTAACGGTTGGAGAAAAAGTAGGGAATCATTGGGTTGTTACATCCGGACTTTCCGGTGGAGAGAAGGTGACTCTGTGAGAAAGAAAAAAAGTTACGCAGGAAACGCACAAAGCGTGATTCCAGTAGTCCTGACAGGCCTGTTTTTTGTAATGTTAATTGGCGGCTGTGGAAGTAAGAAAACAGAAACAATACCAGACCTGGAAGAGCCGGCGGCAAGTAATGCTTCTTATCAGCAGGTGACCTATGGAAATATCGGAACCACCAACGTGCTGCTGGGAACGGCAGTGCCAAAGGAGTACGGACAGGCATATGAAGCCAATGTCACGGTGACAAAGATTCTGGTAGAACCGGGCGATACCGTAGAAAAAGGTGATGTGCTGGCATACGCAGATGTAGACGAGGCAAGTGCGTCCCGGAAAGCAAAGCAGCAGGAGCTGTCGCATGAAAATACCGTATACGAATTAAACCAGAAAATCAACCAATTGCAGCAGGATAAATTGGCAAACCAGCAGAAGCAGCAGGATACTGCAGAGAATAACATTCAGGATGCCGCAGAGAATAACATTCAGGAAGAGGATGATATGCAGGAATCTGCAACAGAGAATAACACGCAGGAGACAGAGGCAGAGGACATCACCTCCCAGATAGCCGTCCTGCAGGAAAACAGCCGCTACGATACGAAGCTTCATGAGTACCGGGTGCAGAAGCTGAATGAAGAGATTGCAGCATTGGACGCTCTGATAGCAGATGGAACGTTAAAGGCAAATCACAGTGGTGAAGTGGTTTATACCAAGAGCCTGACCGTAAACCGGAAAGCCGGCGCGGGAGAAAATGTTGCGATTGTGGCAGATACTGAAGACCTTGCAATAGAGCTTAAGGATGTAGCGGTGCAGAATTATAAGTATAAAGATGTTTCCGAAAAATATATGCTGCAATCCGGCGAAAGAGTGCCGGTTACTGAGCGGGAATACAGCACCGATGAGCTGGTACTTGCAAAGATAAATAATAATTATCCCAATGTTTTGATAGAAAAGCCGGAGGGCGTGGAGCTGAAAGCCGGAGAGCTATATCCCATTTATTTTGAAGAGAAAAGAGCGGAGCATGTCCTTCTGGTGGGAAACGATTCCCTGTATCAGGAAGATGGGGAAACTTATGTTTATGTGAAAGCCGGGGATGATACCAGAGAAAAGCGTAAAGTAACAGCAGGGGCGGCAGATGACCATAATACCCAGATTACGGATGGATTAGCGGAAGGAGAAGCAGTCTATTATGAGACTACGGAGCGGATGCCTTCGGATTATACCGAGTATACGGTGGAGCGGTCAGATTTTCAGGTGGAAAATCACGGATTAAAATTAAGCAGGGCAGATAAGAATGCCAGGGTCTATCTTGCTGCAAAAGAAGGAGAGATTGTAAAAATAGCGGTAGAAAAGGATGCGGAAGTGAAAAAAGGTGACCTTCTTTATATCATCAATACCGGAGAAGGAAAGGCAGCCATTACAGAAGCAGCCAATGCCATAGAGACGGAGAATACTTCATATCAGAAACAGCAGGCAGATTACGATGCACAGCTTGCGGAATTAGAGAACGGGCTGGATTCTGCCAGTGACTATGACCGGCAGATGATAACCCTTCAAAAAGAAATTGCAGAAGCAGACCATAATCAGACGCTGCAGCAGTTGCAGGCAGCTTATGATACGTTAAGCCGTGGAAATGACGGAACAGGGAAATTATCTGTTTATGCAGATGCGGATGGACAGGTTTCGAAAATAACTGCCTGGGAAGGAGACACAGTAGAAACCGGAGATGAAATTCTTAAGATGAAAGGAGAAGCATCAGACTTACTTCTGGTGCAGATGGTGAGCAGTAAGTCCGTAACGGTGTATACGGATGATATTGCAGAGGCGGGAGAACCGGTAAGTATTACATCCGGGGATACGACTTACACCGGAACCTGTGTGGGATTTGCAGCAGGCAGCAATAATCTGGATGAGGGCTGTCTTTATATCGATGAAAATGGTGCTCATTATACCTTTCAGACAACCTCCGGGTATGATACACCGGCATTTTATGTACGGATGAATGATGAAATCGTAGATGATATGGGAAATGGAGAAAGCGTGGACTTCCCTTATATTTCCATGGAGGATGTTATAGTGCTTCCGGCAGGAATGATTTATGAAGAGAAGGATGCAATGCATCCGGATAAAGTGTCATATTTTGTGTGGAAGATAGAAGGGGACCATCTGGTGAAACAGTATGTTTTACTGGATGATACACTTACCGGAAATGGGAAAGTGGTTCTCTTTGGAATAGAGTCTGGCGATGTACTGGCAAGAGAGTAGGAGGAGTTGGAATGTTACGTTTTGTCTTTTGTAAAATAAAGAATAAAAAAGGACTGAATTTGTGCCTGCTTCTTGGAATTACATTATTTATCGCATTATTTGTCTGTCATCCGATGTTTGAACGTGGTGCCGGAAACCAGGTATTAAGAACAGGATTTGAAACATATGCAAAGGAACAGGAAACATTTCCTGCAGTGATGAATCGTAGTGGCAGCTATTCTTCGAAGGATTATAGTTCTGCAAAGGAAGTGTTAGAGAAACTTGTGGCATATGAGAAAAAATGGACCGAATATGTGGCGGTGGATACAGTGGCATCCGAGCAGTATTTAAGCCTTTCCGGTGGAAAAGCAGATACCAGCCTGGGCGGAACCAATGAATATTTTACCGTTGGATATCTGCCGGAATTATCGAAGAACACAGATATTACATACGGAGAGGGTTTAGACAGCGGAAATCAGGTGAAAATAAACGGCTGTTATCCATGCCTTGTCAGTGAAGAGACGATGGATGCCTACGGACTGGTGACAGGAGAAGTGCTTCATATGAAAATCCAGGGTGAAGCAGAAGTTTATGAAGTGGATTTTAAAGTGACAGGCATCATAAAAGAAAAGAATATCAATGATAGTTACTGGTATCACACGCTCAGTGATTTTGGAAATACACTGTTTGTATCAGAGAATACTTTTGATGCCATGATAGATTCCTTTGGACAGGATGAAATCAGTTACGAAGAAAATCTGATGTTAGATTACCGGCAGATAGATGCAAAGCATGCGGCAGAATATGCAGATTATATGCAGCAGTTCCGGACATCAGATACAAAGTATCGGGATAATATGGCAGATACCCTGACGTCCTTTTTCACAAAACAGCGGACGATACAGCAGATGTTGTGGGCATTGGAACTGCCATGCATTGTACTGCTGCTGTTATTTATCTATATGGTATCCTCCCAGATACTTTCTCTGGAAGAAGGGGAGATTGCAGTACTCCGGAGCCGTGGAGCAACCAAATTGCAGGTGGGTGCGATTTACCTGTTGCAGGCATCCTTTCTGGCACTGACAGGCGCAGCGATTGGACTTTTGCTGGGTTACGGAATATGCAAAGGAGCAGCTTCCACCGACGGGTTTTTAAAATTTACCGGAAAAGATGTAAGCATGTATACCTTAAATGGCGGAATGATTCTCTACGCTCTGGTGGCGGCGGCTATTGTAATTCTGTTTCTGACCATACCGGCGCTGCGGCGGACAAAATACACCATTGTAAATGAACGGACAGCAAAAAATAATATAGTGACAAATCCCTTCTGGAAAAAGTGCTTTTTGGATGTTTTGTTACTTTTTCTGTCCTGCTATCTGCTTTTCAATTACAACCGGCAGAAGGAGAGTCTTGCGCTGGAACTGATTGCGGGAAAGGGGATGGATCCGGTAATTCTTTTGAATACATCGGTATTTATACTGGCAGCAGGCTTATTGTTTATACGTCTTTTTTATTATCTCATACTGGCGGTAGATAAAATCTTTAAGAAACGATTCCGCCCGGCAGAATATGCGGCATTTTTACAGTTGAAGCGGACTTGGTACAAAATGGGATTTCTGGCAGTATTTTTGATTATGACAGTAGCCAGTGGAATATTTGAAGCCAATATGGCGCGAACCATGAATCAGAATATGGAAGAGCGGATTGCATATGGCATCGGAGCGGATGCGGTGGTGGAAGAAAATTTCCGGCTGCAGATTTCGAAAATGGAAGAAAAGGAAACCAGCTGGAAATATCTGGAGCCGGATTTTGGAAGATATGAAACCTTAATCGAAGAAAATGTCTGCGAAAATGCCACCAGAGTCCTGATCGATGAAAAGACAGATATTACAGCAGGAAACGGTACTGTTTCCGGTGGAAAACTGATGGCAGTCCATACAAAAGAATTCGGAGAGACCGCAGAGCTTAAGGATGGCGTAAACAAAGAGCACTGGTTTTATGCGCTGAATGCGCTGGCAGAAGAACCGGATGGTGTCATTATTTCTTCGAATCTGGCAGATAAATTAAAATTAAAAACAGGCGATGTCTTAAGTTATACAAGGTATCTTCCGGCGGAAATCGGCGAAGATAAAATGGGCAGCAGCAAGGCAAAGGTCTGTGCCATCATAGACTGCTTCCCTGGTTATGAAAGATATGCTTATGTAAAGGATGAAGAAGGCAATTTAAATGAACAGGAACAGTATCTTCTGGTAGCAAATTATGCCACCGTTATCAGTGCTTTTGGTCAGACTTCTTATCAGGTGTGGATGAAGCTTTCAGATGGTGTGAAAGAGACTATGTTTACGAAAAGTTTTGCGGCAGCAGGCGTTCAGCCGCAACATATTACCTTATTGCAGGAACAGCTTGCCGGCAACCGGAATTCAGCCATGGTACAGGTGACAAATGGAATGTTTACATTAAGCTTTATTTTATCATTGGTGATATGTTCTGTAGGATTTCTGCTGTATTGGATCATGACACTGAAAAAACGGGAATTGCTGTTGGGAGTCTACCGTGCAATGGGAATGCGGATGGGAGAAGTCCGGAAGATGATTTTAACGGAACAGCTTTTTGCCTCGGCAGGACCGGTACTGGCAGGTGGAGGAATCGGAGCAGTGACAACGCTTTTGTTTGTACGTCTGCTTATGGTGGTCTATCTGTCGCAAAAGCATAATCTAGCCATAGAAATATACATTTATCCTACAGACCTTTTGAAGCTTTTAGCGGTACTTCTGGCAGTGATGTTATTCTGTTATCTGATTATCCGGAAAATACTGCGGAGCATGAAAATTGCAAAGGCACTTCGGTTAGGGGAGGACAGCTGATGGAACAGACGATAGCAATACGCACAGAAAATATAAAAAGATATTTTTCGTCGGGAGATGGCAGCATCGTCCGGGCTTTGGACGGCGTTTCCATGGAGATACCAAGCAACAGTCTTACTATTTTAAAGGGACGTTCCGGCTCCGGCAAGACAACCCTTCTTAATCTTTTAAGTGCTCTTGATGTACCGACGGAAGGAAAAGTGGAATTTTTCGGAAAAGATTTGGAATATTTAAAAGACAGGGAGCGGGAGGACTTGCGGCGTTACCGGATGGGATTTGTTTTTCAGTCTGTGGCATTGATTCCTGTGATGAATGCCTATGAAAATGTGGAATTTGCCCTGCGGTTATCCGGTGATAAAGAGAAACGGAAGAAGGATAAGGAAGAGCAGAAAAATAGGGGAGAACAGAAGAAGCGTGTAATAGAAATCTTAGAGCGGGTCGGACTGAAAGAACGGATTTATCATATGCCATATCAGTTGTCCGGCGGTGAACAGCAGCGGGTGGCAATTGCCCGGGCAGTTGCCCACAGACCACAGGTGATTTTTGCAGACGAACCAACCGGTGCACTTGATACGGCATCGGGGCTTGCAGTCATGAAGCTTTTCCGTGAACTGGTAGAGCAGGAGCATATCACTGTAGTCATGACCACCCATGACCCGAATCTGATGGAACTTGGTGATTTCGTCTATGAATTAAAGGATGGGAGGCTGGTAAAATGATTCAGTGTGACAGCCTGGTAAAGATATATGAGATGGAACAGCATAAAGTCATGGCACTGGAAGGACTGGATCTTACGATAGAAGATGGGGAAATGATGGCAATTATCGGCAAATCCGGCAGTGGAAAGTCGACGCTGCTTAATATCATCGGAGGACTGGAATCACCCACAGCAGGAATCCTTATGGTGGATGGAAAGGACTTATCGTCCTATACGGAAAAAGAACTGGTTTTATACCGCCGTGACAAAGTGGGATTCGTCTGGCAGAAGAGTGCAAGAAATCTTTTCTCTTATCTTACGGCGCTGGAAAATATTGAAGCACCCATGCAGGTTCATCCGGGAACATCCGCCCGGGAGAAGCGGAAGCGTGCCAGAGATTTATTAAAGGCAGTCGGTATGGAAGCACATGCGGATAAGTTCCCTTCCCAGCTATCCGGTGGCGAGCAGCAGCGGATTGCCATTGCCGTTGCACTTTCCAATCAGCCGTCGATTCTTCTGGCAGATGAACCTACCGGCGCAGTAGATACAAAGACTGCAAATCAGATATTTGAGCTGTTCCACAAACTGAATGAAGAATTTAAAATTACAATAATCATAGTGACCCATGATATGGCATTGGCGGATAAAGTGGAGCGGACAGTGCTGATTTCCGATGGCAAAATCAGTACCGAAAAGATTCGGAAAGTATCTTTAGAAGAACTGCAGCGTCTTGCAAGTGCAGCAGAATTTACCCATGAAGAATATTCCGTTTTAGATAAAGCCCACCGGCTGCAGCTGACAGAAGAAATGTTAGAAGAAGCCGGTATCGATTCCAATAAAGTGCGGATTGAGGTTCAGGATGGCAAAATCCTGATTCAAAAAGAATAAACCGGTACTTGCTGCAACAAAGTATTTATGAAGTAAGAAACCGCTTCGTTTCCTCCATGACATTGCGAAGCGTTTTGATATTATCAAGTGTATCCTTTGTTTCTAAAGAGTGATTGGCATCCGGATAGAGGAAAAGAGGAATCTTTTGCCCTCTGCTGATGCCAGTCACTTTTTCAATATCGCTCCAGGGATCGGAAGTGCCGAGAAAAGCAATGGCATTCTGCGGGTGGAAATCATAGGTTTCCCGTAAAGGGGTATAGAGAATCTGGCGGCAGGAAATATTTTCCTTCCTTGCATAGGCAGAGGCAATAACCGTTCCGATGCTCTTTGAGATAAATATAATTTCATCATAATCCTGCCAGTTTACGGAAGAAAGCTGTTTTACAGCCTGTTCATAAAGATAAGAAAAAGCCTGCTGCATTTTCTCCCTATTACCCCGGATATTTCCAGTGATATCGCTGCCGGCAAGGGAATAGTCCAGTGTAAGAGCGGTTTCATAACCTGCTTCGGCAGCAAGCTTTCGGCTGTAATAGAGCAGTGGTTTGTCACAGTGATAACCGATGCCCGGAAAAAAGACCGCCAGTTTATTTTTCGATAAATGCATAAGAAATTGTCCTTTCTGTTCCGGCATTTTCAGGTGGCAGAAACCGGAGCTTTTTAACCTTAGAAAATATAGTAGCACAATGGGAAATAATGACTTCTCTAAGGATATAACAAATGCGATAAAGTTAATTGTAATAAGGAACTTTATCGCATTTGCTATTAGATGAGCCGCATTGGAAATGGTGTAAATTGGAACTAAAAAATAAACTGGAACTTATCACCGATACATAGCTGTTTGCAAAGATTCGTGATAGTGTTGTCAACATCGTGGATGGTACTTGATATCCGGAGCAGAGGATACCCCTTACTGATGTTTAAAGACTTAGCCTCTTGGGCATTAGCGAAAACAATATCAAGTGTTTTACGTGAATGATCCAGAATGATATTGCGTTTTCTTAGTATTTCATATAAAGATGAGTCGTTTAAATCTTCTCCAAATAAAAAAGAAAAGGATTCAGGAAATTTATTGAACTCTAAGATGACAGGGACATTATCCATATAACGGATTCTTTCCACTACAAGTATTTTATCCCCTTCGTGTAGTGACATTTCGGTTAAATCCCGTTCAGAAGGATCTTCCAATGCAATTTTGATGGTCTTAGCTCCAGGTGTTGCATTTTTCATCCGGCACATATCAGAAAAACTTATGACTTCTGTAATATTACGCTGCAATTTTTTTTCTGCTACAAAAGTCCCTTTTCCTGATTTCCTTTCTAAATATCCGGATTCAGATAAAACGGCTAATGCTTTTCGGACAGTAACTCTGCTCACATGGTATGATTCGCTTAATTCATTTTCTGTAGGCAGACGACTGCCGGCCGCCCGTTCTCCGGTGTCAATTTCCTTTCGTATTTTTTCCTCCAATTGTTTGTACAGTGGTGTGGCAATGGTGTTGTTTAGTTTCATATAAATACCTCTCTCCTGATATAACTTTCACAAATATTATAAAACAAATTTGTAAAAATGTATATATTTTCCTATATTGTATGATATGCATTGACACAATGTATTATATTGTATTATAGTAAACATATAGAACAAATAAGTACATTATAAAAAGGAGAGAAAAAATGGGATACGTAAGTAAAGACATTAAAAACATTGTGAAAGAAATTTTAGAAGAAAAAAAAGACATCGGTGGAATTAAAAATATTTATTTTGTGGGATGCGGAGGATCACTTGGTGCACTTTATCCGGCAAAAACATTTATGGAGAGAGAATCACAGGTTTTGAGATCAGCCTGGATAAACAGTAATGAGTTTGTGCATAGCACACCAAAGGACTTTGGAGAAAATTCTATTATATGTCTTGCCTGCCACAAGGGAAATACACCGGAAACGATTAAGGCTGCCAAATTAGGAAAAGAAAAAGGAGCGGCGGTTATTATTCTGACATGGCTGGAGGAATCAGAAATTATAGAATTTGGAGATTATATTATACATTATACATTTGATGCAAGTCCTGATCATCTTGCAGGGGATATTGATTATGCAGGAGAAAAGACGCAGTGTGCATTGCTTGTGGCAGTGGAATTAGTTGCACAGACGGAGGGATATGCTAATTATGATAAATTCTATGAAGCTTTAGGCATGATTAGCAATATCATCAGAAATGCACGTACACATGTGGCTGCCAGGGCAGAGGCATTTGCAGAAGAGTATCAGAATGATTCAGTGATTTATACAATGGGAAGTGGTGCAGCATATGGAGCTGCCTATATGGAGAGTATCTGTATATTTATGGAGATGCAGTGGCTTGATTCAAGCAGTATTCATACCGGTGAATTTTTCCATGGTCCATTTGAAGTTACAGATGCAAACCGTCCGTTTATGATTCAGATATCAGAAGGCTCAACCCGCGAACTGGATGAGAGAGCACTTACATTCCTGAAAACATATGCAAAACGTATTGAGGTTCTTGATGCGAAAGAGCTTGGCTTATCCACAATTGATGCAACAGTAGTAGATTACTTTAACCATGCACTGTTTAATAATGTATATCCGATTTACAACCACGCACTGGCAGTAAAGCGTGAACATCCGTTAACAACCCGCCGCTATATGTGGAAGGTAGAATATTAATGAAAAAATTCTGTGAAAAAAAATATGTATTGTTTGACTTTGATGGAGTTATAGCAGATACAGAAGAGAGTAATGGTAATTATCTGGGTCTGGCATTAAAAGAGTTTGGAGTGGAACTGACACAAAAAGACAGGGATAGACTAATTGGCTCACATGATTCTCATATTCTGCTGGAACTGCTGGAACGCTCGCCGGAGAAAATAACAATGGAACAGCTTTTGCAAAAAAGAAAAGAAATAGGAAATACATATGAAAATGGCTGCATTAAGCCAATGGATGGGGTGCTGGAGTTTATTGCCGGTTTGAAAAAACAGGGGAAAAAGCTGGCAGTGGTTTCTTCAACCTCTACACGGCTGATTGTAGTAGCATTGAACCGGATGAAAATGCTGGGTTTGTTCGATGTGCTGGTATGCGGAGACATGTGCCGGAATAGAAAACCGGATCCGGAATGTTATAGAAAAGCAATGCAATATTTAGAAGCAAAGCCTGAAGAATGCATTGCAATAGAAGACTCGTTTATTGGTATACAGGCAGCAAAGGCTGCAAATATAGAGGTAGTTGCGTATACAGGAGCTGGTGAGAATCAGGATGTAAGTCAGGCGGATTATGTTATTTCTTCATACATTTAATTGTTTGAGTGAAAGAAAGAGAAAACAGAAGGATGAAAAGTATTTAATTGTATGCCCGCCAGTGTTCCTGGCGGGTTTTGCTATGTACAATTAAGTTAATATTAATGTACAAAAAACAAAACAAAAAATTGTGCATAATGTTGAAAATGTATTTCTATATTGACATAAATGTATGAAATACATATAATACAAATAGATACAAAAAATAGTGATACAAATAGAAACAAACTAATACATTTTGGTTTTAAAGTAGTGCACATGCTTTGGAATAAATAAAAAAGAGGAGGTAGATGTCCATGTTTTGGATTGAATTTATTGTTTTAATGCTGATCATTGTGTGGGGAACCAGAAAAGGTGGAAGTTTCCTAGCAATGGCTGGCGGCATCGGAATGTTGATTTTCGTATATATCTTTAGAGTGACTCCATCAGATCCACCGATTACTGTTATACTGATTATGTTGGCAGTAATTACCGCAGCCTGTACGATGCAGGCGACTGGCGGATTAGATTTTATGGTACAGCTTGCAGAAAAAATACTACGGAAAAATCCGAAAAACATTACTTTGGTAGCACCTTTTGTAGCGTATTTATTTACATTCTGTTGTGGAACCGGACATATTGTATATTCGTTACTTCCGGTTATTAATGAAATAGCATTGGAAAATGGAATTCGGCCTGAGCGCCCGATTTCTGTTAGTATTATTTCATCCCAGCAGGCAAATACCGGATCACCAATAACAGCTGCAACAGTAGCTATTGTGGGTTATATGACTATTTTTGAAAAAGTAAATCTGGCAACAATTATGCTGGTAGCAATTCCAGCAGCATTGATAGGAGTATTGGTTGCAGCATTGTCTGTATACAAGAAAGGTCTGGAATTAGAGGATGATCCTGAATATCAGCAGAGGGTTGCAGATGGACTGGTAAAGGATTTTAAAAAGAAAGTAGAAGGAGAAAAACAGGTAACCAAAAAAGCAAAGATTTCTGTTGCTATCTTCCTGGTTTCTATGGTAGTAATTGCAATATGCGGTATTTTCCCGGCACTCCGTCCAACATTTAGCGATGGTACACAGTTAGCAATGACATCTTTAATCCAGATTATTATGTATGTAGCTGCCGCAATTATTGTTATTGTAAGTAAAATTGATAGTAACGACATTTTAGAAGTACCGTTGTTAAAGACTGGATTCTTTGCTGTTATTCTTGCAGCGGGACTTTGCTGGCTGGTAAATACTTTTGTTGGTGCACAGACAAATTTCATTACAGAAAATTTGTCAGCTTTAACAAATGAACATCCTTGGATTTATATTATTGCAGTATTTCTGGTAGGTGCACTGACGAGTTCACAAGCGTCTACGACAATGATTATGATTCCAATTGCAATTGCATTGAATCTGCCGGCTTATATTATTGTAGGTGGATGGATGGCATGCTCATCCAACTACTTTATCCCGGATTCCAGCCAGTGTATAGCAGGTCTTGCTTTTGACACGGCAGGTACTACGAAGATTGGAAAATTTATATTTAATCACAGCTATATGCGGCCGGGGCTTGTATGTACAATTGTATCGGTATTAGTAGCAACAGGAATCGGATATTTTGTTTTCTAATAAAAACCGGTGGTGGCAAAACAAAGAAAACAGTAACAGCACACAGCCTGCACTATTCTGACAGGCTGTGGAAACTGCCACTTCATGGATTGGTTACCAGATATAAATAAATATTTATAATGGCTATCTGAAAAAATGAAAGAGCGAATCTGGAAAAATAATTGCTTGTTGCAAAAAGAAGAGGTGAGGGAGTCCGCATGAAAGAAAAATTGAAAGAAAGGAGAAAAAATAAAAATGAGACAGCCTAGAATAATTGCAATTGGAGATGCAGTTTGTGACAAATATCTTTCCAGGGGGAAAATGTATCCAGGAGGTCAGTGTGTTAACACATGTGCATATGCACATATGAATAATGCAGAAAGTGCATTTTTAGGTAAATTTGGAAATGATGAAGTAGCAGAATGCATTCAGGCAGCACTGGAAAATATGAATGTAGACTTTTCACATAGCAGGAATTATGAAGGTGAAAATGGATTTGCATGTGTGACACTGAATCAGGGAGATCGCGTATTTGTCGGATCCAATCATGGAGGTGTGGCAAAAGAGTATCCTTATGATTTTACGCAGGAAGATTTTTCATATATAAGAAAGTTTGATTTGATTTATACAAATCTGAATGCCTATATAGATGATGACATAGAAGAAATTGCTTCTTTGGGTCTTCCAGTTGCATTTGATTTTTCAAATCGATGGACAGACGAATATCTGAAAAAAATTTGTCCGCATATTAAAGTGGCAATGCTTTCCTGTGCACATTTAAGTGATAAAGAACGCGAAAGGGAAATGAGTAAAGTAAAAGAGCTTGGAGTTCCGCTTGTTCTGGGAACAATAGGAGAAGATGGTTCATACATTTTATACCATGGTGAAATGATGTATGAAAAAGCTGTAAAGGCAGAAAGCATTATGGATACTATGGGTGCAGGAGACTCTTATTTCGCGACATTTTTGACATATATTTTACGGTATAAAGAACCGGAATTTTTTAAAGAAGAAAGTAAAGATGATGGGAATGTTAAAGAACTTTTAAAGAAAGCCATGCAGGCTGGAGCAGAATTCGCTTCAAAGATTTGCGGTGTCGAAGGAGCGTTTGGGTATGGAACGCCAATTGCAGGAAGAATAATTGATAATAGAAATAATTAAAAGGTTTAAGGAGGAACGCTATATGGATATAAAGCCGACAAGTTACAGGTATGATGGAGAAGGAATAGAATGTGCATATCGGAATGAAAAATGGGTTGTTTGTATCAAAAATTGGAAACCGAATAATGACATTGATGGGTTAGAACATTTAGAGATACATCATACGACAGATGAACAATTCATTTTAATATCTGGAAAATGTATTATTATTACAGCGGACAGAATAGATGGAAAGTTTAATATTGAATTAACTCCGGTGGAGAAAGGAACATTATACAATGTACCTAAAGAGCGTTGGTTTTTTACTATTGTAGAAAAGGATACCAAAATGATGTATGTGCAGGATGCCGGATGTAGTATGGATAATAGTGAGTATTGTAAACTGAGTCAGGAAGAAATTTCATATATTCAGAAATTAGCAAGACCAATGCTTGCAGAATAATATAACAACAATGTATTAAAAATATTTATGGGAGGATTATCAATGAAGCCAACAGGAATCAAAAATGTAATTACAGAAATTTTAGAAAGCAGAAAAGAAGAAGGCGGTATTAAAGCATTATATTTTGTGGGATGTGGTGGTTCTAATGGAGCACTTTATCCAGCGAAAACATTTATGGAAAGAGAATGTGCAAATATTAAGTCGGCACTAATTAATAGTAATGAATTTGTATATAGTACTCCGAAGGATTTGGGAAAAAATGTAATCGTGTGTTTATCGTGCCATAAGGGAAATACACCGGAAACAATTAATGCAGCGAAGCTGGCAAAGGAAAAAGGTGCAGCCGTAATTATTCTGACATGGAAAGAGGAATCAGAGATTACCCCATTTGGTGATTATATTATCAATTATACTTTTGGGGATAATAAGGATATTGCTGGTGAAAAAATTATCTGTGCACTTCTGGTGGCAGTGGAACTGTTGAATCAGACAGAAGGGTATGAGCATTATGAAGAATTTATGGATGGTGTTGGACGTATTGATGGTATTGTGAAACATGCATGCAAGCATGTGGAAAAACGGGCTGAACTGTTTGCCAAGGAATATAAAGATGATAAAATTATTTATACTATGGCAAGCGGAGCGGGTTATGGTGCAGCATATATGCAAAGTATATGCATTTTTATGGAAATGCAGTGGATTCATTCTTCAAGTATTCACAGTGGGGAATTTTTCCATGGACCTTTCGAAATTACAGATAAAGAAGTACCATTTGTGCTTCAGGTTTCTGAGGGAACCAATCGACCGTTGGATGAACGTGCATTGAAGTTTTTGAAGACTTATGCAAAACGGATTGAAGTAATTGATGCAAAGGATTTAGGGCTGTCTACAATTGATGCATCAGTCGTAGACTATTTTAACCATTCCTTATTCACAAATGTATATCCGGTTTATAATAAGGCTTTGGCTGAGGAGAGACAGCATCCACTGACAACACGACGCTATATGTGGAAGGTAGAGTATTAAAAAACTTAAAAAATGATGTAAACATACAGCATGTCAGATTTTGATGGAAAATTTGAAGTACATTACAAGGAAAGCCTGGAAATGATAATGATTTCCGGGCTTTCTGAGCTTTGACACATGACCTGAGGAAGAAGGAACGGAATTGAAAAAAACAATAGGTATTATTGGTGGCATGGGACCGATGGCTACCTGCGATTTGATGAAAAAGATTTTTGAAGTGTCAGATGCAGACTGCGATCAGAACTATGTGCATGTTTGTGTTGATTGTAACACGAATATTCCGGATAGAACGAAAGCTATTCTTGAAAAGGGAGAGGATCCTATACCAGAGATGGTAAAAAGTGCAGTAAGTCTGCAAAATATGGGAGCAGATTTATTGATGATACCTTGTAACACAGCACATTTTTTTTATGACCGGTTAAAAATATTTACTGATATCCCGATATTGCATATGCCCCGCGAGACAGTAAAAGCTTTAAAAGAGCAGAATATATCATGTGCAGCCGTATTGGCTACGGATGGCGTGATAAAGAGTGGGGTTTATGAGAAAGAGCTTCGGGCACAGGGAATCAAAACGATTTATCCGGATGCAGAGCAGCAACAGAAAATTATGGCAGTAATCTATCAATGTATTAAAGCTGGAAAAAAGGATGTAGAAAAGTATGGACTTGACGATATTTTGAAATCCTTGATTAAACAGGGTGCGCAAAGCGTGATTCTGGGATGTACTGAATTACCAATTGCTTTTTCCTTGGCAGGAATCAGAGAAAATATAGTTGACCCAACGGAGATTGCAGCAAGAGCTGCATTAAAATTTCTGCAATTACCAATACATGCATTATAAAGCAGCCGTATTTTTATGAAAATAAATGATACCGGAAAAGGACTGGATTTCTATTAAAACCTGTTTCAGGACTTCATTCAAACTCCCTTCAAAAAGTCGCAACAAACATTGACAATCCGTGGGTTTGAGGACTATACTAATATATAAATTATAAATACCAGACAGGTTATTACAGAAAGAGAAAGGGAGGTATATGATAACAGGGAATTATCATATATTTTCAGAGCCTTTTTGAATATTTCTGAAGGGGGAAACAGATGATTCAAAAATATTATAACAGTATTCTGGAACAGGTTTTTGCACAGATTGGAAAGAAAGAACACAACATGTTCTGGCAAAATACAGTAATGATTTTTCATTAAAGCAGCTGGAAATATCAGAGCAGATAACGAATAATAAAGAGGTTCGTTTTGTAGCCCACGAATTCCGGGCAGAGAAATTATCGGGAGCATATGAGCCGTTTCTGGATTTGATTTTGGAACTTTTCGACCAGCAGAAGGAGATGACATTTGATGAATTCCTGGACAAGTGTAATGTCTATTCCCTGCAGCGTCCGGTTATTGCAGCATACCGGGAGACCGGAAAATGTATCCGGAAAGAGAGTTTATTGATACAGAAGTTGACTATGAGCGGGAGCGGATGCATGATGCTATTGCGGCAATGCTTTTTGAAGTTTCTAAGATACAGCCGTTTATGCTTTGGATTAACCGTGTGCAGTTTGCCGGAAAGGGAACCATAGAAATAGTCTATGAACTGTTAAAGGCAGAGCATACAGAGAATATCGGAATCGTTCTCGGCATGAATGAGCAGCAGCGGCTGCCGGAATATATGCTGCCGGGCTGGGAAAGCGTAACGGAGGAATTGGACAATAATGTTGCAATATTCCGCATTGGAAATGCCGGAGAATCCCGGGAACAAAGAGATGAGGTTATTACAGCAGAAAGTATTGCAGATGATATCAGAACATTGCAGAATCTTGTTTTTTTCATGGATTTTGAACAGGCGTTGTTTTATCTGGAAAAAGTAGACCGCAGAATCAGATTTGATAATTTTACAGTATCGGATGAAGTGAAATACGAACTCTGGCAGTTCTATGCATATGTATCGGTATATATGAAGGATTTGCCAAAAGCACTGGAAATAAGTGAGGGTATCTTACAGCTTGCAGAGAAGAAAAAGAACCGCAGGATGCGTTTTTATGCATATTATCTCCGCTCTGTAATTTATATGTATCAGTCAAAACTGCAGGAAGCCACTGAATGTGCAGGTGTTGCAAAAAGTATTGCAACAGAAGGTGGCATGGAGCGCGGTCAGTTTGAAGCAGAGCTGGTAGAAATACAGGCGAAGATGGCAGGCTGGAATAATATTTTCTTTTGTGCACAGAACGTGGAAGTCAGCGATGCCATGATTGAAAAATTAATAAAATATGACTACCGGAATCATCTGGCGTACATTTATGTGTATGCCTATGACAATAAGCCGGAGATTGTAGCAAAGGCATATTATTCCAAATTCCAGCTTATTTATTGCGGTAAGGGAATCAGATTAGCAACAGAAATTGGTAATACACAGCTTATTTACAATGCATACCAGAAGAATATTATGCTGACCTCTTTTCTCGGGAATCGGTTATACCTTAACGGCATTAAGACAGAATGACCTTGCAAAGCGTTATTTTCAGAAAACAGTAGAAATTTTATATAATCTGGAATTGCCGGAGGATATTGCGGAAGTATATTACAATATGGCAATTAACTGTATTGCAGCAGAAGAATTCAAGGAAGCCAACGAATATCTGATGCGCTGTATGAAGAGCATTGAACGTCTGCATTTGAATAGTCTGAGGGTCTGCAATTTAAGCAAATTGTATGGACTCTTAGCATTGTGCAATCAGAAGCTTGGCAACCGTTTCAATTATGAGTCTTTAGCGATTTTTTGAGTATTTATTTAGTACTTTATCTTAAAACCCTTTATTTTCAAGGGTTCTATCAATTCTAGATGTTAAATCCCATTATGTTTTATTAAATACTTTATTTTGTTAGCTGAAATATTGAATTTTCAAGGTGTGAATCCCATTTTAGGTATGGGAAGTCTTAGTTATAAATATATTTTCCGAAATATATCCCGTATGAATATTATGGATTCAGAGGTCTTTTATGAAAAATATATTTCCGAGGATTTTGAAACAAAATATGTTCCAAAAATATTTAAGGATGTATGCCGGCAATACCTGATCCGAAAAAACCGAATGGGATGCATGGATGAGATTTTTGAAAAAATAGGAAAGTATTACTATGATGATCCGGTGGAAAGAAAAAATGGAGAGTTTGACATCGTCACATTAGATGATAAAGGATATATTTTCTATGAAGCAAAATTCCGGAAAGAACCTGTGACAGAGCAGATGATCGAAAAAGAGATTGCACAGGTAAAACAGACGGGATTGGAATGTTATAAATACGGATTTTTCTCAAAATCTGGGTTTGCATGCGAAAAACGTGAAAATTGCAGCTTGATCGAATTGAAGGAGCTATACCGATAAGCGAGATTCTATTTTGAGGAACAGGGGACCAAAGGCTGTGGTGCAATCTTAAAGTAGAATGTGATTTTACTTTAAAATATGATATGATTTAAGTAAATAAGAAAATAAGGTTATGAGAAAAAAATTTATAACGTTTATTGTGGCAGGTTTATTAATCATATCGTTAGCCGCATGCGGGGAAAATCAGACATCAGATAAAACAGAAAATAGTAGTGACGAGCAGAGCAAAGATCTGACATTTGCAGACCTTGCAAAATATTCATTCGTATTCTGCAGTGGTGCAGGTGGATGGTCTACCGATTTTGAAATTGAAAAAGATGGTTCTTTTAAGGGGGCGTATCATGATTCGGAGATGGGATATGGAACGTTGTGAAAAACTGATCGGGTATTTAAACGAACCGGTGACATGTCCATAGTGAAAAGAATCCTTTGCAGATTCATGAAATTGTGTTCGGCGCAGAAGGGATAGCATAGATGATAAATATTGCAATTGTTGAAGATGAAGCAATGTATGCGAAACAGCTTCAGGAATTTTTACACCAGTATGAAAAAGAAAATGGTGAAGTTTTTAATATTACGGTTTATTCCGATGGGGATCAGATTGTTCATAAATATAAATCCCAGTTCGATATTATCCTCATGGATGTAGAGATGAAGTTCATGGACGGAATGTCAGCGGCGGAAGAGATCCGGAAGGTGGATACAGAGGTTGTCATTATTTTCATTACGAATATGGCACAATACGCAATCAGAGGTTATGCAGTAGATGCACTGGATTATGTGTTAAAACCGGTGTCGTATTTTGCTTTTTCACAGCGTTTAAACCGTGCCATCGGTCGCATGAAGAAGAGGGAGCAGAAGGTTATTACCGTCAATATCAAGGGCGGTGCTGTCAGGATCAATATTGCCAATATATATTATATCGAGAGTCAGGGGCATACGCTTGTGTTGCACACGATCCTTGGAGATTATGAGTCACAGGGAACAATGAAGGAAGTTGAGGAGAAACTTGCGGATCTGAATTTCTGCAGAGGGAATAAAGGATATCTGATCAATCTGCAGCATGTGGACGGCATTCAGGACGGGTGTGCGGTTGTAAAAGGAGAGCCACTGTTACTGAGCCGCTCGCGCAAGAAAGAATTCATGGAAGCATTGACGAATTATTGGGGAGAGGTTGTGAAATGATCGATAATCTTATGCCGGATATCCCGCGAATTTATACGGCAATTGCGGAATGGGCGGCGTGCATGATTTTTATTACATCTTTAAAAAAGAGATACACCGGTTGGACGACGGGTGGCATTGTGATAGGACTGCTTATCGTGCAGTGTCTGTTTTTGGTGACGACCGGAAATGTGCCGATTTTTTTCTGGATTCCTTGTATGATCATTGCAGTAATGCTTATGATAGGTTTTATTTATTTTTATAGTGTGAATCACTGATTTACGTCTC
>ERZ772872.1580-NODE-1580-length-20220-cov-4.147235_pt1 | contig 20220 bp, 16 predicted proteins | sample MGYA00512132_ERZ772872 | MGnify/ENA primary metagenome ERZ772872 (study PRJEB29015, sample SAMEA2737724) | human gut metagenome | biome: human gut; feature: human-associated habitat; material: faeces | place: China | collected 2012 ...
CCTTCTTCTTGCCCTTGTCGGACTTGAACATCTCCAGCATGCGGTCGGTGACGACGTAGCCGCCGACGACGTTCATCGTGCCCAGCACGGCGGCCAGGAAGATGAACACCCAGGCGAGCGGACTGGTGGCGTGCGCGGCGACGATGACGACGCCCGCGATGACGATGCCGTGGATGGAGTTGGCGCCCGACATCAGCGGGGTGTGCAGGGTGGCGGGCACCTTGCCGATGACCTCGACGCCGATGAGCAGCGCGAGGACGAACAGTGTGATCGCAACGACGATATCCATTGCTTTACTCCTCTTCCTTCTTGGCTTCCTCGCCGCGGCCGGCCACGACCATGGCGTTGTCGAGCTCTTCGTTCAGGTCGATGGCGAGCTTGCCGTCACGCACGAAATGCGCCAGCACGTCGGCCACGTTGCGGCTCAGCAGGTTGGATGCGGTGGTGGACACGCCGCTGGCCAGATACGGGGCGCCGATGATGGTCACGCCGTTGTCGGTGACCTGGGTGCCGACGGAGGAGCCTTCGACGTTGCCGCCAAGGTCGCTTGCCGCGCAATCGACGATGACGGCGCCACGATGCAGACCGGCCACACCGGCCTTGGTCAGAAGGACCGGAGGCTTGCGTCCCGGCACTTTGGCGGTGGTGATGACGATGTCGAAGCCGGCGGCCTTCTGATCGACCGCGGCCTGCTGCTGGGCCTGCTCTTCGGCGCTCAGCGCGCGTGCGTAGCCGCCTTCGCCCTGGCCCTTGGAGAAGTCAAGACCAAGGTCGAGGAACTTGGCGCCCAAGGATTCGACTTCGCCCTTGGATGCCGGACGCACGTCGTACGCGGTGACGACGGCGCCGAGACGCTTGGCGGTGCCGATGGCCTGCAGGCCGGCGATGCCAGCGCCTAGGATGAGCACCTTTGCCGGGCGGATGGTGCCAGCGGCGGTGGTCATCATCGGCAGGAAGGAACCGTACGCGTTGGCTGCCACGATGGCGGCCTTGTAGCCCATCACGGAGTTCTGCGACGTCATTTCGTCCATGGACTGCGCGGAGCTCAGCTGACGCGGCAGCTTTTCCATGGCGACGCCGACCAGACCGGCCTTCTCGATCGCGGCGACGTAATCGGCATCGGTGAACGATCCCAACATGCCAATGATCCATGTGCCCTGCTTGACGCGGGCGAGCAGCTCATTGCTTGGACGATCCACAAAACCCAGCGCGTCGGCGCGTGCGATCACATCGTCGGCGGAGACGACCTGCGCGCCCGCCTTCGTATAATCTTCATCAACGTAGTGCGATGCGACGCCCGCACCGGACTCAATCAGACATGTAACACCTGATTTACGCAACCTCGTTACGATATCCGGTGTCAGAGCAACACGGGACTCGTGTTCGGAAGTCTCGTTGAGAACTCCGAAGACCACGGTGGCTTCAGCTTTTTCAGCCATAGGTGCCCTTTCTTCCTCGTTAAAGAAATCTAATGAACAGATACAGCGCCCAAGTGTAACGTACACGGCAACATCGCGGCCGCAATCGTTCATCTTTCGAATCACGGGCTGTATCCGGCATGCGCCGCCCGTTTCCCTGATGGCCTGTCACCTTACGCTACCGTAAGGTGACGTGTCGCGCGCGACGGGCTATCATTCCTTCTTTAGATACCGTTTATATACGTAGGAGAGTCACGTGTCCATCATCACCTCGTTGAACAAGCAGGCCACTAATCTCGCAAGGAAGGCGTTGCGCCTGGGCAACGATTTCGTGCACCCGGTCAGCGACGATTCCGGCAATACACCGGATTACAACGACCCGAACAGCATCCTCTCCCCCGATGGCCATATCGAGCTGCCGCACACCGCTGAATGGGGACCGGGATACCCGTCCACCACGTTCCTTGACCCCGAAACCGGACTGTTGACCACGAAGACAGAGGGCAATCCGCCGCTAGACGAAGGCACCTCCATCTACGATATCTACGCCGACCGCGCCGCTCGTATGGGCGACGAACCATTGTACACGTTCAAGCAAGATGGCGATTGGCACACCAAGACCGCAAATGAAACGCTCGCCGACATCCGCGCCGTCGCGAAGGGCTTGCTGCATTATGGTTTGAAGAAGGGCGATGGCGTGGCTTTCATGTGCCGCACCTCCTACGATTGGGATGTGTTCGACGCGGCCGTCATGGCCTGCGGCGGCGTGCTCGCCACGATTTACGATACCGATTCCGCCGAGCAGATCCGCAATATCGTCAACAATTCCGATGCGCGTCTGCTGGTCGTGGAAACCACTGATATGAAGGCGAAGACGGACGGGGCCGAAACCGAATGCCCGACTTTGGAGCACATCGTCTGCTTCGAGACCGGTGGTCTTGACGAAATCAAGGCGTATGGCTCCGGTGTGAGCGATGAGGCGCTCGATGCGCGAATCGATTCCGTGCAGAAGACCGATCTGTGCTCCATTGTGTACACGTCCGGTTCGACCGCCGCGCCGAAGGGCGTGGAGATGACGCATGAGCATTATTGCGCCACCGCGTTCAATCTGCCCGATTATATGCCGGAACTGCTGCATGACAAGAAGAACACCGTCCTGCTGTTCCTGCCTCAGGCGCATTCCTTCGCCCGTGCCATCAACTACATCTGCGTAGCAAGCAATCTGCATATCTACATCGCACAGGGCATCAAGACGTTGACCGCCGATTTGCAGGTGGCCAAGCCGACCATCATGATCGTTGTTCCGCGTGTGTTGGAAAAGGTGTACAACGCTGCTTCCCAGAAGGCCGGTCATGGCGCCAAGGGCGTTGCTTTCGCCGCAGCCGTGGTCGCCGCGCAGAATTATATGAAGGAAGTCAGCACCAAGGGGAAGGCCGGAACGCTTACCAAGGCACGTCGCGCGGCGTTCGATCCGGTGGTCTATGCCTCGCTGCGTGAGGTGCTCGGCGGACGCGCCAAGTGGATCGTCGCGGGCGGTGCGCCGCTTGATCCGGAGTTGTTGGCGTTCTTCCGTGGTGCCGGCGTGCCGGTCTACGAAGGCTACGGATTGACCGAAACCACCGCGCCGTGCGCGTTCAACGTGCTTGGCGTGCCGTATCATCAGGGTTCCGTCGGCATCGCGTTCCCTGGTTTCGAGCTGCGTATCGCCGAGGATGGGGAGATTCAGGTCAAGGGCGCTTCGGTGTTCCCGAAGTACCATAAGAACGGCGAGGCCACCGAGGATTCCTTTACCGAGGATGGCTGGTACAAGACCGGCGACTTGGGCCGCATTGACGACGATGGCTTCCTGTACATCATCGGACGCAAGAAGGATCTCATCATCACCGCCGGCGGCAAGAACGTCTCCCCTGGCCCGATCGAGGATGTCATCAAGCGTTGCGAATTCGTCTCTCAGGCGTTGGTGCTCGGCGACAAGCGTCCGTTCATCTCCGCGCTGATCACGCTTGACGAGGAAGCGTTGCGTCCATGGCTGGAAAGCAAGGGTCTCAACCGAGATATGTCGATGGAGGAGGCCTCCAGCAACGCGGCCGTCCGCGCCGAAGTCCAGAAGTGGGTCGATCAGGCCAATGAGGGCGTGTCCCGTGCCGAATCCGTGCGTAAGTTCATCATCCTGCCGGAGGAGTTCACACAGGAGAACGGTTTGATGACCGCTTCCATGAAGGTCATCCGTCCGAAGGTGATCAAGCGTTACGCCACCCTGCTGAACACGCAAATGTACACCAAGAAGAAGTGACCATCCAGCACCAACAAGCTTAGAGCATAAGAAAGCCTGCCGCATAAACAGCGGCAGGCTTTCTTGTTCCCACCCGGAAAAAATCAGAAGCCCAGCTTCTCAAGCTGCTTGGCTGAGCCGTCAAACGGGCAGCCCAGTGGGCTGACCGTAGGCGAAGTGAGCGGCTTCGCCGCGAAGCGGATCCTAAGCGGCTTAGAAGCCCAGCTTCTCAAGCTGCTTAGGATCCGACTGCCATCCCTTGGCCACCTTGACATGCAGGTCGAGCTTGGCCTTCTGCCCGACGATGCGGTTGACCGCGGTGCGCAGCTTCTTCTTGACGCGTACCAGATGCTCCGCGTTATGTCCGATGATGATCGGCTTCTGCGAATCACGTTCCACGTAGATCGACACAATCACCTGCGCCTTGCCCGCGTAGGATTCGCCGCTGTCGTTGTCTTCCGGATATTCGATGGAATCCACCACCACGGCGAGCGAATGCGGCAGCTCGTCATCCAATTCCTCCAGGAACGCGCCTCGAATCAGTTCGGCGATGGTGTCTTCCGGACGTTCTTCGGTGATTTGCTCGGCCGGATACATCTGCGGTCCTTCGGGCATGTTCTCCACCAGCACGTTGCGTACTTCGGCGAGATTGTCGTGCTCGAGGGCGCTCACCGGCACAATGTCGGTGAAGTCGGCGAACTCGTTGATTTCGATGAGCTTGTCGATCAAAGCGCTTCGGTCCAATTCGTCGATCTTGGTGACGATGGCGATCAGCGGCACCTTCCATTTGAATGTGCCGTCGTCGCGTTTGACGGCGAAATCAGAACGCAGCCTGCTCAGAATGCGTTTGTCGCCGGGGCCGATTTCCTGGTCGGCGGGCAGCAGGAAGGCGATCGCGTCGACATCGGATAGCGATTCGTCGACGACATCGTTCAGCCGCTGTCCGAGCAGCGTACGCGGACGGTGGATACCGGGGGTATCGACCAGCACGATCTGCGCGTTGTCTGTGGTCAGAATGCCGCGGATGGCCTTACGTGTAGTCTCCGGACGGGATGAGGCGATGGCGATCTGCGTGCCGATAAGCGCGTTGATCAGCGTCGATTTGCCGACGTTCGGACGTCCGACCACCGCGACGAAGCCGGAACGATATGGAACGGGGGCTTCGGCGTCGGAATGCTGGGAAGCCGGTTCGGTCACATCTGCGTCAGTCATGCTTATCCTTGGAATCCTTGTCGTCATGGGATGCCTCTTCGGCACCGTTCGTATGGTCTTCGTGTTGTTCAGTTTCGTCCACGCCCTCGACGTGGGCCGGTTCCACCACGATGGTGGACACTTTCTTGCGGCGTCCCGCGGAGTCGACCGCGGTCAGGCGCAGGCCCCTGGTGACGGCCGTCGAACCGACGATCGGCACGCGGCCAAGCAGCTTGGTGAGCAGACCGTATACCGTGTCGACGTCGTCCTCGTCGATGTCGATTTCGAAGATCTCCTCCAAGTCGGCGATGGGCGTGCGTGCCGGCATGCTCCATTTGTTCTCGCCGATTTGTTCCGGATCGGCATGCTGGGTACGGTCGTGCTCGTCCTCCAGTTCGCCGACGATCTGTTCGATGGTGTCTTCGATGGTGACCAGGCCGGCGATGCCGCCGTATTCATCCACGACGATGGCCACATGCTGGCGGGTGCGCTGCATCTGGTGGAACAGATCGTCGACCGGCTTGGATTCGGGCACCAGCATCGGGTCACGGACGATGGATTCGACATCGCGGGATATCGCCGCGGGATTGAACGCCGTGGCGCGCACGGCATCCTTCAAGTATGCCACGCCGACCAGATCATCCACATCATCGCCGATGACCGGTATACGGGAGAATCCGGAACGGGAGCACAATTTCAGCATGTTCTCCAGCGTCTCCCCGCGTTCGATGCAAATCATATCAGTGCGCGGCACCATGATCTCACGCGTCAACGTTTCGGACAACGTCAATACGTTGCGCAGCATTTCGGAAACCTCAGGGTCGAAATCATTCGCCTCGACCAGACGATCTATGGTGGCGCGCCCTTGTTCGAGTTGGATTTTTTCAAGCTCTTCATCGTCCGACAGATCATTCGAATGACGTTTCGCATCCTTCTGTCCGCCGATTTTAGCGAACGGCGTCAAAGCCACCGCGACCGACGCCGCATCGGCATGCTTCAGCATCAGATCGACCGGTTTGGAGGCGCCCGCGCTACGTGGACGGACCAGCAGCGAAATCACCGCGACCACCAGCGCGAACACGAAGCCGACAAGCAGTCCCGCCCATAACGGCGCATCGCACAACGACGCGATCGCGGCGACCAACACACCGTCAAGCACATTGCAGGTGATGCGGAAGAACGCGCATGAACCGGCGGTCGCGTAGCGGTCGGCGATCAGCCGCTGCACCTTGTGGATGCGTTTGATCTTCTTGTCGCGTATGAATTGCGATGCCTCCGTATCCGTCTGAATCTCAAGAATGAGGTTGTTCAGACTTGCCCTCGTGACACGTCCCACCGCGCCTTCCGTCGCGGCCATCGACAGCGACAGCCAGACCAGCAGCAATGCGATGACGACGAGAATCGCAATCATCGTGATAGTCGTTGTTTCCATGGTTCGTCAACCCCCACTTTCGAAACCGTCGGATGATGCATCATGCCGTCATTTGGCCGTTTTGCCGCCGGCCCCGTGTTCGCGGTCCCATTCGGCGAGCGCATCCGGCGTGCCGGCGGGAAGCGTCGCCTGCGCGCCGGCTCCCTGTCGAAGCGCGAAGAACGTCAATAGCAGCTGGCGTTGCAAGCCGAACATCTGCCGTTCCTGTTCGGGTGTGACATGGTCGTATCCGAGCAGGTGGAGGATGCCGTGGATGGTCAGCAGCATCATTTCCTCCATGGTGCTGTGGCCGGCCGCGAGCGCCTGCTGGGCGGCCACCCACGGGCATAGCACGATGTCGCCCAGCACGCCTTCCATTTCGGTTCCGCCATCTCCGGGGCGCAGTTCGTCCATTGGGAAGCTCATGACGTCGGTGGGGCCTTCGAGGTTCATCCAACGCATGTGCAGTTGGGCGATGGGATCCGGGTCCACGAACATGATGGTCAGGTCGGATTGTGTGCTGACCCTCATCTGGCTCATGACCCATACGCCGAGGTCGGAAAAGATTTTGCCGTCGATCTGCCAGGCGGTTTCGTTCGTCACTTCAACGCTCATTTATGCGTTTTCCTTGTTCTTGTCGTCGAATGGTTGCGATGATGCGGCACGCGCGCTTCTGCTGTGGTCTCCCGCTATGGCCGTGTGCCTGTCGTAGGCGGCGACGATTTTGCCCACGAGCGCGTGGCGGACCACGTCTTCGGGCTTCAGGTGGGCGAAGGCGATGTCGTCGATGCCGTCGAGGATGTGTTCGATGGTGGCCAGACCTGATTTCGGCACGGTCAGATCCACTTGGGTCACGTCGCCGGTGATGACCATTTTGGTGTTGAATCCCAGTCGGGTCAGGAACATCTTCATCTGCTGTTCGGTGGTGTTCTGGGCCTCGTCGAGGATCACGAACGCGTCGTTGAGCGTGCGGCCGCGCATGTAGGCGAGCGGCGCCACTTCGATGGTGCCGTCGTCCATGTATCGTTTGAGCTGGTCCGCTCCGAGCATGTCGGACAGCGCGTCGTACAGCGGTCGCAGGTACGGGTCGACCTTTTCGTTGAGCGTGCCCGGCAGGAAGCCGAGGTTCTCCCCTGCTTCGACGGCGGGACGGGTCAGTATGATGCGCCGGACCTGCCTGTCTTGGAAAGCACGTACCGCTTTGGCTACGGCAAGATAGGTTTTGCCGGTGCCTGCCGGTCCGATGGCGAAGGTGATGGTGTGCGATTCGATGGCGTTGACGTAGGCTATCTGTCCGGCGGTTTTGGCACGGACCGGTTTGCCGAGCGCGAAGGTGATGACGCCCGGCACGTGAGGACGCCGCCTGTCTGCGGTTTCCTCACGATGGGACGCGTGCGACTGTTGCCTGCCGGCCATGCGCAATTCCTCCACCACGCGGCCGTGGCCGGGATGTGTGGCGCGGACCGGATTTTTAAGCACGTTCTGGTCGAGCATGCGACGGACGGTATCGGCGTCCATCGGCGCGGTATAGGCGGCTTGGATGATATCGGCAACCACCTGTTCGGCTTGGGCGGCTTGGGATTCGGATTTGCTGGAATGCGACATGATGGCGATGCGGTTGCCCCGTACGATGATGGTCAGGTCGGGGAACGCACGTTCGACTTCCCGAAGCACCTCGTCCACAGGGCCAAGCACGGTCACCGGATCAAGCTGTTGGGGTATCGCGATGGTGCGTGTAGTGGTGGGCACAGAACCTCTTCCGATGTCGGTATTGGCGGTATGTGGACTATTCGTCGAGCTTTTCGCCGGTAAGCACGTGGGCGTGCACGTGGAACACGGTCTGTCCGGCGTCGATTCCGGTGTTGAAGATCAGACGGAAGGCGCCATGGAACTCCTGGTCGGCGATTTTCTGCGCCACTTCGGCCATGTGGGCGAGCTGTGCCGGATCCTCTTTGGCGAGTTCGGCGACGTTCGCGTAGTGCTTGCGCGGCACGATCAGTACGTGCACCTTGGCTTTCGGATTGATGTCCTTGAAGGCGTAGGTGGCATCGTCCTCGTACACCTTCTCGCTGGGAATCTCACCTGCGATGATCTTGCAGAACAGGCAATCCTTGTCGCTCATAACGCTCCTTATCGGTATTGGAAAAACCTTCGCTACCATGCTACACCAGCAGGAAACGGGGCGATTCCGGCAATTTCACGCAATGGAGCCGGGATCAGACGAAACGTCCCAATGCTCGCGCAAGCAATGACAGCGCGACCGGACCGGCAGTGGACGCACGTAGGATGTTGCTTCCCAGCACGCACACTTCGGCGCCGGCTTTCGTGAACGCCTCGACTTCGGCGTCGCTGATGCCGCCTTCCGGACCGACGAGCACATATATGGTGCGCGGACGTCCGTCCTTCAGACACGTATCGGACAGTTTGGCGATACCGGTTTCCAGTTGTTCCCAGGTCTTCGTGGCATCTTGATGCAGCACGATCACCATGTCGCCATGCACGCATGCGCGCTTGCAGATGGCGACCACCTGCTTGCTGGTCACGCAATCGTCCAGCTGGGGCGTCCACGATCTGCGCGACTGTTCGGTGGCGGATTCCAGCACCTGCCTCCACTTTTTGTCAGTACGTCCTGCCTTCCATTTGGCGATGGAACGGTCGGCCTGCCAGGGAATCACCTGATCGACGCCGATCTGCGTGGCCATATCGATCGCCTGTTCGTCATGGCCGGTTTTGGCGAGAGCCTGCACCAGCGCGAGCCTGGTGACCGGCTGCGGCTCCTTGCCGAATCGCAGCACTTCCGCGATTCCCTGCTGCGCGTCGCGCAGTACGGCGTGGATGCGCAATCCCCTGCCGTCGGAAAGCTGCAGTTCGTCGCCGTCCTTCAATCGCATGGCCTGGATGGCGTGCCTGCGTACGGATGAGGGAAGCGTCAGCCTCCATCCGGCGTTGAGCTCGTCGCTGTTCACCGGTACGTCGTCATGGTCCGTATCAAGCAGAAAAAGGGCATCAGTCATAGCTTCCGAGCCTATCAGGAACCCCACATAACCCATATCGGACCTATCGCGACACGCCGGGATTTGCATCATGGATTTCAACTGCTATAGTTTTCATTCGTTGCCGCTGAGCAACGCACCTGTCCGGGTGGCGGAATGGTAGACGCGCTAGCTTGAGGTGCTAGTGCCTATTTTATACAGGCGTGCGGGTTCAAGTCCCGCTCCGGACACCGGAATAAACCCCTTGGAAACAAGGGGTTTTCTTGTATCTGACGAAAGATTGGTGGAATACGGGCAATGCGGTTCATTCATCTTGACTCCATCGACGACGAGCGTGTGGCGGCTTATGTGAATCTCACGGAAATCCAGCTGCGCAACAGGCTGGAGCCCAGCAAGGGATTGTTCATCGCCGAATCGCCCAAAGTGATAGACCGTGCCCTGGCCGCTGGACGCGAGCCGATTTCCCTGCTGGTCGAGGAGTCGTGGATCGACGGCATGAGCGGCATGTTCGATGTCATCGAGAAACGTTGGGGCGATGACATTCCCGTGTATGTCGCTTCGCCTGAGCAGCTCAAACGTCTAACCGGCTACCGGCTGCATCGCGGAGCCCTTGCCGCGATGAAACGCTGGTCCCTGCCCAGCGTCGAAGAGGTCTGCCGTGGCGCTCGACGGGTCGCGGTCATGGAGAATATCGTCGACCACACGAATGTGGGCGCTCTCATGCGTTCGGCTGCGGCGCTCGACGTGGATGCGGTGCTCGTCACTCCGTCCTGTGGCGACCCGTTGTACCGGCGCGCGGCACGCGTGTCCATGGGCACGGTGTTCCAAGTGCCGTGGACGCGCATCGGAGGGGACGACAAGCATTATTGGCCGTTCACCGGCATGCGGGAACTGCATGATCTGGGGTTCACCACCGTAGCGATGGCGCTTGAGGATGATTCCATTTCTTTGGCCGAATTGGTCCGCCGTCTCAACAACGCCGAGACTGAAAGCGACCATATTGACAAACTCGCGTTGATTTTCGGTACCGAAGGAGATGGACTGTCGCACCGCACCATCTCCCGCGCCGACCTTACGGTGAAGATTCCCATGAGTCACGGCGTGGACAGTCTCAATGTCGCCGCATCAAGCGCGGTCGCCTTCTATGCGACGCGTCGAGTGGACCATCATGCGTGAGACGCGCATGAACGCATGGTGAAACGTTGCTGAAACGAACTGGAAATTTTCAAGACTCGCGCTGCAAACTCCTTGCGATTTGCTGAATTTATGCAATCATAGTGTGCGTAAGCGGTTTCGTGATGAAGCGGACCGACCGTGCGTACGGTGTCGCAAGACGCTCTCAGAGAGGAGTTCCCATGGCGAAGAACCCAAAGATTCTTTCCATCGTGCTGGCAGGCGGTGAGGGCACCCGTCTGATGCCATTGACCAGGGACAGGGCCAAGCCTGCCGTCCCATTCGGCGGCGTGTTCCGTCTGATTGATTTTCCGCTGAGCAATCTGGTGAATTCCGGCTACATGCAGACGGTCGTGCTTACCCAGTACAAGTCCCATTCGCTTGACCGCCATATCTCCACTGTATGGCGTTTCTCGCCGCTGTTGGGCAACTACGTCTCCCCTGTGCCGGCGCAGCAGCGTCTCGGCAAGCATTGGTATCTCGGCTCGGCCGACGCCATCTACCAGACTATCAACATCATTGAGGACGTGCAGCCCGACATCGTGGTGATTGTCGGCGCCGACCATGTCTATCGCATGGATTTCCAGCAGATGGTGCAGCAGCACATCGAATCCGGCGCGGAATTCACCGTTGCCGGCATCCGTCAGCCCATCAGCCAGTCCAACCAGTTCGGTGTGATCGAGGTCGATCCCGATCATCCGAATATGATCAAGAGCTTCCAGGAGAAGCCGCAGACCACCACGGGACTGCCGGACGACCCGAATTCCATCCTGGCCTCCATGGGCAACTATGTGGCCAACACCGATGCCTTGTTCGCGGCGCTTTCGTTGGATGAGAAGGCCGAGGATACGAAGCATGATATGGGCGGCGACATCGCGCCGTATTTCGCGGCACGCAACGAGGCCGGCGTCTACGATTTCAATTCCAACGAGATTCCGGGAGCCACACCGACCGACCACGCCTACTGGCGTGACGTGGGCACGCTGAAGCAGTTCTACGATGCGCATATGGATCTGATCTCCTATGTGCCGGAGTTCAACCTGTACAACACCGAATGGCCTATCTACACGCTGTCCGGCAACCTGCCGCCGGCGAAGTTCGTGCATGCCGGCCGCGACCGCCTGGGCCATGCCACCGATTCGATCGTCTCCCCCGGCGTCATCGTTTCCGGCGGCGAGGTGCACCATTCCGTCCTGTCGCCGAACGTGCGCATCCATTCGTGGTCTCAGGTCGTCGATTCGATTCTGTTCGACGGTGTGGTCGTCAACCGTCGCGCGCGGGTCTACAAGGCGATTCTCGACAAGAACGTCGTGTTGACGGAGAATTCGACCGTTGGCATCGATACCGAGCATGATTTGGCGCGTGGCTTCACCGTCACGCCGGAAGGCATCACCGTGGTGCCGAAGGGTACCGTGGTCGACGACTGACATACGTCGTAATACGAAAGGCACGCTTCCCCGTTCGGGAGGCGCGCCTTTCGTATGTTGTTCCGTTTTTCTTACGTTTGGCGGCTGCGGTTCACTGCACGGCAACCGCAGCAAACGTCAGTATTTCGGCAGATTGTCGAAATTGAAGCCGAGCGCGGCGAGCTGGTCACGGCCTTCCGGCGTGATCTTGTCCATCGTCCAACGAGGTTGCCAGGTCCAGTCGATGCGGAATTCTTCGACGAGACCGGCGAGGGTGCTGGCGCATTCGTCTTCGATCAGGTCGGTCAGCGGACAGGCCGGCGTGGTGAGCGTCATCGTGATGATGGCTCGGCCCAGTTCGTCGATTTCGATGCCGTAAACCAGACCAAGGTCGATGACGTCGATGCCGAGTTCCGGGTCGATGACCTGGTGCAGGGCTTCTTTCACGTCAGCTGCCGTGGCACGTCCGATATCGTCGACGGCTTTCAGCGGAATGTCGTCATCCTGCGGTTGGGAGCATTCGCACGCGTCGGCATGATTGCCGCAGCCGCAAGTGTCCTGCCCGTCTTTTTTGGATTCCTTGTTCACCGGCTTGCCGTCCTTGAACCCTTTGGCCAGGTTCGGATTGAGCATGACGCGACGGGCCGCGTCCTCATCGTTGCCCAAGGCCTTGGTCACGGAATCGAAGATCGACGCCTGCGGTTCGGGTACCAGGGTGTCGCTCATTGTCTCTCCAAACTGTTGATGGACGTTGCTTGTATCTGTTGAGCAAGAATAGCGCGTCGCTTGGGGTTTGTCACTAGTGTTTTTCCAAACGCCGAGTTGAAGGCTCAGGCTTTCGCGGCCAGAGCCTTGGCCACGGCGTCCTTCATGCCCTCCCAGCCGAGCAGCGCGCATTTGATGCGCATCGGATACTGGGAGACCCCTTGGAAGACGATGCCGTCCTCCAAGGATTCCTCGGCCTGTTCGTCATTCAGTCCTTTGCCGCGTGACTCCATAAGCTTATGGAAGGTTTCGGCGAGTTTCATGGCCTCGTCCACGGTTTTGCCTTCGACGAGATCGACCATGACGGACAGGCTGGCTTGGGAGATGGAGCATCCGTGGCCATCCCATACGAGCCGTTCGATGGTGTATGGCTCGGCATCGGAGACTTCGGCATGGATGGTGGCCTCGTCACCACAGGTCGGGTTGAATTGGTGCGATTCTCCCGGCGTGCAGTATTCGTGGCTGGCCTGCACCGTGGTTTCGGCGGCATGCGAGGCGTTTTCCGAAGCGAGGTCAGGTGCGAAATGCTCCTTGCCGTGCGGGTTCTTCGCGGCTTCGAGGATGACTTCCTGGTACATCTGCTCAAGGTCGCTTCCGGACATCTCAAAATCACTCATATTTCGTTACTCAACTCCAAAGAACGGACGAACTTTGCCGAGCGCCTCGATGAGGGCCTGCGCGTCTTCGACCGAATTGTAGATGCCGCTGGACGCGCGGTTGGAGGCATACACGCCGAAGTGGCGGTGCACCGGCTGCGCGCAGTGGTGTCCGACGCGGATGGCGATGCCCTGCGCGTCGATGAACTGGCCGACGTCGTGCGGGTGCACGCCTTCGACTTCGAACGCGACGGTACCGATGCGTTCCTTGTTGGAGCGGGGTCCGAGGATTCGGATGCCGTCGATATCGCCCATTTTGAGCAGTTCGTCGGTGATGGTGCGTTCGTGCGCCTCGAGGTTTTCCATGCCGATGTTCATCAGCCATTCGGCGGCGACACCGGCGGCGACGACCTGTGCCACCGGCTGCGTGCCCGCTTCGAATCGTGCGGGAGGCTCCATGTACTGGGCTTCCTGGTCCATCCAGGCAAGCTCCACCATGGATCCGCCGAAATTGGCCGGAGGCAATGCCTCAAGCATTTCACGCTTGCCATAGAGGAATCCGACGCCGGTCGGGCCATACATTTTGTGGGCGCTCCATGCGGCGAAGTCGACGTCCAAAGCGTGAAAATCCACTTTGAGGTGCGGCACGGACTGGCATGCGTCGAGCACGAACACGGCACCCACCTCGTGGGCGCGGCGGATAATCGGCGCGATGTCGGTAATCGCTCCTGTGGTATTGCCCACATGCGTGACGGCAACGATCTTCGTGCGGTCGGTGATTACTTCGTCCGCGGTGTCGGAACGCACACGGCCTTCCTCGTCCAAGTCGAACCATTTGAGCGTGGCGCCGGTGCGCAGCGCAAGTTCCTGGAACGGCAGCAGCACGGAATGGTGTTCCGCCTTGGTGACGACGATCTCATCGCCCGGTTTCAACGCGAAACGCTTGGCGGCCTCTCCCCCGCGTCCAAGCGACGCGTTGCCGAATGCGGTGGCCAACAGGTTCAGTCCTGCGGTGGCGCCGGCGGTGATGACGATCTCCTCTTCGCCTTCCGCCGAATTGGCGCCAACCAGCTTGGCCACTTTGGCGCGCGCATCCTCGAACGCCATGGTGCTACGCGCGGCAAGCTCATGCGCGCCTCGGTGCACTCCGGCGTTGATGGTGCGGTAGAAGTCCGATTCCGCGTCGATCACGCACTGCGGCTTCTGCGATGTCGCGGCGGAATCGAGGTATACCAGCGGATGGCCGTGGATTTCCTGGTCGAGAATCGGAAATTGGCTGCGGATCGCTGCGAAATCGGTCATGCCAATGCGCTTTCCGAATCGGAGCCTTCCGGCAGGTATGCGTCGTAGCCGGTCTCCTCAAGCTCGTCGGCGAGTTCCGGACCGCCGGTCTTGATGAAGTGGCCGTCGGCGAACACGTGCACGATGTCCGGCTTGATGTAACGCAGGATGCGGGTGTAGTGGGTGACCATGAGGATGCCGAACTGGTTGGCTTCCTTGGCACGGTTCACACCTTCGGAAACGATGCGCAGCGCGTCGACGTCGAGGCCGGAGTCGGTTTCGTCGAGGATGGCGAACTTCGGCTTGAGCAGTTCGAGCTGCAGCACTTCCGCGCGCTTCTTCTCACCGCCGGAGAAGCCTTCGTTCACGGAACGGGTGGCGAACTTCGGGTCCATCTTGAGCCGCTTCATGGCTTCGGACAGTTCCTTCGTCCACGTACGGATGGCCGGCGCCTTGCCGTCCACTTCGGTTTTGGCGGTGCGCAGGAAGTTGGTCATGGACACGCCCGGCACTTCGACCGGGTACTGCATGGCCAGGAAGATGCCCACCTTGGCTCGCTCGTCCGGGGTCATCTTGAGGATGTCCTCGCCGTCGAGCAGCACCTGGCCGGAGTCGACGATGTACTTCGGGTGGCCGGCCAGCGTGTATGCCAGGGTGGATTTGCCGGAACCGTTGGGGCCCATGATGGCATGGGTTTCACCGGAGTTGACGGTCAGGTTCACGCCTTTGAGGATCGGCTTGATGCCGTCCTTGGTTTCGACGTGCGCGTACAGATCTTTGATTTCAAGGGTTGACATGGTTTCTCCTGACGATTATTTCTCTTCCAATACCTGTGCGATCGCGTCGCTTTCGCCGCGGGCCAGGCGCTTGTCGATGACGTTCATAAGATGCTCGGAAATCGCCGGAATGCCGATTTCCTCGACGAGCTCGCCGAAGAAGCCACGCACCACGAGCTTGCGGGCCTCGTTTTCCGAGATGCCGCGCGATTCGAGGTAGAACAGCTCTTCGTCGTCGAATCGTCCGACGGATGAGGCGTGGCCGGCACCGATGATGTTGCCGTTTTCGATTTCCAGATTCGGCTCGGAATCGGCGATGGCACCTGGGGTGAGCACCAGATTGCGGTTGAGCTCGTAGGAGTCGGTGCCTGGCGCGGTAGGCTCGATCAGCGCGTTGCCGACCCATGTGGAGTGCGCGCCCTTGCCGTCGAGCGCACCCTTGTAGACCACGCGGCTCTTGCATTCGGGATGGTTATGCACCACCATCGTGCGGTGTTCGATATGCTCGTCCGGGTCCACGAAGTAGATGCCGAGCATGTTGAGGTCGCCCTGTTCGCCGCCGAAGTCCTGGTCCATGCGAATGCGCACGACATCACCACCGAGGGTGACCACGGAATGGCGCAGGGACGCCTCCTCGCCCACGTGGATGCGCTGGTTGCCGACGTGTTTGGAGTCCTTGTTCCATTCCTGGATGAAGGTGGTGGAAATGTGGGAGTCCTTGCCTGTGGTGATTTCCACGCCTTCGGCGAGACGTGCGTCGCCGTCATGTTCGACGACCACGTCGGCATGGGCGCGGTCGGCTGCGATGATCGACAGGTGGAACGCGTCAAGGTCCTTGCCGGTGCCATGCATTTTGACGAGCACCGGCTGGTCGATCTCACCGTCGATGGTCAGTATTCCAGCGCGTTCGCCGGAATTCCATTCGACTGCGGACACGCGGTCGTTCGGCTTGGAGACGATGCCTGTGCCGGTATCCCCCACCGTGCCTTCGGCATACGTGACGCCTTCGGCAAGCGGCGACCCGTCGATCATGGAAACGGTGACCTGCGTTTCATTGGATGGTTCGAACACATCGAAGAACTCCTCGATGCGCTCTATCGGCGTGTAGCGCCAGTCCTCCTGTTTGCGGTCCGGCTTGGCAAACGCTTCGATGTCGAATGAGCGTGGAGCGCGGTCCGCGGATGACGGCATGGCCGCCGGATTCGCATACGGATCGGACGGATCCGCGACGGGGATGTTGATTTCCTGAGTTTGTGCCATGGTGATCAGCCCACCGATCCTTCCATCTGCAATTCCACCAAACGGTTCAATTCGAGCGCGTATTCCATCGGCAGCTCGCGACTGATCGGTTCGACGAAGCCGCGCACGATCATGCCCATGGCCTCGTCTTCGGACAGGCCGCGGCTCATCAGATAGAACAGCTGGTCTTCGGAGACCTTGGAAACGGTGGCCTCATGCGCCATGGAGACGTTGTCCTCACGCACATCCACATGCGGGTACGTGTCGGAACGGCTGAATTCGTCGACGAGCAAAGCGTCGCAGACCGTCGAATTGGAGGACCCTTCCGCGCCCTTGACGATTTTGACGAGGCCACGGTATGCGGAACGTCCGCCGCCACGGGAAATCGACTTCGCCACGATGGTGGAGCTGGTATGCGGGGCGAGGTGAATCATCTTCGCGCCCGTGTCCTGGTACTGTCCCTTACCGGCGAAGCCCAACGACATGGTGCTGGCCTTCGCATACGGCTCGGCGAGGATGCATGCCGGATACTTCATGGTGGCTTTCGAGCCGATGTTGCCGTCCACCCATTCCATGGTGCCGCCCTCACGCACGTAGGCGCGCTGCGTCACCAGGTTGTACACGTTGTTCGACCAGTTCTGCACGGTGGTGTAACGCACACGGGCGTGCGGCTCGACGAAGATCTCCACCACGCCGGAATGCAGCGAGTCGGTGGAGTAGATCGGCGCGGTGCAGCCTTCCACGTAATGCACGTAGGAGCCTTCATCAGCGATGATCAGCGTGCGTTCGAACTGCCCCGTGCCAGCGGCGTTGATGCGGAAATAGGTCGACAGCTCCATCGGGCAGCGCACCCCCTTGGGGATGTAGCAGAACGAGCCGTCGGAGAAGACCGCGGCGTTCAGCGCAGCGTAGAAGTTGTCGGTATAGGGCACGACGCTCCCGAGGTATTTTTTCACCAGCTCGGGAAAGTCGCGCAGCGCCTCGGAGATCGAACAGAAGAGGATGCCCTTCTCGGCCAGCACCTCCCTGAAAGTGGTCTTGACCGACACGGAGTCCATCACGGCGTCGACCGCGACGCCCGCAAGAGCCATCTGCTCTTCGAGCGGGATACCCAGTTTGTCGAACGTGCGCTTCAGCTCGGGGTCGACCTCGTCCATCGAACCGAGCTGCTTTTTGGGCTTGGGAGCCGCGTAGTAGATAATGTCCTGAAAGTCGATCGGGGGGATCGTCAGGTGGGCCCAGGTCGGAGGCTCCAGCGTCAGCCAATGGCGGTAGGCCGCCACGCGCCGCTCGGTCATCCATGCGGGTTCGCCCTTCTTGGCGGAGATCAGCCGCACGACATCCTCGCTCAGTCCTTTGCCGATGGTTTCGGTCTCGATATCCGAGGTGAAGCCGTACTTGTATTCCTGCTCTCCGATATTCTCCAGTATGTCTTTATCTTTCTCTGCCATTATGCGCGAAATATCGTACAAAGGTACAAAATCAAATCACATTTTCATAACGCAGCAGAGCAAATCTGGGTCCAGAGCGGGCAAAACGGCAAAAAAGCGTGTGTTTTGCCGGACGCTTTCCACAAAGTGCGGCTTGTATGGGCGCGAAGCAAAATGCTATAATAAATAGAATTGGAAACGAGGAAAGAGAGACGGAACGCCGCTTTTTGGCAGGGCGGTGCAGCAAGGAGAATGCAAGGACCCATGAAAGAATACACCGTGAACGAGTTGGGCAGCGTACTGAGCTGCCTGAACGAACTGTACGATAAGGTGCAGGTGGTGGAGCCTGCCACCGGCTGCCTGTGCGACGCGGAAAACGGCTTTGCAGCCACCAGCTGCACCTGCGGCAACGAGGGCCGCTGCTTGAACTGCGTGGGCTACCAGGCAGTGCAGCACAACGCCCCTGCCTTCAAGCTGCAGAGCGAGAACGAGCAGGCCTATGCGGTTACCGCCATTCCCTTCCGGCTGGAGGGCCGCACCCTGGTGATGGAGACCTGGATAAACATCACCGGCCAGGCGGCCGACTGGGGCCATCAGGCGGATGCCATGATGCGTCTGGTGGATCAGGAACAATCCAATCAGGTGCGGGATTTCCTCACCGGCGTGTACAACCGCCAGTATGTGGAGGGCTACTTTGCCCCCCGCTTGCCCCAGATGCGCAAGGACGGCAAAACCGTTCTGGCCGTGGTGGTGGACGTGCGGCACTTCAAGGAGCTGGGCGCCCGTTACGGCGCCAGCGTGGCCGATCAGGTGCTGTGCTACGTGCCCAACTGGTTCCGCTGCTGCGATATGACCGACCGGTTCGTGGCCCGCTTCCACAACGACCAGTTCCTGCTGGTGAGCTTTGTGCAGGGCGAAACGCTGGAAAAGATACGCCGGGAAGCCAAGGATATGTACGATGAGATCGGCGGCAGCTGCGTGTGCGGCGCGCTGAACAACAAGCGGGTGCCCGTGCGGCTGGCCATGGGCGGACGCGATCTGGAGAACGGCACGATCGAGCTGGTGCGCCGCGACACGCTTGAGAAGCAGACCGTTTCGCAGGAAGGGCTTGTGGAACGTATCGAGGGGCTGATGGCCGAGATTCAGGAAAACATCTATAAAAAGGCGCTCGCCTACCGCGAGTCGATGATTACGAAGGTCGACACGTGGGAGGAGTTCAAGCGGGTGCTCGACGAGAAGGGGGGCTTCCTTTCGGCGCACTGGGACGGCACGGTGGAGACCGAGGTGGCGATCAAGGAGGCCACGAAGGCCACGATCCGCTGCATTCCGGTCGATGCAGTCGACGAAGAGGGTGTCTGCGTCTTCTCCGGCAGGCCGTCGCATCGTCGGGTGCTGTTCGCCCGCAGCTATTGATTTTCGATTTTATAGGGCATTTTTGCACTTGCTCTCGTGTGGCGCAAATGGGACGTACCGAAGTACTACCCATCTGCGCCGCACTTCGGTTAAGCGCAAACCTGCTCCTCTGAAATCAAAAATAGCTTGGAGCCGCATTTCGGTTAAATTCAGTTTCGTGATAATCGAAAAAAAAGCGTATTTTTGAATTTCAATCTTTTGAGCCTATGTCCAGCGAAGCGGAAATCCGGAAACGTAAAATCTACCGCGTGACCTTTGTGGGGTTCGTGGTCAACCTGGTGCTGTCTGTGCTGAAACTTGCCGCCGGAATCGTCGGGCGGAGCGGAGCGATGGTGGCCGATGCCGTCCATTCGTTCTCCGACCTGGCGACGGATGTGGTGGTGATCGCCTTCGCGAAGATCTCCGCCAAACCCAGGGACGACGGGCACGACTACGGGCACGGGAAATACGAGACGCTGGCCACGATCATCATCAGCCTGGCGCTGGCGGCCGTGGGCGCCGGTATTTTGCTCAGCAGCATCCGGGCCATCCGCATCGTCGTCGATGGCGGGGAGTTGCCCCGCCCGGGCGCTGTAGCTCTGGCCGCGGCGGTGGTGTCGATCGTCATCAAGGAGATATTATACCGATATACGGTGCGTGAGGGGTGTCGGGTCGAAAGCCCGAGCATGGTCGCCAATGCCTGGCATCACCGCAGCGACGCCCTTTCGTCGCTGGGGACGCTGGCGGGTATCGGATGTGCCTATTTCCTCGGGCAGCGGTGGCGCATCGCCGATCCCATCGCAGCGTTGGTCGTCGCAGTCTTTATCTTCAAGGTTGCTTTCGACCTGATCCGCACGGGGCTCGGGGAGTTGCTCGA
>ERZ772872.1589-NODE-1589-length-20181-cov-9.430041_pt1 | contig 20181 bp, 22 predicted proteins | sample MGYA00512132_ERZ772872 | MGnify/ENA primary metagenome ERZ772872 (study PRJEB29015, sample SAMEA2737724) | human gut metagenome | biome: human gut; feature: human-associated habitat; material: faeces | place: China | collected 2012 ...
CCATCGCCCGCCCTATTGCCCTTCGGGCAACAGGGTCCCACCCCAGCGGACGGTCCTCGGAGAAACTCCCTGCCCACTGGCCGGAAAATTGCATATTCCCTTCCATTCCAGTCAATACTCCCCACCGGAAAGGCAGGGATGTTTCATGCACAAACGGCACAAGCGCCGTGGCTGGGACCCGTTCTGGGCGTCGCTGCTGGCGGCCCTTTTGGTGCTGGTGCCGCTGGTGGGCGGCACGGTGCTGCTGAGCCGCCAGCAGCTGCGCACCCAGCTGCGACAGGCCGCCCGCAGTGAGAGCGGCATCCCCATCCGGCTGCCGAAGGCCGACGACCAGCTCACCGTGCTGCTGTGCGTGCCCGGCGAACAGCCCGGCTTTCTGCTGGCCTACCTGAACGCCAGCCAGAACTGCGTGCACCTGCTCAGCGTGCCCTCTGTGCTGACTGTGCCCTTTGCCGAGGGCGAAGCCACCCTCGCCCAGTGCTACACCGCCGCAGGCCCGGCCCGCTGCCGCGAAGCCCTGACTGAAACGCTGGCCCTGCCGCAGGATACCCATTACCTGGCCCTCTCGCCTGCTGTGCTGGAACGCATCGCGGGCCGCTACGGGCCGGTGCGGGTGAGCCTTTCCGGCGCGCTGACCGACGACGAGCTGGCCCGCTATGGCCGCAGCCGGGCGGTGCAGGGCATCTCGGCCGGGGACGCCCACGAACTGCTCTGCCAGCTGCAGGCCGATGCGGCCCTTTCACCCCAGCGCACCGCCGCCGCCCGGGCCGCCGTGTGGGACGCCTTTTTCCGGCAGAACCTCGACCTGCTGCCCACCACCCTGCCGGATGCCCTGCGCGGGGGCAGTTCTTCCCTGCTCACCGACCTGACCGCGCTGGACTACGACACGCTGGAGCGCACATTGGAATTCCTCGCGAACAACGCCGCCAGCATCGAAGCACAAGCCCTGCCCGGCGATTGGGATGCAGCAGATGGCACTTACACCGTGACGGAAGCTTCCCGCGCGGCGGTGCAGACCTTCTTCAACGTCTCGCCCACCGAAGCGCAGGCGTCGTCTTTCAGCGAACCGTAACCCAGCACCAGCGTGCCCGCTGCCGAAGGTGCATCGCCGGTCAGGTCGTAGTCGCTCAGCAGGCCCAGCTCCATGCCCGCAGCTTCGGCGGCGCGGCGCAGGGCGGCATCCGGCGGCGGGTCCCTGAGCGCTGCCAGCAGGTGCAGCCCGGTGTGCAGCCCTGCGAGGGTCAGCTCACCCGGTGCGAAAGCGGCGGTCAGGGCTGCGGTCAGGGCGTCGCGCCGGGCCTTGTAGGCCACCCGTTCCCGGGCCAGATGCCGGGTGAAGTAGCCCTCGGTGATGAACCGCGCCAGCGTCTGCTGCTCAAAGCGGCTCACCGTGCCGGAATAGAGCCGGTATTTCTCCCGCCAGGCGGGCAGCAGGTGCTCCGGCAGCACCATGTAGGCGATGCGGATGCTGGGCGCGAGGCTGCGGGAGCAGGTGGAAAGGTACACCACCGGGCCGTCGGCCCCGGCCATGCCCTGCAGGCTGGGCAGCGGGCGGGTGTCAAAGCGGAACTCGGAGTCGTAGTCGTCCTCTATAATGTATCGCTGCCCCGGTTTGCGGGCCGCCCAGTGCAGCAGTTCGGCCCGGCGGCCTGCCGGCATGGTGACGCCGGTGGGGAACTGGTGGCTGGGTGTGACGTAGCACACCGCTGCGTCCGAGCGGTTCAGTGCCGCCACCGAAAGGCCGTCGCCGTCCACCGGCACACAGCAGCAGGGCACGCCGTTGTTTTCCAGCACCTGCTTTGCGCGGGGGTAGCCCGGCGTCTCCACTGCTGCCGGGCCGGGCAGCAGCGGGGCCAGCAGGCCCAGCAGGTATTCCAGACCCGCACCCACCACGATCTGGTGCGGCCCGCACTGCACGCCCCGATACTCCGAAAGATAATCGGCCAGTGCCTGCCGCAAAGCCGGGTCGCCCTGGGCATCGCCGTGGGTGAGCAGCTCGGGCGAAGAATACAGCAGCTCCTTCTGCAGCCGTGCCCAGGTGCGGAACGGGAACAGCCCCGGGTCCACGCCCCGGGTGGAAAGATCGTATCGCACCGGCGGCGCGGGCGGCTGGGGCTGCGGCTGTCTGGGCGGCGGCGCGGCTTCCGGTGCGGCCGCCTGCGGCAGGGCCAGATATTCCTGTACATAAAAGCCGCTGCGCTCCCGCGATTCCAGATACCCTTCCGCCGCCAGCATCTGGTAGGCGGCATCCACTGTGTTCACCGAGACGGACAGCTCCGCCGCCAGCCGCCGCTTGCCGGGCATCCGTGTGCCCGCCGCCAGCGTGCCGCTGCGCATCTCCCCGGCCAGGCTGCGATAGAGCTGCTCGTACAATGGCACGCCGGAGTCTGCATCCAGTGCCGTGGTCAGATGGACCATAAAACCTTCCTCCAATCTGGGCATTCCGCCAAACTGACCCCATAAAAAAACTTTGTTCTGAGTATTTTCATGGTGCCAGTTCTGCGTATAATAGGAGCATACCCGCCGGACACCCAAATGTCAAGTAGGATTGTAGGTTTATCTGCAAGTCCGCGGGAAAATGAGAGTCTTTGGAGCTTTCATTGGAAATTGGAGGGAACGTACATCATGTCTACTACCGCAATGTGGCTGCTGCTGGCAGTCGTTGTCATCGTCATTCTGTTTGCCAGTGTGCTGTATAAGCGCACTTTCACCACCAAGGAGCTGGCCCTCACCGGCGTCATGGCCGCGCTGAGCCTTGTGGCCTACCTGTTCTTCCGCATCCCGTTCTACGGCGGCTCCTCGTTCCATCTGGGCAACACCTTCACGGCCCTGACCGCCCTGCTGCTGGACGGCGTGTCCGGCGGCCTGGCCGGTGCCATCGGTCTGGCCCTGGCCGACATCCTGGCCGGTGACCCGGGCTATGCCATCACCACCTTCGTGCTCAAGTTCATCATCGGCATCACCTGCGGTGCCGTGGCCCACAAGGCCTTCAAGCTGCGCGATCTCGATAAGCACAGCGCAGGCTACCTCGTCAAGGTCATCGCGGCCGCCGGTTCCGGCCTGCTGCTGAACGTGGTCACCGACCCGTTCCTGGGCTACTTCCGCAATGTGTACATCTTTGGTCAGGAATACACCGTGGCGCAGGCGCTCTCCAAGATCGCCGGCGGCGTCACCTTCGTGAACAGCGTGGCCTCCACCGTGTGCGCTGTCATCCTGTACCTCGCCCTGCGTCCGGCTCTGGAGCGCGCCGGTCTGCTGCCCAAGGGCGAAAAACACTAAGCTATCTCTCTATCCTGATACAGCACCGCTGCCCTCGCTTTGCCGGACATCTCCTATCCTCCGGCGGCGGGGGCAGTGGTGTTTTCTGCGTTCTTGTGCAGCTGCCGCATTTGTGCTATGCTTAAAAATACAGTCGATTTTTGAGAGGGGGATCCATCATGGCTGCTGTCAAAGCACCATCCAACCAGAACACCAACCTGATGACCGAGGGCAGCATCGTGAAGAACCTGCTGCTGTTTGCCCTGCCGCTGATCCTGGGCAACCTGCTGCAGCAGATGTACAACACCGCCGACAGCATCATTGTGGGCAATTTTGTGGGCAGCAATGCGCTGGCCGCCGTGGGCTCCAGCGGCTCGCCCATCTACCTGCTGATCGGCTTCAGCCAGGGTGTGGCCGTGGGCGCGGGCGTTGTCATCTCCCAGTATCTGGGTGCCGGGGACCACAAAGAGACCCGGGAGGCCGTGCACACCTCGCTGGCCATTGCGGTCCTCATGGGCCTTGTGCTGACCATCGGCGGCGTAGCCTGCTGCCGGGCCCTGCTTACCGCCATGAATACCCCCGCCGAGGTGATGGGCGACGCAGTGACCTACCTGCGGCTTTACTTCGGCGGCGTGCTGTTCAGCGTGGTGTATAACATGACGGCCGGCATCCTGAACGCGGCGGGCAACTCCCGCCGGTCACTGGTGTATCTGGCCGCTGCGTCGGTGACCAACATCGTGCTGGACCTGGTGCTCATCGCCGGGCTGAAAATGGGGGTGGCCGGTGCCGCCATCGCCACCGACCTGAGCCAGCTGGTCTCCTGCGTGCTGAGCCTGCGCTTTTTGATGAAGACCGACGACGCCTGCCATGTGGAGCTTTCCGGCATCCGGCTGCACCGCAGCATGGCAGGCCGCATCATCCGGGTGGGCCTGCCCACCGGCATCCAGAACATGGTCATCTCCATTTCCAACGTGCTGGTGCAGGCCGGTGTGAACGGCTACGGTGCCGCCGCCATGGCAGGGTTCGGCGCTTACATGAAGATCGACGGCTTCAACATCCTGCCCGTGACCAGCATCAGCATGGCGGCCACCACCTTTGTGGGCCAGAACTACGGTGCCGGGCGGCTGGACCGGGTAAAAAAGGCCGTCTGGGTGACCTTGGGCATCGGCATCCTTTACACCCTGTGCACCGGCGCGGCTCTGCTGGCCGGACAGGACTTCATCCTGCACCTGTTCACCCGGGACGAAGCCGTCATTGCCTTTGGCAAGCTGGCCATGCACTGGTTCTGCCCGTTCTACTTCCTGCTCAGCATCCTGCACGGGCTGGCAGGCGCGGTGCGCGGCACCGGGGCCAGCGTGCCGCCCATGGTGGTGCTGCTGGTGTCGCTGTGCCTGTTCCGCATTGTGTGGATCCAGTGGGTGCTGCCCTCCTTTTCCACCATCAACGGCATCTTCCTGCTGTACCCGGTCAGCTGGGGGCTGGGTGCCGTGCTGATGGCTCTTTACGCCTGGAAAGGCAAATGGATGGAATATCATACCTGACGTTATGACGCAAAAACTCCCCCGGCGTTGCCGGGGGAGTTTTTTATTTCTCAAAGTTTTTCAAACACCAGGAACCGGAACGAAATTTCCGTTTCCAGTTCCGGCAGTGCGGCCAGACGCTCGGCACCGCCGCGCGGGGTCTTCCAGTAGTAGGGCGTCATGGCGAACAGCGCTTCCAGCTGCTCGTGGGGCACCGTGATGCACCCCGCAACTTCCCGCTCTCCGATGGCCTTGAAGCCTTCGTAGGCGATCTGCTGCACCGGGTTCTTGTAGGGCTTTTCGTACAGCACCGCCTTCATCTGATAAAGGTGCTCGGCCCCGGGCACGACGTAGATCATCCGCCCGCCCGGGCGCAGCACCCGCAGAAATTCCTCCTGCGCAAAGGGCGAAAAGCAGTTCAGCAGCAGATCGGCCCAGCCGGTGCGCACGGGCTGGCCAAAGCTGGACGCCACGGCGTACTGCGCGGTGGGCAGGGCCTTCGCGGCCAGACGCACGGCCGGCTTTGCGATGTCAAAGCCCGCCAGCTGCAGCGGGCGGCCGGTCTCGGCAAATTTCTGCGCGATGCACCGGTCGTACCAGCCCTCGCCGCAGCCTGCATCCAGCAGGTGCAGCGGCGCATCCGGGGCGGCAGGCACGCCATACTCGACGCACAGCTCGCCCAGCGCCTTGCCGAAGATGCCGTAGTACCCGGCGTTCAGAAAGGCGCGGCGGGCCGCCACCATCTCTTTGCTGTCGCCGGGAGCTTTGGTGCGCATGCTCTGCACCGGCAGAAGATGCCAGTAGCTCTCTTTGGCGCGGTCAAAGCAGTGGCTTTTTTCGCATTTCAGGACGCTGTCCCCGGAAAGGCGCGCGCCGCACAGCGGGCACTGCCACGGGGCGAACGGTTCACTTCTGCTCATACTTCGTCGCTGTGGTCCTCAATGGGGGCGGTGGCACCGCCGTGGGCGTTCATGTACTCCTCAAAGTTCGTGAACTTCTGCTGCGGCGGGCGGCGGCTGATGAGCACAAGGCCCGGGTCCTCGTCCTTTGCAGCGGGCTGACGGCTGCGGCGGCCGGTGTCGGCCTTGGGGGCGCGGCCTGCGCCGCCGGCGGCACTGCGGGGGCTGCCGGTGCGCTCATTGCGCTCACTGCGCGGGGCACGGCCTGCACCACCGGCTGCAGCCGGGCGGGCATTGCGGTCGTTCGGGGTGTTCCGGTCGCTGCGGCGGCCTGCATTGCGGCGGTCGCCGTTCGGGGCATTCTGGCCCTGCACGGCCTGAGCACCCTGCGCGGTCTTGATGGCCGGGGCAGCGGGAGCAGCCGGGGCCTTTCTGGCCGAGCGCAGCGGCGTTGCCTCCGGGGCGCTCACAAAGTGCGGGTCAAATTTGGGCTGGGCATTGCTGCCGCGGGCCGGGGCGTTCTGCTCCCGGCGGGGGCGGCTGTTGTTATTGTTGGAACGGCGGTCATTGCTGCGCCCGCCGGAAGTACGCTTGGGATCATCCATGGTTCGTTCCTCTTTTTCCGGTTTTACGGGCTGCTTTGCCTGCGCTTTGGGCACGGCAGCAGCCTTTTTTTCAGGCTTTGCAGGGGCGGCCGCCTTCGCGGGCTTTGCCTGCTGTTCCGGCTGCTTCCCGGCCTGTTCGGGGGCAGCTTTGGGCTTTTTGCCGCGCACGGGCGGCTCCGGGCGCACCGGGGCGGGCACGCCGTCCCAGGGGTGGCCGCTCACCACGGGGATCTTGCGGCGGTTCAGCTTTTCGATGCCCGCCAGATACTCCTGCTCCTCCGGCGCGCAGAAGCTGACAGCGGTGCCGTCGGCACCGGCGCGGGCCGTGCGGCCGATGCGGTGCACGTAGGTCTCCGGCACCTCGGGCAGGTCGTAGTTGAACACGTGGGACAGCTCGCTGATGTCGATGCCGCGGGCGGCGATGTCGGTGGCCACCAGCACCTTTGTCTTACCGGCCTTGAAATCTTCCAGCGCGGTGACGCGGGCGGTCTGGCTCTTGTTGCCGTGGATGGCCGCTGCCGGGATGCCCTGCTTGGTCAGGTCGCGGGCGATCTTATCCGCACCGTGCTTGGTGCGGCTGAACACCAGCGCGTTCACCACGGGGGGCTGCAGGTTCTTGATGAGCCAGGGCAGCAGGAATTTCTTGTTGCCCTTTTCCACATGGTAAAGGCTCTGCTGGATGCGGTCCACCGTGCTGGACACCGGGTCCACCTTGACGAAGGCGGGCTTGCGCAGGATGCCGGCGGCCAGCTGCTCGATCTCGGCGGGCATGGTGGCGCTGAACATCAGGTTCTGGCGCACCTTGGGCAGCTTGGCGATCACCTTCTTCACATCGTGCACGAAGCCCATATCCAGCATACGGTCGGCTTCGTCCAGCACAAAGATCTCCAGATCCGACAGGTCGATAAAGCCCTGCCCGATCAGGTCGTTCAATCGGCCCGGGCAGGCCACAAGGATGTCCACGCCCTTTTTCAGGGCCTCCACCTGCGGAGCCTGGCCCACACCGCCAAAGATCACGGTGCTGCGCAGGTTCAGGTACTTGCCGTAGGCGTCAAAGCTCTCGCCGATCTGCAAGGCAAGCTCCCGGGTGGGGGTCAGGATCAGCGCGCGGACGGCCCCCTTGCGGCGGGGCGGGTTGGCAGTGAGGCGATCCAGCATGGGCAGCGCAAAGGCGGCCGTCTTGCCGGTGCCGGTCTGGGCACAGCCCATCAGATCCCGGCCGGACAGCACCGGCGGGATGGCCGCTGCCTGAATGGGCGACGGGGTCTCATAGCCTGCCTCCTGCACAGCGCGCAGAAGCGGGGCGGACAGATTCAGTTCTTCAAATGTCATGGTTCTCCTATGATTCGTTTCCATCGTTCGTTCTACCCCGGAACCCTCTCAGGCTCGCATCCGTTCGCCAGCTGTTCCCCCTTTTGGCCAAGCCATTTTCCCCCGGCCCGGGGGAAATCCGTCCCGAAGGGGGAGCTTTTTTGCAGAGAGATGGGGTTCCGGCATAGCCCGAAAGCTCCCTCTTCGGGGGAGCTGGCAAAACCGTCAGGTTTTGACTGAGAGGGTTTATTCCGTAATTTTCCGGCACTCGATATAATAGCGCTTTTCCTCCGCATGGCCCATGCTGAAGGTCTTGCGGGGCAGCACGCCGCCCATCACAACGCCCTTGAACAGGTCGCTCTTGGCAAAGGGCGGCATCAGGAAGGCCACAGCCCCCTTCTTGCACAGCGCGCGCACAGCCGGTTCATCGTGTACATAGTCCACCCGGCCCTCCGGGTGACGCTCCAGATAATACTCAATAAATTCGTCGATGGTGCCCACGGTAAGCGGCGCGGTGGGCTCCTCAAAGCTCAGCACGTTGGCCATGTGAGGGCCGGCCAGCGTAAAGGGCTGCTTTTTCTCGCCGCCAAAGCAGCAGCCTGCCATGTTCTCGTCGCTCCAGGTGATCAGCGCCAGCAGCACGGCAGCGCAGTCCACATTGAACAGCACCCGATGGATGGGCTCGATCTCGATGGCGGGCGAGTGGACGTTGCACACCTCGGCCAGGCACCACCGGGCCGGGTGGTTCTCGGCCTGCTCCGGGGTCAGGGTCTTTTTCAGCTCCTCCCAGCAGGCCTTGGCGGTGGCCAGCGAATGGTTGCCGTCGCCCACGGCCAGGGTCAGCGGGTCGCGGCGGGCAGCATCCGGGTATTTGGCATCAAAGGCCTCCTGACTGCCCAGCGCAGCCAGTGCCGTCTCGATCTGGTCGATCATGGCCGGGTCCTCCACGGCCCAACCGGCCACATGGCCGCCGCCCAGCATCAGTTCGCCCTCGTACACTTTGTGCAGCTCGTTCTTGCGGGCCGCGATGGGCTCGATGAGGGTGCACTGAGGGTCGTCGGCCAGCATCATGATGTGGGGCGTTTCCAGTGCGGCACCGGTGCGCACCTTCATGCGGGGCGGGATGCGGCTCTCCACCGTGCTCTCGCTGGGCCGCACGGTGCACTTTGCTCCGCGCTGATAGCTGTAGGCTTCCAGATCCACCTTGCCCACAAGGCCCTGCCGCACCCGGCCGCTCTGCTCGGTGCGCTCCACATACACAAAGCCGTCCACGGCGCGGGTGAGCACGTTCTGTGCATAATCCGCCATCGTGGCATGGATCTGCTCCACCCGGGCGTCCGCGTCGCCGTCCTCCAGATACACCTCCGGCAGGATCAGGTTCAGGGTGCTGGGGCTGCCGTCAGCCGCTTCTTTGGCCCGCTGCCAGTACTTGCGGTCGCTGGTGAACTGGTCGCAGGCAATGCAGCCCCACTGTTCCAGCGGGATCCGTTCCGCAGGCAGAAGGATGTGCGCAGGTGCAAAGCAAGTTGTGGTGTTCATGGTCGATTCCTCACTTTCCCGTATCATCAAAGACAATTACTGCATCACTCAGCCCGAAACGCGGTCGGTCTCAAAGCGGTCTGCGGCGTGTACGGTCAGGTTCTCCACTCCTGCATCCGTGGCCGCCGTTTCCAGCGCCTGCAGGGCATCGGCATCCATGGCCGCGTCCGAGGTCACCAGCAGGTTCTGCACGCCCAGGGTCAGGGCCGGCACGTCCAGCGCCACACTGCTGTTCTTGCACTGATCCAGCGTGTAGCTGAACCACAGGGTCACCTTGCCCGACAAACGGTCCTGCAAGGCGGCGATATCCGCCTTCAGCTGGTCGGCACGGGAGACCCCGTTGGTGGTCCCGTAGTCCTGCTTCTTGCTCAGCTTGGGGAACTGCACATTGGTCAGCACCACCTGCTCAAAGCCCAGCTGCTGCACCTCTTCCACCAGGTCGCCCACATACTCCACTGCCGCCGTGGAATAAGGGTTCAGCCAGGGGTTGCCGTTCTTCCGGGCATCCAGCCACAGGGCGCTGCCGTTGTAGTGGATGGCCATGGAGGGGTCGGTGCGGGGCGAGATGGGGTCCTTGAAGGCCGCCAGCTGCGCCACCGGAATGAGTTTTTCTTCCCGCAGGATGGCCGCGATGTGCCCGGCGTCCAGCGGTTCGGCCACGATGCCGCCCGCCGCAGCCGCCGCCTGCGATGCATAGTAGATGTTTCCGGCCGCATCCTTCAGGGTCAGCACAGCGTATTCCACGCCCTGCGCCTTCAACTGCTGTGCCGTGGTGCGGAGGGTGTCATCGTCCGTGAGGGGCGCCGTGTCCAGCTCCGCCCACCGGCCGGAAACGATTGCCTTGCCGTCAAAGACGTCCTCTTCCGGCTCCGATGCCGCCGAGGAAGCAGCCTCCGACGCAGTTGCCGAAGCCGCTGCCTGGGAGGATGCCGCCGCGCGGGATGCGCTCTCGGCTTCCAGATCCCGGTCCTTGACCACGGTGTACCAGGTGTGGGTAGCCCAGTCCAGCACATGGGGCGCGGCGAACCATGCCGCGGCCAGCACCACGGCCACCAGCACGACGATGCCCACGATCTTGCGGATGCGCATGCCGCGGCTGTAAAAGCTGCGGCGGTAGCGCTTGACCTTGGGCCGACGTTTATACTTTGCCATTTTGACTTACCTCCCTTTACAGGATCACCGAATGGCCGGTAAAGCCATAAATGGCCAGCGCCAGCACACCGATGTACACCAGCGTGATGGGCAGGCCGCGGAACGCGGAGGGGATAGCCTTGCTGCGCAGGCGGTGCTGGGCCTCTGTGACCAGCAGCACAGCCAGCAGGTAGCCCACGCCGCTGCCCAGGCCAAAGCCCAGGCTCTGCATCAGCGTAAAGTTCTGGGTGCGCTCCACCAGCACGGTGCCCAGCACGCAGCTGTTCAGGGCTGCAACGGGCACGATGCGCAGCAGCTTGCCCGCAAGGGGCAGGCGGCGGCCCAGGCCGAGCACCAGCTCTTCGGCGGTGCAGACCACGGCAATGGCGGCCACATACACCAGCGGGCGCAGCTGGGCGCGGTTTTCCAGCGAGACGATCCAGCTGCCGGCATACCAGGTCAGCGGGGCCACCAGCACCTGCGTGATGCACAGCTGCAGGCCGAACAGCCAGCTGCTGGTGCGGTCATCCCCCACCAGCTGCACCAGACGGGACACGCCCAGTGCGCGGGTAAAGATGGCATTCTGGGCAAACACGGCCAGCACCGCATAGCCAAAGAACACCACCCAGGCATTCACAACATCTCTCATTGCTCGCCGTCCGCCTCCTTCTGTGCATGCACATCCACAAGGCTGCGCGCTTCCCGTACCAGATAGGCCTTGCGCCGGGCTGCCAGTGCACGCCACACGGCGCACAGCACGCCCAGCACGATAAAGCCGCCCGCCGGCATCCCGGCCATGGGCAGCACGGCCCGGTGCCCCACCGGGGTGCCGAACACCGTGCCCAGTGCCAGCCACTCGCGCACGCAGCCCAGCAGCATCAGCAGCAGCGCATAGCCCACCGTGATGCGCAGGCCTTTGGACACGGCCTTATGCAGCGTTTCCTGCACGCGGCCAAAGCGGTAGGTCAGCAGCGGCTCCACCACCAGCAGGGGCAGGTAGATGCCCAGGGTCAGCAGGCTGGTGCCGAACATTGCATTCAGGATGGGATAGGCCACCAGATACACCACAGCGGCACTGAGGCTGTACACCAGCGCACGGGGCAGCAGCTTTTTCTGCAGCTCTTCCGGGGCCGGGTTCTCGCTGTTCAGGGGGAACAGACGGCTCAGCAGGCAGGCCAGCACGCGGGAGGGCACCAGCAGCAGCGTGACCGCAGCCGCCAGCATCACACCGTTATGGGCGGTGGTGGCCAGCACCACCAGCGGGGCCAGACCCATGCCCTGCATGACCACGGGGTTGTTCAGGAACACGCGGTCGTGGTGGGCAAAGCGGTCGGGGTCCTTCAAAATCAGTTCTGCGGTCGCTTTTCTCATTCTGCGGCCTCCTTTCCGGCACCGGATGCGGGCAGGTGGTGCAGCAGACGGTACAGCCGCACCTCGGTGCGGTCGATCCACGCCGAGATGCTGTTGACGGCCAGCACGGCAAAGCACACGCCCGTTTCGTACACGCCGTAATAACGGAAGCCCATGCTTACCCCGCCCACCAGCACACCGTACAGGATGCGTCCCATCCGGTGGTGGGCACAGGTGTAGGGCTCATTGATGAGGAACACCGCGCTGAACAGCACCGCGCCGGTGAGCAGCTCGTCCCGCACGCACTGCAGACGGGGCAGGGCGTTGACCAGCACATCGCTTTCTGCCAGACCCGCCTGCCGCGGGAAGAAGAAGGCGATGAGGGCGCAGGTGGCCAAAAAGCTCACCGAGGCCGTCATATGGGCATCCTTCTGGCTCCACAGGAACAGCCCGCAGGCCAGCAGCACCAGGGCGGCACCGGTGCCCATGGGGGCGGCGTATTCGCCCAGGCTCAGGGCAATGGGGTTGTAGTTCAGCATGCCGCCGCTGCTCAGGGTGTCCTCAATGGCACTGGACACCGGCACGCCGGAGGCATCCCACAGCGGGATGGCCGTATAGGGCTGCGGGTAACGGAACACCTGTTCCGGCCAGGACACCGCCGCCACAGCATAGCCCACGGCGGCCGGGTTGAAGGGGTAGCTGCCGTAGCCGCCAAAGACCTCCTTGCCGATGAGCACACCGGCCAGCACCGCCGCCACCAGCACATAGATGTCCACGGTGACCGGCATCAGCAGGGCGATGACCAGGGCAAAGCTCTCGTTGGACAGGTCGCTGTTCTGATATACGCGGTGCCGCAGCAGCGACACCAGACGGTCGCACAGGTTGCCGGTGAGCATGGCAATGCCGCACAGCAGCAGCGGGCGCAGGCCGTACAGGTAGCAGGCCATGCACAGCGGCGGCACCGCCATCCAGCAGATGTGCTTGTAATATTTTCCGGTCTTTTGCAGCTGCTGTTCCTGCTCCCGGATCAATGCTTCATCCATACAACGCTCCCTCTCACAGGGCAGCCAGACGGCGCACGGCGGCGGTCATGTCGTCCTTGCCGAACACGGCACTGCCTGCCACCAGAACGTCGGCACCGGCCTCCACGCACAGCGGGGCGGTGGTGTCGTCCACGCCGCCGTCCACTTCCAGCAGATAGTGCAGGCCACGCTTCTCGCGCTCCGCCTTCAGCCAGCGCAGCTTGTCCAGTGCCGAGGGCATGAACTTCTGGCCGCCGAAGCCGGGCTCCACGCTCATCACCAGCACCAGGTCCAGCTGGTCCAGATAGGGGGCCAGCGCCTCCGGGGCGGTGCCGGGCTTGATGGTCAGGCCCGTCTTGCAGCCCAGCGCCTTCACGGCATCCAGCGTCTGCTGGATATCGTCCTCGCATTCCAGATGGAAGTTGTACAGGGTGGCACCGGCCTTGATGAAGGGTTCTGCGTACTGCAGCGGATGGCTGATCATCAGATGCACATCGTAAAAGGCATCCGGCAGGGTCTTGTGCAGGCTCTTGAGCACCGGCACGCCAAAGCTGATGTTGGGCACAAAATGGCCGTCCATCACGTCGTAGTGCAGCATCTGTGCACCGGCGTCCAGCACCGTGCGGCAGTCCGCGCCCAGCTTGCCAAAATCAGCCGAAAGGATCGAAGGACTTACAATCGCCATAGTATATCGTTACGCTCCGTTATATTCAAAAGTTTTTATCCTCAGAGGCCCGGTATTTTTCCGGTTTTGCGGTTTTCAGAATACCGGGGCATGGATATCTTTAGTTTACATGAAAACGCACAAAAAATCAAACCTGCCGGCCTGTTTTTCACCGAAAAGTCGTAATTGGAAAGATTTGTCCATCTGCCCTCTTTCTTTTGGCCCTGCGGGCGGTGTATTGACGATTTGAAATGGCTTCGCGTGCGCTTCGCCATAAATAGCGGAAAAATTATTTTTATATTCGCGTTTGTCGCGCTCTGCGGAGCGCTCCAAACACCTTTTCACAGGATGGGTCTTTACGGGCACCGGCATCGGCTGCTGTCAGCCTGCGGCTGTCGCGCAGCAACTGAGGTGGCTCGCCCCAACAAGTTCTCTTTTGCCATCAAAAGAGAACATTTTCCGTTCCTGAAACACAAAACAGCCAGACCGCCCTGACGTCCGGGCAGTCTGGCTGTGCGGTTATTCCACCGGTTTCATGCTGGCCGGGTCCTCCACGGCGGGGGCACCGCCGGCCTCGTCGGGCAGGCGCTTCATGCCGCCGGGGTTCGGGGCCTGCGAGGGCAGGGTGAATACGAACCGGCACCACTCGCCCTGCTGGCTCTCCACCCGGATCTGTCCGCCGGACAGGTTGACCAGCACCTTGCAGATGTTCAGGCCCAGGCCCGCGCCGCGGGCGTGCAGGCCGCGGGAGCGGTCCTCCTTGTAGAAGCGCTGGAACACATAGGGCAGTGCCTCCGGGCTGATGCCCTGCCCGGAGTTCCAGACGGCGATCTCGGTTTCCGGGCCCAGTTTTTCCACGCTGAAGCGGATGGTGCCGCCCGCCGGGGTGAACTTGATGGCGTTGTCCAGCAGGTTGTACACCACCTGATGGATCAGGTCCGGGTCGGCGTACACCAGCGCCTTTTCGTCCATGGTCAGGCCCTCGATCTCGATCATGCCGTCGTTGATGCGCTGCTCGGCCGAGAGCGCCACGCCGGTGAGGGTGTCCCAGATGTTGAACATCCGGGCATTGACCTGATATTCGCCGCTTTCCAGCTTGGAAAGGTCCAGCATGTTCTGGATGAGCCGCGCCAGACGGCCGGTCTCCTCGCTGACCAGCTGCAGGTAGTGGTTCTGCATGTCCGGCGGGATGGTGCCGTCCAGGATGCCGTCCACAAAGCCCTTGATGGTGGTCATGGGGGTACGCAGCTCGTGGGCGATGTTACCCATGAACTGGCCCCGGGAGTTGTCGTTGTTCTGGATGTTCTCGGCCATGCGGTTGAAGGTGCGGGCAAGGTCGGCCACTTCGCCTTCGCCCTCCACGCCCTCCACGCGGACGGACAGGTCACCGCCGCCAAAGCGCTGGGCGGCATCCGTCACCTTCTGCAGCGGGTCGGTCAGGCTGCGCATCAAAAGCTTTGTCAGCAGGCTGGCGCACAGCAGCATCACGCAGGCGGAAAGCAGGAAGTTGGACCAGAACTGCTGCTTGAACTGGGTCAGCTGGTTGCCGGAGGAGCACAGGAACACATAGCCGCTGGGCTGACCGTGTTCGTTGCACATCTCGCTGACCGTAATGTAGCTTTTCTCGGTCAGCACGCCGTCCAGAGTGCCGAACACATGGTAGTAGTCCGGGCCGGATGCGTCGATCTTCTCCATCATCTCGCCCGGCACGGCGTCGGCTTCCAGCTTGTCCGGGCTGGATGCGATCATCACATTGCCGTCGTTGTCTGTAAAGAACAGATAGGCCTCAGCGCTCTCGCCGATGATCTCAAGCTTTGTGCTCAAAGCATCCAGCTCGTCGCCTTCCGGCAGCGCGGCCTGCTGGGCCAGATACTGGGCCGTGCGCTGGGTGACGCCCACCACCTGGTCCAGCGTCTCGTAGCGGTCCTTTGCAAAGTAGTTCTTGAACAGCACCCACTCCGAAGCGCCCATCAGCACGATGCCCAGCACCATCAGGGTGGACACCAGCGAGAAGAACGCGGTGGAAACACTTTTGCGCATTACTGACGCACCTCGAACTTATAGCCCACGCCCCACACGGTCTTCAGCTCCCACTTGTCGGAAGCCCCGGCCAGCTTTTCGCGCAGGCGCTTGACGTGCACGTCGATGGTGCGGCTGTCGCCGTAATACTCGAAGCCCCACACCTCGTCCAGCAGCTGGTCGCGGGTGTAGACGCGGTTCGGGTGGGAGGCCAGGCAGTTGAGCAGTTCCAGCTCCTTGGGGGGAGCCTCCACCACCTTGCCCTTCACCCGCAGCTCGTAGCTGTTCATATCCAGCCGCAGGTTGTCGAATTCAATGACGCCCTCGGTGCTCTCGGCCGCAGCCGTGGTGGTCTGGCAGCGGCGCAGCACCGCCTTGATGCGGGCCACCACTTCCTTGGCGTCAAAGGGCTTCACCATGTAGTCGTCGGCACCCAGCTCCAGGCCCAGCACCTTATCAAAGGTCTCGCCCTTGGCGGTGAGCATCATCACCGGGGTGTTGCCTGCCTTGCGGATGCGGCGGCACACTTCCAGGCCGTCCATGCGGGGCATCATCACGTCCAGCAGCACCATGTCGGGTTTGACCTGATTGAACTTTTCCAGGCCTTCCTCGCCGTCGTTGGCCACCGTGACCTGATAGCCCTCCTTGGTCAGGTACAGCCGCAGCAGTTCGCAGATGTTGGTATCGTCGTCCACGACGAGGATCTTTTCGTTCGCCATAATGGTTTCCTCCCGTTTTTATGTCTGAATGCCCGCGCGCGGGCAAAACTGGCAATGGTCTCCACTTTTTATTATACGGGAGAGTTATGACAAAATAAAGAAGGATTTGTATGAATTTTTTGCATGTGCTGTGCCTTTTCCGCGCAAAAGAGTCAGAAAGATTAAAGTATACCTATATCTTTTATCGTCCAATTATGATATTTCGGTTCTTTGCAATCATTTTATTCGTCTTATTCGTCAAAGATCGTGTCACAGCGGCCAAGGACCTCGAAACATAAAAAACGCAAACAGGCCCCAAAATCTGTTTGCGTTTTTTCATATCAGCCGTTCCCGCTGCACACCGTACCGGACCGCCGCTTTTTATTTTGCGTCTTCGCTTGTTTCTTCTAGCCCATACATGCTTTTCATGTGTTCAGGCATTTTCGTCAAAGGAGACTGTTGTGCTCCATTTTTCTTAGAGGCCATCAGTTCTGAAAAACTGCTGTTTTCTTCACCGCCGCAGCCACTCAAAAGCAGCACGCACATTAGGCCTAGTACCGCAATCATTCCTATGCGCTTCACAAGTGCATTCCTCCTTTCATTTATGTTCAGTGTTTCACAGCTTCTTCTGCCGTGTGGTAGAAGGCAATGCTTTCTGTGCTTTCCTGCCCATTGTACATCTGGCGCACCGTCATAGATTTTTTGTCAATGTCCACAATTCTGAGGATTGGGTATGCCTCGCCGTAAAAATCCGTGATTTTCAACTGATCGTTATTCACGATCGACCACCTGCCAGTGCCGTAAGTGCCCGGGATATTGACCGTGCCATCATCATAGATGGTAAAGCTCAGATCATCAGAGCCTTCCAGATACCAGTCACCGATCACCAGCTTTTCCACATTTTTGCCGCATCCTGTCAGCGAAGCTGCTGCACACACCAATGCAGCGGCCGCTGCGATCCGCAAAAATTCTTTCCGTGTAACCTTTTTCATTGCAATCCCTCCTATTTATCAACGGAACAGCGAACCATCCACCATGTGCATCACAAAGAGAATGATCCACTTCGTCACCTTAAGTACCACCGTGATATAGCCCAGCACGACCGCCAGCAGAATCTTTTTCCACAGGTTCTTTTTGTCGTTCAAGCTTTTAAGCATTTTGGCTGAGAAGAAACCGCAGACCCAGCCGGTCCCCTGTTCAATATCTTTCCATGAAAGCCATGTGCCCCATACCAGCAGGGCGATCATGATGATCGAAAGCCACATATCCATTCTCCCTTTTGCCGTCAGCGCTCCTCATAATATGCGCAGCCGTTGCGGTCGCTCGGGCGATTGTAACCATGTGTCCAGCCTTTTTCGCAAAGGCAGTACACCGCGCCGTCACGCCAGTCGCTGCGGTCTGCATAGACGCAGTCCGAGCAGTTTCCGTTGAAAGTGCCTTCCGGCAGCGTAACAGCCGCTACAGTTTCGTTTTTCATGTCAATTTCCTCCTTGATACTCGATTTCGTCCCTTTTTATCTCTATTTTCTCGTTTGTGCGCACTGCCTGATACGCAACGACTCTGCGTTCCGGCATAACAACAACGGGAAAATATAAGCGATCATACCCCTCGGGCATTGCATCCATGATTCGGGCAATATAATTCCGGTCCCCTTCCGACAATGCTTCCGCCCCGCCAAAGTGCACATGGAACACGCCCATGAATCGAAGCCCCTTCTCGGCCCACCTCTTGATCTCACGATTCAGAAAAGCAACATCCGGCGTATAACTGCAGGGCCGCCCGCCGATTCTTCCCTTATCAAGTACGATGTCTGTGACGGTCTGATCTCGTCCGCCCAAAATTCCGCCGCTTTCCGGCGGACCGTCCGGAAGCTGACGCAAAGCCGCATTCAACCCCGCTTCCGCGCTCACTTTCATTCTCGTTTTCCCTTTCCTGGTTCTGCGCATCCACTCGTTTTCGTCCTCTTTTTCCTCATTTTAACGGATTATCCGTTAAAAATCAAGATGTCGGGGCCATTATTTGTAGACTTTTCTACAAAGAGGTGATCTTATGTTATACACCGAACGCATCAAAGCCCTGCGCAACGATCACGACCTGAATCAGACCCAGGTCGCAAACGCCATCCATGTTGCCCAGACCACCTATTCCGACTACGAAAAAGGAAAGGTCCGAATCCCCGTTGAATGCCTGATCCAGCTTGCCAGATTCTACGATGTTGACATGAACTACATCTCCGGTGTCAGCGATACTCTGCGGCCCTTTCCAAACTGCTAAGCCTTCCATGAATGCAAAATGCCCCTCTGCTTTTCCGCAGAGGGGCGTTTTGCTGTTCGTTCTCACTCGATCATCAGCCGGATGATCTCCTCGTTCGTTTCCTTCATGCCGTCCTTGCCCAGGCGGCCGATGCCCTTGATGGTGGTCTCGATGTCCTTCATCACAATGCCGTCGCCGCCCTTGAACTCCTGATGGCACTTGTACATGTTGTAGCCCAGCAGCGCCGCGTCCACCGAGGAGGCGATCTTCGCCGCGCAGGAGGCCTTTGCGCCGTCGCAGACGATGCCGGACACGATGGCCAGCGCGTTGACCACCGTGTGGATGGCCGCTTCGTAGCCGTCGCCGCAGAGGTAGACGATGCCTGCGCCCGCACCGGCACCGGCGCTGACGGCACCGCAGTAGGCCGACAGGGTGCCGATGCCGGTCTTTTCGTGGATGGCCACCAGGTTGGAGATGATGAGGGCGCGGTAGAGCTTCTCCTTGCCGCTGTGCAGCTCCTTGGCGTACTCGATGAGGGGCACCGAGCAGGTGATGCCCTGGTTGCCGCTGCCGGAGTTGATGATGACCGGCAACTCACAGCCGTTCATGCGGGCGTCGGAACCGGCGGCGGCCTTGGCTTTTGCGCGGTTGGAAACATCGTTGCCGTAAGTAGAGAGCAGCACCCGGCCGATGTTGGCACCGTAGTCGCCCAGAAGGCCTTCTTCCGCGATGGCGTTGTTGTAGCGGATCTGCCGCTCCAGCAAGTCGGCCACATCCCGCAGGTCGGCGGTCTCGGCAAAGTCCCAGATGTCCTTCATGTTCAGAAGACTGCGGTCCGCCCGGCTGCTCTCCTGCGCCGCTTCGTCCGCCAGCGGCTTTTCGTAGAGCACCTTGCCGTCCTTTTCGATCAGGCAGATGTTGGTGTGGAAGTCCGCGATGCGCACCTTTGCCCAGGCATCGCCGCAGCGCTCGGTCACAATGATATCGAACACATGGCCCTGTTCGATGTGCTCGATGGAGATAGGCACCGTCTGCAGGTAATCCCGGATGGCAGCCTGCTTGTCCGTGCTGACCTCGGCGATGACCTCCAGCTCCTTCTCGGCCGAACCGGCGATGATGCCTGCGGCGGCCGCAGCTTCCATGCCCTTCAGGTGGCCGGTGTTGGGCACGATGACGCTTTTCACGTTCTTGATGATGCTGCCGCTCACCTGCAGCTGCACGCTGTCCGGCAGCACGCCCAGCACCTCGCGGGCCTTCGCGGCGGCATAGGCCAGCGCAATGGGCTCGGTGCAGCCCATTGCCGGGATGAGCTCCTCCTTCAAAATCTCCACATACGCCTGATAGCGCGGGTCGCTGCGTTCCATATCCTTCCCAGCCTTTCCTGTTATTTTAATATTTACCAATGGGGATAGTATACTATAGAACCTGCCCGATGTAAAATGGTTTGTTTTTGCCCGGAGGGCCACCCGCGCGGAAAAGCCCTTGCGCTCGCTGTTTTCTTCGCGTATAATGATAGATGTATTTTTATGCCCTTTCCGGGCAGAGCGTGTATCAGAAAAACGTGTAAGGAGCGTATTTTATATGAAACTCGGTATCGTGGGACTTCCCAACGTCGGCAAGTCCACTCTGTTCAATGCCATCACTTCCACCAAGAATGCGGAAGCTGCCAACTACCCCTTCTGCACCATCGAGCCCAACAGCGGCATCGTGGCCGTGCCGGACAAGCGCCTGGACAAGCTGGCCGAGATCTGGCAGACCAACAAAAAGACCCCCGCTATCGTGGAGTTCGTGGACATTGCAGGTCTGGTAAAGGGTGCCAGCCAGGGCGCAGGCCTGGGCAACAAGTTCCTGGGCCACATCCGCGAGTGCGACGCCATCGTGCACGTGGTGCGCTGCTTTGACGATGACAACA
>ERZ772872.1601-NODE-1601-length-20065-cov-49.012594_pt1 | contig 20065 bp, 16 predicted proteins | sample MGYA00512132_ERZ772872 | MGnify/ENA primary metagenome ERZ772872 (study PRJEB29015, sample SAMEA2737724) | human gut metagenome | biome: human gut; feature: human-associated habitat; material: faeces | place: China | collected 2012 ...
CATGTTCTGCTTCTCTGCCCCCATCCTGTGGGTGGCACACGCCTGCATCTCCGGCCTGTTCATCGTGCTGCTGCACATCTTCCATGTCACCGGCTTTACCACCAACCTCCTCGGCTCGGTGCTGATGAACCTTTCTGCCGGTGCAGATAAGACCAACTATCCCACCCTGTACCTGCTGGCGCTGTGCCAGATCGCAGTGTACTTTGTGGTGTTCACCCTGCTGATCAAGGCCTTTAACATCCACACCCCCGGCCGGGAAGAGGTGAGCACCGAGACCGCGGGGAGCGCAGCACCCGCCAAGAAGGCAAGCGTGAAGAACGCCGCCGAGGTGCAGTGCGTCATCGACGGTCTGGGCGGCAAGGAGAACATCCTGTCGGTGGACAACTGCTTCACCCGCCTGCGGGTAAACATCAAGGACCCCGCAAAGCTGGACGAAGCTGCCATCAACCGGCTGCCGAACAGCGGCATCGTGAAAAAGGGTACCGATATCCAGATCGTTTACGGTCTGCAGGTAGCCGATATCAAGCGTGCCGTGGAGGCACAGCTGGAAAACCAGTAAACCGCTTTACCGTGTCCCGGCGGATTGCGCCGGGCTAACCTGAAAAATACAAAAAAGGAGCGTTTATACTATGGTCATTACCATTGCTGGCGGCGGTAGTACTTTTACCGCCGGTATCGTCAAATCCATCGCCCTGCGCCGGGAAGAACTGGAAGTAGATGAGATCCGTCTGTTCGACATCAACAAGGAGCGGCAGGATAAGGTTGCCGTTGTGGTGGACTGGGTCCTGCACAAGGAACTGAATACCGACATCAAGCTGGTGGTCACCACCGATGTGCAGCAGGCTTACACGGATACCTCTTTTGTGTTTGCCCAGATGCGCGTGGGCGGCTACGCCATGCGTGAGCAGGACGAAAAGATCCCTCTGCGCCACGGCTGCGTGGGACAGGAGACCTGCGGCTGCGGCGGCATGGCCTACGGCATGCGCACCATCTTCCCCATGATCAAGCTGATCGACGACGTGGAAAAGTATGCTAAGAAGGACTACTGGATCCTGAACTACTCCAACCCCGCCGCCATCGTATCCGAAGCCTGCCGCAAGCTGCGCCCGAAGGCACGGATCATCAACATCTGCGATATGCCCATCGCCATCATTGACGTGGTGGCAGCTGCCATGGGCATCCAGAACAAGAAGGAGATCGTCTACGATTACTTTGGTCTGAACCACTTCGGCTGGTTCACCTCCATCCAGTACCGCGGCGAGGATCTGATGCCCAAGCTGCGCGCCTACATCAAGGAGAACAAGATCCTTCTGCCGGAAAGCTACCTCAAGGGCATGGGCGCCCTGACCTCCTCCAGCAGCCAGAACCGCCACACCAAGGGCAGCTGGTACTATGTGTGGAAGGGCGAGTATGAGATCATGGAAAACTTCCCGGAGTACCTGCCCAACACCTACCTGAACTATTATCTGCAGGCCAAGGAGTTCGTGGAGCACTCGGACCCGAACCATACCCGCGCCAACGAGGTGGAGGAGACCCGCGAAAAGAACCTGTTCGACGGCATCGACCACTACCTCAAGACCGGCGAGGTGGACGCCAACACCTTCTATGCCGGCAGCCACGGCGACTGGATCGCAGATCTTTCCGCTGCGCTGAAGAACGACACCAAGGCACGCTTCCTCATCATCACCGAGAACCGCGGCGCGATCCCCAATATGCCCTATGACGCAATGGTGGAGCTGCCCGCCTACATCGGCAAAAACGGCCCGGAGGTCATTGCCCGGGACAACATCCCGCTGTTCCAGCAGGGCTTGATGATGCAGCAGCTCAACAGCGAAAAGCTGCTGGTGGAGGGCTGCGTGGAAGGCAGCTACGAGAAGGTGCTGCAGGCCTTTACCCTGAACAAGACTGTGCCCAGCATGAACGTTGCAAAGGCCATTCTGGACGATATGATCGAAGCCAACAAGGGCTACTGGCCGGAGCTGCACTGAGCAGCCGGTTTTCCCGCCGCCGCAGGCATTGCCGCCTGCGGCGGCTTTTTTGTGCGCATTGACCTTTGCACAGCAAGGGCTTATAATGAGAAAAAACCAGTAAAAGCGAAAGGAAGCACACCCATGCAAAACCAAGTCCCTGTATCCCAAAACCGCCCGGTCACCGGGCGCTTTGCGCCCAGCCCCAGCGGACGGCTGCATCTGGGCAATCTGGCGTGCAGCCTGCTGGCATGGCTCAGCGCAAAAAGTCAGGGCGGGCGCATCGTGCTGCGTATCGAGGACCTGGACGCCGAGCGCTGCCCCCGCGTTTACGCCGACCTGCTGGAGCAGGACCTTGCATGGCTGGGGCTTACGTGGGACGAGGGCGGCAGCACCGGCGGTGCACACGCGCCCTATTACCAGAGCGAATGCGGGGACATCTATACCCAAAGCTACCGCAAGCTGGAGCAGAGGGGGCTGGTGTACCCCTGCTTTTGCTCCCGCTCCCAGCTGCACGCCGCCAGCGCGCCCCACACCTCAGACGGCAACGTCATCTACCCGGGCACCTGCCGGGGACTGACGCCGGAAGAGATCGCGGAAAAGCGCAAAAAGAAAGCCCCTGCCTACCGCCTGATGGTGCCGGATGAGGCCATCACCTTTACGGACGGCTGCATGGGCACCCACACGGAGAACCTGCTGCGGGATTGCGGCGACTTCTATCTGCGCCGGGCAGACGGGGTGTTTGCCTATCAGCTGGCGGTGGTGGTGGACGATGCCCGCATGGGCGTCACCGAGGTGGTGCGCGGGGCAGACCTGCTTTCCTCCACGGCGCGGCAGCTGTACCTGTACCGGCTGCTGGGTTTGCAGCCGCCCCGTTTTGCCCACTGCCCGCTGCTGCTGGCAGCGGACGGGCGGCGGCTGTCCAAGCGGGACGGTGACCAAAGCCTTGAAAATCTGCGGGCAAAATACACCGCCCCGGAGATCATCGGCAAACTGGCGTATGCCTACGGCCTGCAGCCGGAGCCTGCCCCCCGCACCCCGGAAAGCCTTGTGCCGGACTTTGCGTGGACAAAAGTCCCCAAGCAGGATATCTGCCTGCCCGAGGGGCTGTTCTGAAAAAGGAAATGAAAAAACGACCCCTGCCAGCGCCAAAGGCGCTGACAGGAGTCGCTTTTTCTTTCTTCCTTAGGCTCTCCGCACCTGCGGCAGCTGGCTGCGCTCGAGGGCGGTAAAGGCGCTGTCCAGCGCCAGTGCCAGCAGCGCACCCAAGGCTACGTCAATGCAGCTGTGCTGCTTGAGCAGCACGGTGGAGCAGACGATGGAAACACACAGCACGGCGGCTGCGGGACGCATCCAGCGGCGGCGCGGTGCATCAAAGATATGGCTGCGGTAGTACGCCAGCAGCAGCGTCACCGAGTTGAACACATGGATGGAAGGGCAGACGTTGGTGGCGGTGTCGGTGCGGTACAAAAAGCGCACGGTCTGCGCAAAGATGTCGCTGCCCGGCACCCAGTAGGGGCGCAGGTCCAGCGCTGTGGGCAGCACCGCGTAGCAGGCCAGTGCAATGGTCATGCCGGAGAACAGCGGCAGGCACAGCCGCCAGAAGTCCTCACGCGGGGCCTTCCACAGCAGATAGAACAGGGTGAAGGGGATCCACACAAACCATGCAAAATAGGGGATCACCGCATATTTGCAGAAGGGGATCAGATCGTCCAGACGGCAGTGCACCAGAATGCTGCGCAGAGGGACGTTTGCCTCCAGATGGTGAAAAACGGAAAGATAAAATATAGAATACAGCGCCATGAACCCGATGGGGTGGCGCGCAAGCCAGCTGCGTTTCATAGAATAGCCTCCTTTTGCAGAAGAGCAGAACTCGATAGCATTGAGAAATTATACGCCCGAACGATGAAGATTGCAAGAACGAAAGGTGAAAACTTTGTCAAGCGCTGAAAAAATAATTTGTGGAACCTGTAAAAAATACCATCGTTCTTCTGCTGATAATACGAATCAAAGCGGCGCTTTCCTGCAAAAAGAAAAAATCCACCCCGTTTTCGCTGGTCTTTACAAACCGGAAAAGGGGTGGATGCTAAAAGTTTAAATCACACTCTGCTCCAGCCAGCTGCCCCGGCGGAAGCGCAGGTAGAAGCACAGCGAGCGGAACACCCAGTCCAGATACATACCCATCCAGATGCTCAGCAGCCCGCCGCCGAAGCAGAGCACTGCCAGATAGCAGAAGCCCACCCGGAACGCCCACATGGACACGATGCTTACGGTCATGGTAAAGCGGGCATCGCCGGCGGCGCGCAGGATGTTGGGCAGGGTAAAGCTGGACGGCCACACGAACAGGGAAACGATGTTGAACCACACCATGATGTCCAGCGCCATGGCCTGCGCCTCCGGCGAAAGGTTGAACAGAGACACCGCGAACCGGTTGGCGAAGAAGAAGGCCGAAAGGTTCATCACCCACGCGCCGCAGTAGGCGGTCAGCATCAGGCGGCGGGAGTAGTACACCGCCTGCTCCTTTTCGCCCGCGCCCAGACACTGGCCCACCACGGTCAGGGCAGCCATACCCACCGCGTTGGCGGGGATGTTCAGGAAAGTGGTGGTGGTATTGGCAACGGCATTGGCGGCAATGGCTGCCGTGCCAAGGGTGGAGGTCAGGCTGGAGACCGACAGCTTGCCGATCTGGAACATGCCGTTCTCGATGCCTGCGGGGATGCCCACCCGCAGGATGCGCCGGATCAGCCCGCCGTTCGGAGCCATCGCCCGCAGGCTGTCCACCCGCAGTGCGCAGTCCGGCTTTTGCAGCAGATACAGCACCACTGCGCAGGCAATGGCGCGGGACACAAGGCTTGCCAGCGCCGCGCCCATGACCCCCATGCCGAAGCCGTAGATCAGCACCGCGTTGCCGCCGATGTTCACCACGTTCATCACCAGACTGGACAGCATGCTGATCTTGCTGTTGCCTTGCGCCCGGAACAGCGCCGCACCGGCGTTGTACAGGCCGATGAAGGGGTAGCTCAGCGCCGAAAGCAGAAAGTAAGTCTCGGCGTAGTGCATCACGTCCGCATCAATGGAGCCGAAGATGCCCCGCAGGATGGCGTGCCGCCCGCCGATGACCACTGCCGCCACCAGCACACTGAAACTGGACAGCACGAATAAAATCTGCGCAGCCGCCGCCTTGGCGTTTTTCGGCTCCTGATGGCCGATGTACTGGCTGGTGACCACCGCACCGCCGGTGGCCAGTGCGCTCATGATCTGGATCATCAGGGTGTTGAAGCTGTCCACAAGGCTCACGCCGGACACGGCGGCTTCGCCCACCGAGGATACCATCAAAGTGTCCGCCAGACCGATGGTCACGCTTAACGCCTGCTCCGCGATCAGCGGCAGCAGCAGCGCCACCAGCGCCTGCCGTGAAAACAGGGGAGTGGATGTGAATTTGGACGATTTCATGCTGTCCTCCGTTGCAAATGACAAAAAAGCTCGAATGCTTCTATCATACAGCGGATGCTGTCGAAATGCAAGAGGTTGTATACAAGAAAGTGCCAAAAAGCAACAGCCCGCCGCGTTTCGTGCCCTTTACCCATGGGCACAGTTGTGTTAAAATAAGGTTGCAGCCCGCCCCGCTGTGCAGGAGAGGGGCGCTGCCTTTGGTAAATGATAAGATATATGATAAGAAGTTGAGGACCCATAAGGGGGTACAGTATGCAGCAAACTGCGCATAAGGTCGTTGTCATCGGGCATCGCAACCCGGACACCGACTCCATCTGCTCTGCCATTGCCTATGCAGAGCTGAAAAACAAGACCAGCGATCTGGTCTGCGAAGCCCGGCGTGCGGGCAAGATGAATCAGGAAACGGAATTTGTGCTGAAAAAGTTCGGGGTCACGCCGCCCCGGATGTGCACCGATGTCAACCCTAAAATTCGGGATGTGGATTACCGGCAGGTGCCCGGCATCCCCGGCTCCACCAGCCTGCGCAAGGCGTGGGAGATCATGCGCGACCAGAAGATCGACACCCTCCCCGTGACCAGCGAGGATGACGAATTGCAGGGCGTCATCACGGTGAAGGATATCGCCACCGCCAACATGGACCTGTTCGACACCGGCATCCTTGCCAAGAGCCGCACCAGCTACCGCAATATTCTGGAAACGCTGGGCGCTACCATGGTGGTGGGCAGCGAGGACGCGGAGTGCACCACCGGTCATATCCGCATTGGCACCGCCACCCCGGAAATGCTGGAAAGCAACATGGAAAAGGGCGATATCGTCATCCTGACCAACCGCTACGAAAGCCAGCTTTGCGCCATCGAGAAGGAAGCTTCTCTCATCATCATCTGCAACGGCGCAAAGGTGGGCCGCACCATCCAGCACATTGCCGCCGAGACCGGCGTAGCCATCATGAGCGCCCCCTGCGATACCTACGCGGCGGCAAAGCTCATCAGCCAGTGCGCGCCCATCTCCTATTACATGACCCGGGACGATATCATGAAGTTCACCCTCGTCACCCCGGTGGCAGACGTCACCCGCGTGATGGCAAAGGTGCGCCACCGGTATTTCCCCATTCTGGATGCAGACGGCAAGTACTGCGGTATGATCAGCCGCCGCAACATCATCAACCTGCGCAAGCGCCGCATCATTCTGGTGGACCACAACGAGGCCACACAGGCGGTGGAGGGCTTCGACCAGGCCGAGATTCTGGAGATCATCGACCACCACCGCATCGGCAGTCTGGAGACCAGCGGCCCGGTGTACTTCCGCAACCAGCCGGTGGGCTGCACCGCCACCATCGTCACCCAGATGTACGATGAAAACGGCGTGACCATCCCGCAAAAGATCGCCGGTCTGCTGCTGGCTGCCATCCTTTCGGATACGCTGGTGTTCCGCAGCCCCACCTGTACCCCCATCGACGTGAATGCCGCCAACCGTCTGGCAAAGATCGCCGGGGTAGACATCAACGAGTTTGCCAACGAAATGTTTGAGGCCGGCGAAAAGCTGGACGGAAAGACCGCCGAGGAGGTCTTTTTGCAGGACTTCAAGGTGTTCATGTGCGGTGATATCCGCTTTGGCGTGGCGCAGGGCAGCTATATGACCCGCAAGAACCTGACCGCCGCCGAGGCGCTGCTGAAGCCCTATCTCGAGGAAGCACGCAACAAGCAGAACGTGGAGGATATCTACATGCTGCTGACCGACGTGCCCAAGGAGGAAAGCGTGGTCATCTGCAACGGGCGCTACGCCGCCGAGGTGCTGACGGATGGCTTCGACACCCAGCCCGCCGCCGATGCCAGCTGGACGCTGCCGGGCGTGGTGAGCCGCAAAAAGCAGTTCATCCCCGCCCTGATGACCGCTTATCAGGAGTTGTAAAGGGACACCGCTGTGTTTGATTTTCTTTCCAAAAAAGATCGCACCCCGCCCGCACTGCCGGAAGGCACGGAGCGGCGGCGCTACACCATCACCGGACAGGTGCAGGGGGTGGGTTTCCGCTATCGTGCGCGGTACGCCGCGCAGACCCTTGACCTGACCGGCTGGGTGCAGAACGAGGATGACGGCAGCGTAACGCTGGAAGTGCAGGGCGACCCGGATAAGTTCATGTCCCTGTTCGCCATGATCCAGAAAAGCGACTATATCCAAATTACCGGCATCCGTAGCAAGAATATCCCGCCCGACCCGTGGGAGCGCGGGTTCTCGGTGAAGGGATATTAAAGGAACTGAATAGAAACAGAGCGCCTGACACCGCAGTGTCAGGCGCTCTGTTTTATCATATTATATTTTCACCCCAGCACCTTGAGGGGGGAGTTTTCCACCCACAGGGTATTGTCCAGCAGGCGGGTGACGGCAAGCCGTCCATTTGCCGTTACCCGGGCGGGGTCGAGGGCGTAGAAGTCGCTCTCGGTCAGGTTTTCCGGGTCGGCGGTGGGGGAGATGCCCGCCACGCATACCCAGTGGCCGTAGGTGCTGCTGGTGGCAATGTGGGGGTAGTTCACCTCGCTCCAGCCGGAGGAAGTCAGGTGGTATTCATAAGTGGAGGTGCGGTTCGTGTGGCGCTTTACCCCGCTGACCGTGGTATTTTTCAGGTGCACGATCACCGGACGCCCGGCGGAAAGCTCGCTGTACAGCTTTTTCAGGCACTCGGCGCGGGTGCCGGAGTACCCGGTGTAGCCCGCTGCCGACCACACCGCACCGTTCGACCACATCCCGCTGCCGGAGCACACCTTGCCGTCCAGAATGGTGCGGGCGTAGCGCAGCGCGTACAGGCTGCACTTGCCGGAGGTCTGGTTGCCGATGGAAAGAATGTGGCTGGTGTCGAAGCTGAGCAGCCGGATGCCGTTTTTCTCTTTCAGTTCAGCGGCGTGGGCATGGGGCAAAAAGGCGCACAGCAGCAAAACCAGCGCCAGAACTGCCGCCGCCAGCCGCTGTGCCGCGCGGGCGGGACAGTGTTGCATGGGTACTTCCTCCAAGTTCATTTCAATCTGGACATGATTTTACCACTAAAACGTGGTGAAAATGTGTAAAAAGGCAAAATAATGGGGAAATACCCTCCCAGAGGGAGCTGGCGCGGCGCAAGCCGCGTCTGAGGGAGCTAACGCCTTAGCACAACATATGTCCAAATTTAAGTGCTCCCGCACCCGGAAAAACTGCGCCGCCGGGGCAGGGAAAAGATGATTCTGTGAATTGTAGACAGACTTTATTCCGGAATATATCAGAACTGCAACAAATCCCGCTTATTTTCATCATTTTCACGAAACTGTTTCGGGAAGTTTAGCGATATTCCCGATTGACAAAACCGTCAGGTGTCGGATATAATCAGGGCAGAAAGGCAACGATGGTTGCGAAAGCCTTTCGAGGAAAAAGAAACATATCCACAAAAAACGCTGATTGGAGGGATACCCCTATGAAGAAACTGTCAAAGATCGTCGCTCTGCTGCTTGCAGGCGCAATGGCTATGGTGATGCTCACCGCCTGTACCGGTGGCGGCAACAGCAGCAATCTGAAAGAGGACACAACGACACTGAGGCTGAGGTTCTGAGCAAGTACAGCACCAGCACGGCAAGCGTAGATAATAATAAAGAACTGAAGGCTAAAGCAGAAAAGTTCTTGAACGAGAAACTCGATGTTTCCGGCAGTATTTTTGGCTATAAATACGTTCTTGGCTATAGAGCAGAAGGAAAGACTGAGAATGCAGAGTTCCTGACGGTTCTCGTGGCGGCGAACGTTACCTATAAAGATACGCTGTTGGGTGTTATTCTGGATGAGATCTCGAGGAAGATCAATACCGATACGAATGTCAACATCAACCAGGATGGCAATTGGACGAAGATTGGCGTTGTTGTTAAGACTGACATCAATACCAAACAGAGCTACATGGCAATTGCATTCCAGATCAAGAACCCCAACTACCACAAATAAGTAAAGAATCATCAGTCCTTTCTTCCCCGGAGAGCACCCGCCCTCCGGGGCTTTTTTCTGTCTTGCTTGCGGTAAATGCCGCTTACCGTTGCGACCCCTCCCGTGAAAATGCGTTTGGAGCGCTCCGCAGAGCGCGACAAACGCGAAATAAAAATAATTCTTCCGCTGAATATGCGCAAAGCGCACGCGGCGCGCATTCCAAATCGTCCTGCCCCGCCGGGGCTTTTTTGCGCTCTGCCCAAAAATCCCGGCAAAAAACAGGCACACTTGCCATTGACGAACCCTGCCGCGCTGCTGTAAAATGAGAGCAGAATGCCCTGTGCATCCGCATGGGCCCCCTGCATTTTATAAAAGGAGCATTGCATGAAAAAGTTAAAGCGTTTTGCGGCTGTTCTGCTGGCCGGTATCATGGCACTGGCACTGTTCACCGCCTGCAGCGACAGCAGCGACCCCGGCAACCCGGAGTTTGATCCCAAGGTGGAAAGCGCCTATCTTGCCGCGCTGAATAAGACATTCGGGACGAGCTTTGAAAACGATGACGACATCAAGAGGCTGGCCATCGAGCACATCGAGGAGAAACACGGCGCGGACAGCCTGACCGGCAGTGCACGCTGCAAAACAGAAGGCGACGAAAAGACCGTGGTGCGGCAGGTGCAGCTCTGCTTTGATACAAAAAGCAGCAAGCCGGATGCCTTTGTGCCGCTTTTCTACGAGGCCGCCAAAACCGCAGCCATCAAAGCGAACTCTACCAATGTTCGAGCTCTGCTCCGCACCGTGAACGAGGAGATTGCCAACGCAAAGAAAAACGGCATAACGCTGGGGCTTACCGCGCTGGGTGTCGGCGCATGGACCATCGGCGGCAAGACCTATGTTGCCATCGGCTTTGAGCTGACCAACACCACCCCGTAGAACTGAACCCCACCCCGCCCCGAGGAGCACCCCGCTCCCCGGGGCTTTTTGCGTGAACCCCTCCCGTGAAAATGGGATAGCGGAGCGTCCGCAGACGCTCCGCTATCCCGAAAATAAAAATAATTTTTCCGCTGCTTATGCGCAAAGCGCACGCGGCGCGCATTCCAAATCGTCCCGCCTTGCCCGGCGGGCTTTTTTTCGCCTTTTTGTGACAAACCCCGCCCGCTGTGGTACAATAAAAGGGTATCGAACTCACACAGAAAGGACGTTTCCATGCAGCTGTTTGAACTGGTCAGCCCACGGCTGTTCCGCCCGCTGGCGGGGCCCAACCGGGCGTTTTATGCAGAGCTTTTGCTGCTGCTCTGGGAGGAGTGCCGCCATACGGCAGATTACAGCATTTCCCGCGCCGAGGCCGTCTCCCGCGCCGAGGATTATTTTGCCGCACTGGCAAAGCCGCTGGCGCTGGACGCCGACGGCGCGGGCGATGAGGAAGAGCAGCCCACCCGCGACCCTCACACGCTGGCGGTGGGCTTTTTGCTGCGTCTGCGCCGCACCGGCTGGCTGGAGGAGCAGCCCGGCAGTTATGAGAGCGAGCCCACCTTTGCCTTTATGCCGGAGGTCACCCCGCTGCTGGACGCGCTGGAAGAGATATTGAACCCCCGGGTGGTCACCTACACCGGCAAGCTGTATAAGGCGTGGCAGCTGCTGGGCAGCATCGGGCAGGAAAAAAGCCCCTATGAAAACGTGCTGCGGGAGGTGGCGGCAGACCTTGAAACTTTGAACAAGTCCCTGCGCGCCCTCAATGCTTCCATCGGGCATTACATCGACCGCCTGACCCATAACCGCACCCCGCAGGAGGTGCTGGAACTGTTCGACCAGTACGAGGAAAAGGTGGTGGCAGCGGCGTACCATCGTTTTAAAACCAGCGATAACCTGTTCAATTACCGCGCCTATCTGGAAGAAGAACTGGACGACTGCGAGCAGAACCAGCTGCCGCGCTTAGCGCTGGATTACGCCCGGGTGGAGCGCTGCGCCCCCGGCGAGGCGGCGCCCCGGGTGCGTGCCCTCATCCAGCAGCAGCGGGACGCGCTGGAGGAGATGAGCACCCTGATGAAGGAGATCGACGCCAGCCACATCCGCTACCGCAAGCGGGCGGTGCAGCGGGCACAATTCCTGCTGCTGAGCGACCGCTCGGCGCAGGGCAGCGTCACCGCCCTGCTGCGCCGCTATGCGGAGGAGATCCGCAGCCCGGAGCAGCTGTTCGAGCCGGACGACGGCCCGGTGGCAGCGCGGCTGCACCTGTACCCGGCGGCAGTGTTCGGCGCAAAGCCGCTGTATCCCCCCGCCGCGCCCCGCACCGAAGCACCTCTTGCTCCGGTGCGCACCGAGTCCCTTGACCCCGAACGGCTGCGGCAGGAGCAGCAGCTTCTGCTGGATTACGCCCGCCTTGCCGTCACCGAGGAAAACGTGGCGCTGCTGGCGCGGCAGGCGCTGGCTGCCCGCGGGCAGGTGAACGCCTCCACCCTTGTGGAGGAATACCCGAACGACTTTACAGGCATCATCGGCCTGCACACCTATTCCCAGTCGCCGCACCGGGAGTATGATATCACCATGACCGGAAACTGGGTGGAGCGCGGCGGCTTCCGGTTTCAGGATTTTGTCCTGACCCGCCGCAAGGAGGTAAACACGGATGGCAACCATTGATCTGCTGGAGGAGACCGCAAACTATCTGCTCAACCACTGCTTCGTGCTGGGCTGCGTAGAGGAACAGCGGGCAAAATATCTGTATATTCAGGATCACCTCAACGAGGTGCGGGCTGTGTTCAAACCGCTGGGCTACGCGGTGCTTTTGTACCCCGCGCCCATGCAGGCGGCGGCGCTGGTCAACGAGCACGAGGGCAGTCAGGCACGGCTGCTCAAGTACGAGAGCATTTTGCTGCTGGTGCTGCGGCTTTTGTACCTGCAAAAGCGGGAAAGCCTTGCCGCCAGCGCAGACGAGGTGCTGGTCACGGTGGAAGAGGTGCAGGCAGAGCTGCAAAAGATGAACCTGCCCCGCAAGCTGGATCAGCAAACGCTGGAAAAGCTCATGCGCACCCTGCGCCGGTACAATCTGGCGCGTCCGGTGGGACGGCTGTCCGGGCTGGACAGCCGCATCGAGGTGTTCCCCACGGTGCTGCTGGCGCTGCCGGACGCTGACCTTGCGGATGCCGCCGCCGAGAGCGCCCGCACCCGCACCGAGCTTGGTCTGTACGAGCGCCCGGAGGGCGCAGACACCGAAGCAGGGGAGGGTGAAGCATGATCGAACTCAAGCGCCTGAAACTTATCAACTGGCACAACTTTGAAAATACCACCTTCGACTGTGCCCGCCTGACCTATATGATCGGCGTGAACGCCGTGGGCAAGACCACCATTCTGGACGCCATCCGCTACTGCCTTACCACCAACCGCAACTTCAATGCGCTGGGCAATAAGAAAAGCGGACGCACCCTGCAGGGCTCTGTCCACGCCAAGCAGCGCGGCGAAAACGCCTACCGCCGCCCGGGGCATACCGTGGCGTATATCGGGGCGGAGTTCTGGGACAGCGTAAAGCACACCAGCTTTGTCATCGCGGTGCGGGTGGAGTCTGAAGGCCCCATGCAGGAGCTGCACCCCGGTGACCAGACATGGTATATCTCCGAGGACGGCATCACGCTGGAACAGCTGCCCTTTATCGACTCGCGCACCGGTGCGCCCAGCGCCAAGGAGGACTTCAAGCCCGCCGAGGGGCGGCTTTCCTACACCCGCAGCCCCAGCGAGGCGCGGGACCGCATCTGCCGCGCACTGGGCATCGGGCGTGCAGCCAGCCCGCTGGGCAAAAAGTTCAACGAGGTGTTCCAGATGGGCACCAGCATGGACGAGATCCCGAACTTCCGGGAGTTTCTGTACCAGTACATCCTCCCGCAGCCGGAGCTGGACTTGGAAGCCTTGCAGGGTGACCGCTTGGAGCTGGAAAACCTGCACGCCGTGCTGGCAGAAGCCCAGACCCGCGCCGACGCGCTGGACGAGATCGTCCGTTTCGGCCGCGAAGCCACCGAAAAACAGACCGAAGCCCTTGTGAACCGGGGTGCCGCTCTGCTGGCGCGCGCCGCTGCCGATGCCGGGGAAAAGGCTGTCTGGCAGGAGCGGGTAGACGCCGGACGCCGCCAGCAGGAAATGCTGCGCACCCGCTACGCCGAAGCTAAGACCGCCGAAGCGGAGGCCCGCCGCGCCTACCTGACCGCCCACAGCGCCGCCGGTGCCAGCGGCGAGGGCCGCGCACTGGATGCCCTCAGCGAGGAGCTGGCGCACCGGCAGACCGCATTGGATGCCGCCGCCCGCAAGGCCGACACCGCCGAAAAAGCCGCCGAAAAGACCGGCAACCTGCTGGCAGTGCTGCGCCGCAGCGGCTTTGCCGCCGGGCAGAAGATGGCCGACCTGACCCCCGACACTCTGCCCGCCCTGACTGACTGGCTGACCGCACAGGAGAAGCCGCTGGAAGAAGCCTATTTTGCCGCCCGGCAGCACACCGCCGCCTTGCAGCGGCAGCAGACCGAGAAACGCGCCGAGCTGGATGCCGTATCCGGCGGCAAGTGGGTGTACCCCCACGGGGACGCCGCCACCCGGGTGCGGGACGCCGTGAATGCCGAACTGAAGAGCCGGGGCATGGAGCCGGACGCCCGCATCTTCTGTGAGCTGCTGAACGTGGAGGACGAAAGCTGGCAGGACTGCGTGGAAGCCTGTCTGGGCGACCGCCGGTTCGATATCCTTGTGCCGCCCGCCCACTATGCCGCCGCAAAGAGCGCTTTTGTGGCGCTGAAAGAGAAAGTCGGCCCCATCAGCCTGCTGGACACCCCGGGTCTGCGCAAGGCCAACCGCCGCGCCGACACCGCCCCCGCCGACAGTCTGGCGGCACAGGTCACCAGCGAAAACCCACTGGCCGCGCAGTACGCCGACACCATCCTGCGCCGCATCGTCTGCTGCGACACCCCCGACACGCTGGAAAACTATCCCGACAGCGCCACCCGGGACCTTCTGCGCCACCATCCCTTCCGGTTGGAGCGTCTGCGCACCCCGCAGCGCTATATCGGTCTGGAAGCCCGCCGCGCCCGCGCCGGGGCACTGGCAGGGGAGATGAACGCCCTTGCTGAAGAGGTGCGCGCCGCCGCACAGGCGGAGCAGAACCTGAAAGCTGCATACAGCCAGTACCAGACCCTTTTGCGCGGCACCACGCTGGAAGAACTTGCCGCTTTGTGGGACGCCCGCGCCGCCCTGACCGCCGCCCGCGCGGCGGTGGACAAGCAGGCCGCAAAGCTGGCTGAGTGCCGCGAGAACCCGCTTTTGCAGCAGCTGTATAAAGAGGAAGAGGTGCGCGAAGCCGCATGGGAAGCCGCCCGCACTGCCGTGGAGCAGACCGGCGGCGACCTGCGCGTGTGCGAAAAACAAATTACATCCTGCGAAGCGGAGCAGCAAAAGGCGGTGGACACCGCCGAAAAGAGCGCACAGGCCGCAGAAAGTTTCTTTGCCGCCCACCCGCTGGTGGAGCCGCTCTCCCGCAGCCGTCAGCAGGCGCTGACCGGGCCGGACAAATCTCCCCGCGCCGCCGCGCAGGCCGCCGAAAAGGCACAGGCCAAGCTGGACGATGCGCTGACCGTCTACCTGAACAGCACCCTTGAACCGGCACAGAGAGCCTATAACCAGCGCTATGTCTGCGATTATCCTCTGGGGCTTGCCGGGCTGGAACAGTACCGCGCCCAGCATGAGAGCCTTGTGCGCATCGATTTGGAGCGCTACGCCGCCCGCTTGGAGCAGGCGCAGCGGGACTGCAAGGACCGCTTCCGCAAAGATATCCTGTTCCGCATGAAGGACGATATCTTCAACGCCCGGCGGCAGTTCCGGGAGCTAAACAAGGTCATGGAGCAGCTGACCTACGGCGAGGAGGTCTACCGCTTTGAGCTGGAGCCCAGCCGCGACCCGCAGCTGGCGGCGTTCTATCAGGTCATCGTGGACAAGGGCAACCAGCAGATGACCGAGGGCGATTCTCTGGATAACCTTGCCGCCACCGCCGACCCCGCCTACGAGCGTCAGGTGGACGAGCTGATGGAAAAAATCATGGCAGACGTAGACGAGAACACCCGCGCCCGGCAGGAGGGACGCACCGCTGCCGGTGCCACCCTTTCGGACTATGTGGACTACCGCACCTATCTGGACTACGATATCAAGGTGACCAATCAGGTCACCGGGCAGCAGGCGTATCTGTCCCGCGTCAGCCGCGATTCCTCCGGCGGCGAAAATCAGGCACCCTTCTATGTGGCCATCTGCGCCAGCCTTCTGCAAATTTACCAGAAGAGCGAGAACAGCATCCGTTTGGTGCTGCTGGACGAAGCGTTCAGCAAGATGACCAGCGACCGCATCCGCCCCATGATGGAACTGTTCCGCCGCCTGCAATTGCAGGTGCTGCTCATCTCCACCGTGGAAAAGAGTACCGCCATCCAGCCCTACTGCGATATCACCTACTCCATCGTCCGCCACGGCGACGCCAACGCCATCGCGCCCTTTGTCCGCCTTGCGGCAGAATGATGCAAAGCAGGGCTTGACATCAAAAATAAACTTTGCTATACTGTTTTTCGCTCATCGGAGGGCTGTTTCAACGTAATTGAAGGGCCGGATAAGATGTCATCGTTCGCGCTTCCCGGAGGCTGTGGGCACCGTAGTGCCGCAGCAGAAGAGGGAACGCACCGGAGCGGTGGTTCTTATCCGGCCTTTTTGTATGTGCAGAGTTCAAAAAAGGAGGAGTTATGCCAAAGAAAGCCATCCAATTGTCCGACCACTTTACCTATTCCCGCCTGCTGCGGTTCGTGCTGCCCTGCATCGGCACCATGCTGTTCACCTCCGTCTACGGCATCGTGGACGGCCTGTGTGTTTCCAACTTTGTGGGCAAAACGGCTTTTGCAGCGGTCAACCTCATCATGCCGCTGCCGCAGCTGCTGGGCACTGTCGGCTTTATGCTGGGCACCGGCGGCAGCGCCATCGTAGGCATCACGCTGGGCGAGGGCGACCAGAAAAAAGCCGACCGCTATTTTACCATGTTTCTGCTGGCAGCGCTCATCTCGGTCAGTGTGCTGGCCGTGCTGGGCATCCTGCTCCTGCGCCCGGTCGCCGTGCTGCTGGGCGCAAAGGGAGAGCTGCTGGACTACGCCGTGTGCTACGGGCGCATCCTGATGCTGGCGCTGCCGCCCTTTGCGCTGCAAAATATGTTCCAAAGCTTTTTCGTCACCGCCGAAAAGCCGCTTCTGGGCTTCTGGTTCACCGTAGGTGCAGGCTGCACCAACATGGTGCTGGATGTGGTAATGGTGGGTATGCTGCACTGGGGCGTGGAGGGCGCTGCCCTTGCCACCCTCATCAGCCAATTGGTGGGCGGCGTGCTGCCGGTGTTCTACTTTATCGACCACGGCAATACCAGCCGCCTGCACCTGTGCAGAACACAGTTTTACGGCCGCGTGCTGTGGGATGCCTGTATCAACGGTTCTTCTGAGCTGATGACTAACCTTTCCATGTCGCTGGTCAATATCCTGTATAACTTCCAGCTGCTGCGGCTTGCCGGAGAAAACGGCGTGGCGGCTTACGGCGTCATCATGTACGCTGCTTTCCTGTTCGTGGCGGTGTTCGTGGGCTATGCGGTGGGCAGCGCACCCATCGTCAGCTTCCATTACGGCGCGCGCAACCACGCCGAGGTGCACAACCTGTACCAAAAGAGTCTGCGCCTCATTGCCGTGGTGGCTGTGAGCATGACGGCGGCATCCATGGTGCTCATTCCCTATGTGGCGCGCATCTTTGTGGGCTACGATGCCCAGCTGCTGGCGCTGACCAGCCGCGCGTTCCGGCTGTATGCGCTGAGCTTCCTCATCATGGGCTTCAACGTGTATGCGTCCTCCTTCTTTACGGCGCTGGGCGACGGCGTGACGAGCGCCCTCATCTCTTTTCTGCGCACGCTGGTGTTCCAGCTTGCCGCGCTGCTCCTGCTGCCCGCCCTCTGGGGCATTGACGGCGTGTGGCTGGCTGTCACCGCCGCCGAGCTTGCCGCGCTGGCGGTGAGCGTGTATATGTTCGTGACAAAGGATCAGAAATTCCATTACCGTCATGCTTGACGCGCCATAACAAGAAAGCCGCCGGAGCCCGGCGGCTTTCCTGTTATTCAAAAGTGTATTCCACCAGCTGGCAGTTTTTGATGCCCGCAGCGGCGTATTCCTCGTTGGTCATGTCGTAAAAATAGGAGTGCACCACCCGGGCGATGCCGTTGTGCGCCACCAGCAGGTAGGTCTTGCCGGTGTCAGCCTTCAACTCGTCCAGCAGGTTGTAGATGCGCTGCGCCAGCTGCATCATGCTTTCGCCGCCGTCATAGCGGTCGGCAAAGTGGGTCTTGGAGATGCGGAACTCCGCGCCGTCCCGGGGCGTGCCCTCGTATTTGCCAAAGCACTGCTCCCGCAGGCGGGGCTCGCAGCGGGCGGGCAGACCGGTAGCGGCGGCAATGGCCTTTGCGGTGTCGGCGGCGCGGGAGAGGGGAGAGTACAGGATCTCATCGATGTGCAGGCCGCTGTCCCGCACAAGCTCCCCCAGCTGCCGCGCCTGCTGCTGCCCGCGGGCGGTCAGCGGGCTGTCGGTCATGCCGCAGATCTTATTTTCCACGTTCCATACCGTCTCGCCGTGGCGGGTGAAATAGATAGTGTGCATAAAATTACTCCTTACAGCTTGTGCAGGGTGCCGTCCGACAGCAGACAGACGGCGTCCCCCTCGTCGATGCCCAGACGGGTCAGCTCCTTGTCCGGGTAGGGCAGAATGCGGGCAGCCCCGGCGGCATCGGTCAGGGTCACATCGCACAGCACAGGCTGCCCGGCGGGCAGCTCCTCGCAGCCGTACAGCTGCTCGTCAATGCGCAGCACGCGGTATTCCGGCATGGTACAGCCCCTCCTTTGTGTTTTTCCTTATTATATAGCACCCGGGGGCTTTGGTGCAAGGGGGAGCGGACTGAGAGGGTTTATTCTCCCCCGCTTGACAGCGGCGCGGAGAAATTGTTACAATACAGTTACGACTGCAAACCACGTGGAGGGGTTCATGAATATTACGGAACTGCGGTATCTGGTAGCCATCATGAAATGGGGGTCGGTGTCGGCGGCGGCAAAGCAGCTGTACGCGGCGCAGCCCAACGTCAGCAAGGCACTGAAGAACCTGGAAGAGGAATACGGGTTGCGCATTTTTGAACGCTCCTCCACGGGCATGATCCCCACCGAGCAGGGCAAGCGGTTCATCCGGCAGGCGCAGCGGGTGCTGCAGCAGGTGGACGAGCTGGCGCAGGAGGCGCACCAGCAGCGCAGCTGCGCCGAGCTGCGGGTGGTGCTGACCCATGCCACCTACGCCTCCTATGCGGCGGTGGATTTTTTGCAGCAGGCAGCCCGCAGCGAGCAGCTGCGGGTGCATATCCGGGAGAGCGGCGCTATTGAAGCCCTGGACTTTGTGCTGCGGCAGGGCTACCACATAGCGCTGCTGCGCTATGCTGCCGAGGACGAGGACTACTACCTGCGCTACTGCCAGCGCCACGGTCTGCGGCAGGAGCCTATCATGGAGTTTTCCTACCTGCTGCTCACCAGTCAGGACAGCCCGCTGGCGCGGCGGCAGGTGCGCGAGCTGGACGAGCTGAACGATTACATCGAGGTGCTGCACGGCGACACCCATCTGCCCGGGGAGGAGAGCACTGTTTCCCGCTGGGAGGTGAACCCCAACCGCCGCATCCATGTGTATGAGCGGTGCAGCCAGTTCTCTATTTTGCAGAATCTGCCCACGGCCTATATGTGGTCGTCCCCCATGCCGCAGCGCGCGCTGGAGCAGTACCATCTGGCGCTGCATAATTGCCCGGCGCAGAAGCAGCAGATGCGGGACGTGCTGGTGTACCCGGAGCGGGAGCCCTTGCAGCCGGAGGAGCAGCTGTTTGTGCAGTTGCTGCACAAACAGGCGGATGCCACCATCAAGGACAGCGGGTGGAAGAAGATTTAAAATGCGCGCCGCGTCTTCCGGGTTGCGGCACCCAGCATCCGCATCGTGCCTTGGGCGGCACGCGCGTCTTGCTGGCCGCTGCCCCAACAACTCCTCCCTGTTTCCGCCGCTGGCGGCGGTCGTCGTTGTTGCAGCGGAAGAATTATTTATATTTTCGGGCTAGCGGAGCGTCTGCGGACGCTCTGCTAGCCCATTTTCACGGGTGCCCCACCTGAGAGGACAGATTTCCCTTCTTTTCGTCTCAAATTCCACGTTTTGGGGAGAAAATCGCAAACGATTAAGCAAAGTGCACAAAAAGACGGTGCAAAGTTTGGCGGGGACGCCTTTGACCGTTTCTGGAAGAATATTTTTGAGAAACAATAGAACAAATTAAAACGAATCATCAACATAAAATGCAAGTTTAAATAAACAAACAAAATAAACGGCCATATACTTTTTGATATAGGAACCATACCTAAAAAATATTAACACAATTATGAAAAAGGTGTTAACATGAAGCCAGAGATCGGTCATAGCCGCAGTATGGCATAAGCTGTCGGCGGCTGAAATTCAAAAGGAGGTTTCTGGTATGATTAGTTTCTTACTGTGTCTGGCGCTCCTTATCATCGGCTACTTTGTCTATGGTAAGATCGTGGACAACACGTTCGGACCGGACGACCGCGAAACTCCTGCTGTGCGCATCAACGATGGTGTTGACTACGTTGTGATGCCCCAGTGGAAGC
>ERZ772872.1604-NODE-1604-length-20048-cov-7.826439_pt1 | contig 20048 bp, 18 predicted proteins | sample MGYA00512132_ERZ772872 | MGnify/ENA primary metagenome ERZ772872 (study PRJEB29015, sample SAMEA2737724) | human gut metagenome | biome: human gut; feature: human-associated habitat; material: faeces | place: China | collected 2012 ...
CAATATGTCTACAAAACGTTAGAAGAAAAGTACAAACAGGAAAAACTTGTCACCAATTATTGCATTTACGATTGTGCCTACTGCATCAACCGCCGCAGCAACGACATTCCCCGTGCCACGCTCTCGGTGAGCGAATTGGTGGACCTCACCATCGAGTTCTATCGGCGCAACTACATCGAAGGGCTTTTTCTGAGTTCGGGTGTAGTGCGGAATCCCGATTATACGATGGAACGCCTCGTGCGGGTTGCCAAAGACCTGCGACTCATACACCGGTTCAACGGTTACATCCATCTGAAAAGCATTCCCGGCGCCAGTCGCGAGCTGGTAAACGAGGCGGGACTCTATGCCGACCGTCTGAGCGTAAACATAGAGATACCTAAAGAGGAGAATCTCAAACTTCTCGCTCCAGAAAAAGACCACCAAAGCGTGTACCGACCCATGCACTACATTCAGCAAGGTGTACTCACTAATAAAGAGGACAGAAAGAAGTTTCGCCACACTCCACGCTTCGCCCCTGCCGGACAAAGCACGCAAATGATTGTCGGAGCCACATCGGAATCTGACAAAGATATACTGTATCTTTCCTCTTCACTGTATCGGCATCCCACAATGCGACGCGTTTATTATTCAGGCTATATTTCGGTCAATACTTACGACAAACGGCTTCCGGCACTGAAACAGCCGCCATTGGTACGGGAGAACCGTTTGTATCAGGCCGACTGGCTGTTACGTTTCTATCAATTTAAAGTAGAAGAAATAGTAGATGACTCCTATCCCGACCTGGATTTGGAAATCGATCCCAAACTAGGTTGGGCATTACGGCATCCCGAACTATTTCCGATAGATATAAATCAGGCAGATTACGAAATGATTCTCAGAGTACCGGGCATCGGAATCAAATCGGCAAGACAAATCATCGCATCACGCCGCTTCTCCAAACTGGGATTCTATGAACTGAAAAAAATAGGTGTAGTGATGAAAAAAGCGCAATACTTCATAACCTGCAACGAACTCCCCACCCGAACTGTTAATGAACTGACCCCGACAGGAGTACGCAGACTGTTAGTACCCAAACCCAAAAAGAAAGTGGACGAACGCCAATTAATACTAAACTTCACTGATAACGAATGATTCTGTTTATCTATGACCATACGTTTGAAGGCTTGCTGACTTGCATTTTCGATGCCTACTTCCGCAAAACCTTTCCAGACTCGCTCTTGATGGAAGGCGAGCCGCTACCCTTATTTTATGATGGAGCCATACACATAGCCACTGATGAAGAGAAAGCCGGACGAGTGTGGCGCGGATTACAGAAAAAAATCTCCAAGCATGCCCTGTTATGCCTGACCTGCTGCTGGTTATCAGAATTACCAAAGGTGGACGAAATGCTTTTCCGCTATATCCGGAAGGCCATAAACTCTCCTCATTCCATCGAAACCAACTTTGCCGATCCTGATGTGCTGGAGCTTGCGAAAATCTATAAAAGAGTAGATGGAGAACGAGTACACCTCATGCAGTTCGTCCGTTTCCAAAAAGCAGCGGACGGAACTTTCTTTGCAGCCGTAAAACCTCAATTCAACGCACTGCCACTGGCTGTGGATCATTTCAAAGACCGGTTTGCCGACCAGCGTTGGCTCATTTATGATGTGAAGCGACAATATGGATATTACTATAATCTGACGGAGATGGAAGAAGTAACATTTGAAGACCCCCGCCAAGCACATCTGGTCACAGGAATGCTAAATGAAACATTGATGGACAATGATGAGAAATTGTTTCAGAAACTTTGGAAAACATATTTCAAGTCCATTTGCATCAAAGAACGTTGGAATCTCAGAAAACACCGGCAAGATATGCCTGTCAGATATTGGAAATATCTGACGGAGAAACAATAAACAGTTCTTCCGGATATCCCACATCTACCAAAAACAAGGCATGTCCCGGAACAGAACTCCCGGCACTACAACGATCTTTATCCTCTATCACTTTCCTGAACTCATCCACAGTCATTTTACCACGTCCCACTTCTACCAACGTACCTACCACAGCCCTTACCATATTCCGTAAAAAACGGTCAGCTTTAATAGTAAATACCCATTCTGTCCCGCTCACCTGCGTCCATTCAGCATGCATAATCCGGCAATTATTCGTCTTCACATCAGTATGCAATTTACTGAAACTGGTAAAATCAGTATAATCAAACAATACACGGGCAGCCTCATTCATTTTCTCAAAATCCAATGAATTAAAAAGCCTCCAGGCATAGTGACGGTTAAACGGATCTTTCCGGGTAGTCACATAATACTTATAAGTACGATAAGTCGCGTCAAAACGGGCATGCGCATCATCCTTCACCCGCTTTACAGCGTAAACCGCTATATCGGGAGGAAGCAAGCGATTCAATTTCTCCGTTATCTGAACACAATCCAACTCCCGGTCATAATCAAAATGCGCGATCATGAGACGCGCATGCACACCGGCATCAGTACGTCCCGCTCCCACTACCTCTATTTCTTGACGGAGAAAAGTAGAAAGAGCACGCATTAATGTTTCCTGTACACTGTCACCATTGGGCTGAATCTGCCAACCGTGATAATTCGTTCCATCATAAGCCAAATATATGAAATACCGCATCGTAAAGCCTCCGACCAAGTGAAAATTCAATAAATCAGCGGGCTGTTATATGAAAACATCCCTGTTTCAACTCATATTTAATATAGCATTTGTCCGATTTCCGAAGATCACGGAGTACCTCGGCCAATACCAACTTCAGCGTATCCGGACTAACATCCTGCATAGGACGTCCATCCGGGTCTTCCACTTTACAAAACCGACGGTAACTGACATCGAAAGTTGTCCCAAAAGCATGAGCTGAATTGGCAGAAGCATTTCCATTGCGACGACGAAGACGTTTCACATCATCTGCCGTACGAAGTACAGAAGTAACAATGATTTGATTAGGATTCAATCCTTTGCAACTCAATGAATCCAAAAAATTGGCTCCTATTGTATCCAATAACGCACTAGCCTGCGGAATCAGAAAAGGAATGGAGTGAGTCAGCGAATCCATGGCATAACGCTCACAGGGTTTTATCTGAACCAATTTGCCACCCAGCCCCTCTGCTTCCGAACGAGAAGCCAACGGACGAATTCCTATTTTCTTCGCCACACTGAGATGAGTATCATTCAAATCACCGAAACTACGTTTATAGCTAATTACACCTTTTATATTATGAGGCTCGTTCATCTTCATGGACATATCTTTTTCCTTGCAACCGGAAGAAACTGTCAAGGAAAACAAAAGTGACAATAGCGTGCAACATGCACCTTTCATACAATTCATAATCTAACTATCTTTTCAAATTCCTCGCAAAGATAGATTAAAATCCTTTTTCTGAAAAAGCTTATGCAAATAAATTGCCCGGAAAATAAGAACAATGAAAACCTTTCATTAAATTTGCACCCTATAAACAAGTACATAAAGTACCTAAACTAGTTAAATGATAGAAAAACATATAGTTTTAGAGGATATTGATCCTGTGATATTTTATGGCGTAAACAACGTCAATATGAAAATGATACAAGCTTTGTATCCCAAATTAAAAATTGTGGCACGTGGAAATGTCATCAAAGTATTGGGAGACGAAGAGGAAATGTGTGCTTTTGAAGAGAATATATTGGCATTGGAAAAGCATTGCGCCCAGTATAACTCACTGAAAGAAGAAGTGATTTTAGACATAGTGAAAGGTCGTTCACCCCAAATAGAGAATACAGGGGATACTATTGTATTCAGTGTAACAGGAAAACCGATCGTTCCCCGTAGTGAGAACCAGTTGAAGCTGGTACAAGAATACGAAAAGAACGATATGCTGTTCGCTATCGGTCCCGCAGGTTCAGGAAAGACATACACTGCTATTGCCCTTGCTGTCCGTTCCCTGAAAAACAAAGAAATCAAAAAAATTATTTTGAGCCGTCCGGCTGTGGAGGCAGGAGAAAAACTCGGATTTTTACCCGGTGATATGAAAGATAAGATTGACCCTTATCTACAACCACTGTATGACGCATTACAAGATATGATTCCCGCCGCCAAGCTAAAAGAATATATGGAATTGAATGTGATTCAAATAGCCCCATTGGCATTTATGCGCGGACGTACCTTGAATGATGCTGTAGTGATATTGGACGAGGCTCAAAATACCACCACCCAGCAAATTAAGATGTTCCTCACCCGTATGGGGATGAACACCAAAATGATTGTAACAGGTGACATGACACAGATAGACTTACCATCTTCACAAACTTCGGGGTTGATACAGGCACTAAAAATTCTGAAAGGCGTGAAAGGAATCAGTTTCATCGAACTCAACAAGAAGGACATTGTACGGCACAAACTGGTTACCCGCATTGTGGAAGCATACGAGAAGTTTGAAGAAAAACAGAAAACCCTTCATTCATGTCATTCTGAACGAAGTGAAAAATCTGAAAACATAAAACGAATTTATTGATTTTAATTATAAATAAAGACATGAGTAAAGCATTAACAAGAACAGACTTTAACTTTCCGGGACAAAAAAACGTGTACCACGGTAAAGTGCGTGATGTGTACAACATCAATGACGAAAAGTTAGTAATGGTAGCTACCGACCGTATCTCCGCATTCGACGTAGTTCTGCCTGAAGGTATTCCCTACAAAGGACAAATGCTGAACCAGATTGCAGCCAAATTTCTGGATGCAACTACCGACATCTGCCCCAACTGGAAAATGGCGACTCCAGATCCTATGGTTACCGTAGGAGTTATGTGTCAAGGTTTTCCTGTGGAAATGATTGTCCGTGGTTACCTGTGCGGTAGCGCATGGCGTGCTTACAAAAACGGCGTTCGTGAAATCTGTGGTGTAAAACTTCCCGAAGGAATGAAAGAAAACCAGAAATTTCCCGAACCAATCATTACTCCAACCACTAAAGCCGAAATGGGCCTGCATGATGAAGACATCTCTAAGGAAGAAATTCTGAAACAAGGTCTGGCTACTCCCGAAGAATACGAAATATTGGAAAAATATACATTGGCTCTGTTCAAACGCGGTACTGAAATCGCTGCAGAACGCGGACTGATCCTGGTAGATACCAAATACGAATTCGGTAAACACAACGGCACTATTTATCTGATGGATGAGATCCACACTCCGGATTCAAGCCGTTATTTCTACTTGGAAGGTTATGAAGAACGCTTTGCAAAAGGCGAACCTCAAAAACAACTTTCTAAAGAGTTCGTACGCGAATGGTTGATGGAAAATGGTTTCCAAGGCAAAGAAGGACAACAAGTTCCCGAAATGACCCCGGAAATCGTTAATTCTATCAGCGAACGCTACATGGAACTGTTCGAACACATCACCGGCGAAAAATTTGTGAAAGCAGACACTGAAAATATCGCCGTACGTATAGAAAAGAACGTAACCGAATACTTGAAATAAATAAAAATGAAAAATTAAAGATTAAAAGACAGGTACAGGAATCTATCCTCCATCCTCTCCTTTTAATCTTTAATTTTCAATTTTAATTAAACATGAACTACCCACAAGAAAAAATCAAGCCCTACAACGCTGACGAAAAGAAAAGCGTCCAAGTAGAGAAAATGTTCGACAACATTGCCCCTGCTTACGACCAGTTGAATCATGCCCTTTCATGGAACATTGACAAAAGCTGGCGCCGCAAAGCCATTAACTGGCTGGAACCTTTTCACCCGCAACATATAATGGATGTAGCCACCGGAACGGGCGATTTTGCCATTCAAGCCTGTCAGACACTTCACCCCCAAGAGCTGATAGGTACCGATATATCCGAAGGCATGATGAATGTGGGACGTGAAAAAGTAAAAGCCGCCGGACTGGACAGCCGCATCTCTTTCGCTAAGGAAGACTGTACAGCACTCACCTTTCCCGACAAACGCTTTGACGCTATTACCGTAGCATTCGGTGTACGCAATTTCGAAGACCTTGACAAAGGACTCCGCGAAATGCACCGCGTACTGAAAGACAACGGAAAACTAGTCATTTTGGAACTCTCCGAACCCGACTGGTTCCCCATGAAACAGCTATATGCTGTCTATTCTAAAATAGTCATCCCCACTTTGGGCAAGCTACTCTCTAAAGACCGTAGTGCCTACACTTACCTGCCGCAGTCCATCAAAGCCTTTCCACAAGGCGAAATAATGACAGATATTATCCGTAAAGCCGGATTCAACCAGGTGAGTTTCAAGCGGTTGACACTAGGTATCTGTACGCTTTATTTAGCAACGAAATAATTTAAAGTATAGAGTTTTATGAAAAAATATGGTTTGATAGGTTATCCGTTAGGACACTCGTTCTCAAAGAACTTTTTCAATGAAAAGTTTCATTCGGAAAACATTGATGCCGAATATGTAAACTTCGAAATCCCATCCATCAAAGAACTGCCTTCTGTGCTATTGGCTAATCCTGATTTAGTAGGGCTCAATGTCACTATACCTTATAAAGAACAAGTCATCTCTTATTTGGACGAACTGGATAAAGATGCGGCAGCCATCGGAGCCGTCAATGTAATCAAAATTGTCCGCCAAAAAGGTAAGACCAGGCTGATAGGCTATAATTCCGATGTGATTGGCTTCACTCAATCTATCGAACCCTTGCTGGAACCCCAGCACAAAAAAGCTCTGATCCTAGGAACAGGAGGGGCCTCGAAAGCGATTGCTTACGGACTGAAAAAATTAGGTTTGGAATGCAAATTCGTATCACGGAACCTGCGTGAAGAAATGCTGACTTACGATCAGCTCACTCCCGAAATCATGGATGAGTATAAAGTAGTTGTCAACTGTACTCCTGTAGGTATGTATCCCCGTGCCGATGAATATCCCAATATTCCATACCAATATTTCACACCCAACCATTTGCTTTATGATTTGTTATATAATCCTGACACTACTCTTTTTATGAAAAAGGGGGCAGACAAAGGGGCAATTACCAAAAACGGTTTAGAAATGCTCTTATTGCAAGCCTTTGGTGCATGGGATATATGGAACAAATAGTTAAGGTATGAAAAGAAAAAAAATGATTATTGGAACGAGTAGTATATTCGTTCTGCTTATTATAGTCCTACTTGGAGGCAGTCAATATATGCTGAACTATTCCTTACGCCCTGAAAACAGAGGAAAGAATTTGGAAAGTTCCTGGCAATATATGTTTAAGACTTACTCCTATCTAAAACCGTGGATAGATAGTCTGAAACAGAACCAAGCACTGAAGGATACCTTTATCTATTCTCCCGACCACGTAAAACTGCATGCTTACTATGTGGCTTCCAGCCGCCCGACAGCCAAAACCGCAGTTATAGTACACGGGTATACAGACAATGCCATCCGCATGATGATGATAGGTTATCTATACAATAAAAAACTGGATTTCAACATCCTCCTACCAGATTTACGCGACACTGGCCTGAGCGATGGAAATGCCATACAAATGGGATGGTTAGACCGCAAAGATGTAACACAATGGATGGAGGTTGCCAATCGAATTTACGGTGACAGCACCAGCATGGTAGTACATGGAATCTCGATGGGTGCAGCCACCACTATGATGGTTTCGGGCGAACCGCAACCCGACTATGTGAAATGTTTTGTCGAGGACTGCGGATATACCAGCGTATGGGACCAATTTTCCAAAGAACTGAAAGCACAATTCGGCTTGCCTCAATTCCCGTTAATGTACACCGCCGACTGGTTATGCCAGCTGGAATATGGATGGGGGTTCAAAGAAGCATCCGCATTGAAACAGGTAGCCCGATGCCATCTGCCCATGTTCTTTATCCATGGTGATAAAGATGACTACGTACCCACATGGATGGTGTACAAATTGTATGAGGCAAAACCTCAGCCCAAAGCATTATGGATAGTTCCGGAAGCAGACCATGCACATTCCTATCTGTTCAATACTGAAGAATATACCCAAAAAGTAAAAGCATTTGTAGACAAATACATCCAATGAGAAAATTGACATTTTTACTTACTTTTTTCATGCTTCTAGGCTCCGTCCAGCTTCAAGCCAAAGAATATGCCATAAAAGACATACCGATGGTACATTTGCAAAACCGTACCCGCTACGTCAGCAATCCCGACGGTATCCTTTCATCCACCGCTGTCACCACTATGGACAGCATCCTCTACGCTTTAGAGCAAAAAACAGGTATACAGACATTAGTGGTAGCGGTAACAGGCATAGAGGGAGGTGATTGTTTTGATTTTGCCCACCGGCTGGGACAGGAAACGGGCGTAGGACAAAAAGAACGTGACAATGGATTGGTCATCTTGCTTTCCACCGACGAGCGGTGTGTGCAATTCGCTACCGGATATGGCCTTGAAGGGATATTGCCGGATGCCATCTGCAAACGGATTCAGAACCGCTATATGCTGCCCTATTTCAAGGACAATAACTGGAACGCCGGAATGGTAGCAGGAATACGGGCCGTAAACGGCTACCTGGACGGTTCCATGGAAAATATCGGCAATGACGAAAGCGAAAATGATCCCTTGGAATTCATTATCATCTTTTTTGTGATTTTCGGAGGATTTATTGGCATCGGATTGTATGCAAACTGGCGTAAAACACGCTGCCCCCACTGCAAAAAACACAAACTGCAACGTCTTTCCTCCAAAGTTATAGACCGAAGTAACGGAACAAAGACTGAAGAAGTAGTATATAAATGCAGAAATTGCGGACATATCCTCAGACGGAAAGAACGGTCGAGAGATGAAAATTACAAAGGCCCCCGAGGAGGAGGGCCGTTCATAGGCGGAATGGGAGGAGGTTTTTTTGGTGGCCACGGTGGAAGTGGAGGCGGATTTAGCGGAGGAAGTTTCGGAGGTGGAAGCTTTGGAGGCGGAGGAGCCGGAAGCCGTTTTTAAGAACAAGAATATTCATAATTTTAATAGTATATACATATGAAAAAGTCAACGATTATTGTAATAGTAGTCATTGTATTAATTGCCATTTGGGGAATAACCTCTTATAATGGTATGGTAAAAATGGATGAATCTGTCAGCACAGCGTGGAGCAATGTAGAAAACCAGTACCAACGCCGTTCTGATTTAATACCCAACCTGGTAAATACAGTAAAGGGATACGCCTCACACGAAAAAGAAACTTTTCAAGCCGTAGTAGACGCCCGTAGCAAAGCCACTCAGATGCAGATCAGCGCCGATGACCTGACTCCCGAAAAAATGCAGGCCTATCAAAAGGCACAAGGCGAAGTAGGTAGTGCATTGAGCCGCCTGCTCGCTATCACCGAAGCTTATCCCGACTTGAAAGCCAATGAGAACTTCAAAGAGTTGCAAGCACAATTGGAAGGTACAGAAAACCGGATCAGCGTAGAACGCAAAAGATTCAATGACACAGCACGGGCATATAACACAGCCATCCGTACTTTCCCCCGTAACTTGCTTGCTGGCATGTTCGGATTTGACAAACGCCCATATTTTGAATCTGAGGAAGGAGCCGATAAAGCACTTAAGGTAGAATTCTAACTCGTAAAAGATACCTGTTTCCATCCTTAAGAAACAGTTTCCGGGTACGGATTGTATGAATTTTACAGTTTTTCTTATTCCAAACTGTAAAATTCATACAATCCGTACCCCATTTTTATCCATTCTGCTAATTTTTCAGCAACAATCAAGTATATTATCCCTAAAATCATTATCTTTACGGAAAGAAACTTTTAAAACTACAAGCAATATGTTCAATTCATTTGGTAATATTTTCCGGTTAACCAGTTTCGGTGAATCCCATGGACCGGGAGTAGGCGGCGTCATTGACGGCTTCCCTGCCGGTATTAAGATTGATATGGATTTCGTTCAGCAGGAACTGAACCGCCGCCGTCCCGGACAGTCATTACTTACCACCAGCCGCAAGGAGCCTGATACAGTGGAATTCCTTTCAGGTATATTCGAAGGCAAGTCCACCGGCTGCCCCATCGGATTTGTGGTATGGAACAAGAACCAACATTCAAACGACTACGAGAATATCAAGAATCTGTTCCGCCCTTCACACGCAGATTATACTTATATGCAAAAATACGGAATCCGTGACTACCGTGGCGGGGGACGTTCATCAGCACGAGAAACCATTTCACGTGTAGTAGCAGGAGCTTTAGCCAAATTGGCATTGAAACAACTAGGAATCAGTGTCACAGCTTATACCTCACAGGTAGGACCTGTCAAACTTGATAAAGATTACAAAAGCTATAACCTCGACTTGATAGAAACAAACGATGTGCGTTGTCCCGATCCGGAGAAAGCCAAGGAAATGGCAGAACTTATCTGGAAAATCAAAGGAGAAGGCGATACAATAGGCGGGGTAGTGAGTTGCGTCATCAAAGGATGCCCTATCGGACTAGGGCAACCCGTATTCGGTAAGTTACATGCCGCACTAGGAAATGCCATGTTAAGTATCAATGCCGTAAAAGGTTTCTCTTACGGACAAGGTTTTGACTCCATGGAACTAAAAGGCAGCGAGCAGAATGATGTATTTTATAATAATAATGGAAGAGTAGAAACAAAAAGTAATTATTCCGGAGGAATACAAGGAGGCATCAGCAACGGGCAAGACATTTACTTCCGTGTGGCATTCAAGCCAGTTGCCACAATTCTGATGGAGCAACATACAGTAAATATCAACGGCACAGACACGACCATGAAAGCCAAAGGGCGTCATGATGCCTGCGTACTGCCGCGTGCCGTCCCCATTGTAGAAGCCATGGCTGCCATGACCATTTTGGATTATTATCTGATAGACAGAACTACACAACTATAAGAATCATTCAATTATGGAAATAAAACAATACATTAAAGAAAATGAAGCGCGCTTCATGGAGGAACTTTTCAGCCTCATCCGTATTCCCAGTATCAGTGCTTTACCCGAACATAAAGACGATATGCTGGCCTGTGCCTTACGTTGGAAAGAACTTTTGTTGGCAGCCGGAGCAGACGAAGCCATGGTAATGCCCTCACAAGGCAATCCATTGGTATTTGCACAAAAGCATGTAAGCAATGATGCTCCTACCCTATTGATTTATGCCCACTATGACGTAATGCCTGCCGAGCCGTTGGACCTGTGGAAAAGCCAACCTTTTGAACCTGAAATTCGTGACGGACACATTTGGGCACGTGGAGCTGACGATGATAAAGGACAAGCCATGATCCAAGTAAAAGCATTCGAATACGTAGTAAAAAACGGACTGCTGAAACACAATGTGAAATTTATTTTCGAAGGTGAAGAAGAAATAGGTTCTCCCAGTCTGAATACCTTCATCAAGGAACATAAGGAATTGCTGAAAGCCGATGTAATTCTTGTTTCGGATACCAGTATGCTAGGCGCGGATCTTCCCTCTCTGACCACAGGTTTACGAGGACTGGCTTATTGGGAAATAGAAGTGACCGGTCCGAACCGTGACCTTCATTCCGGACACTTCGGCGGAGCGGTAGCCAATCCTATCAATACCCTGTGCAGTATGTTAGCCCAAGTCATTGGCGAAGACGGACACATCACTATCCCCCATTTTTATGACGATGTAGAGAAAGTACCGGCTGCCGAACGTGAGATGATTGCACAAATTCCTTTCGACGAAAAAAAATACATGGAAGCCATCGGTGTAAAAGCACTGAAAGGTGAAAAAGGATATTCTACTTTAGAACGTAACAGCTGCCGTCCCTCTTTTGACATTTGTGGCATCTGGGGCGGATATACAGGCGAAGGTTCAAAAACAGTACTTCCCTCAAAAGCATATGCCAAGGTATCGTGCCGACTGGTTCCACATCAAAACCACGCTGTAATTTCCCAATTGTTTGTGGACTATATCCAGTCTATCGCTCCGGAATATGTACAAGTAAAAGTAACCCCGATGCACGGAGGCGAAGGATATGTATGCCCCATCACCTTGCCCGCCTACCAGGCTGCCGAAAAAGGCTTTGCTAAGGCATTCGGAAAAAAACCACTTGCCGTACGCCGTGGAGGAAGTATTCCTATCATCAGTGATTTTGAACAAATCTTAGGTATAAAGACCGTTCTCATGGGATTCGGATTGGAAAGTGACGCCATCCATTCGCCCAATGAAAACTTCTCTCTGGATATATTCCGCAAAGGAATTGAAGCTGTGGTAGAATTCCATCTCAATTATTAATCAATAATAAAAATGAATGCGGCAACAATCTTTAAAACTCTGACAACTGTTACTCTTTCAATAACATTACTAATTACAGGAGGTTGTAACAATATGGAAGCAAAAAAAGAAGGAAAAGGTAAAAACACCTGCTATTTCAGACTGAATTAAATTTCCGTCAAATTAGAGGGCCGCACCTGTTCATACGAGTAGGTGCGGCCCTTTTAGTCGTTTTATAGTAGTTGGCGCACAGTTTAAGGGTTGAGCCGCTATAAACAAGGAATACACCCAAAGTCTCCTGCCGGAACACACACTCGCCTTACCCGAAGAAATACTGCTTCATATCTGAGACACCGCCATCCTTATCGCAGAACCATTCGTAATCGGTGAGACAGTTCCGGCAGTGAGCAATCACATCGAACCCGCCGGGTGAATGCTGGTTATCGGCAATGCTCATGACCTCCAAGGGCTTCCCGCAGGCTGGGCAGGGTCTAATCTTCCTCGCCTTACGAGTGGCACGCTCTCTCTGCTCTGTTTCAAGTGCATCTAAAAGACCCTGCCAAAGATTTGGATTCAGTTCATGCTCTGCATAGTCTTCAAGGTGCCGCCGGATATCGTCGGCAGCCAGTACGAGAAACTTATCATCCAGAATCCGGATGTGATGCTTAATATAATTGGAAATCACCACAGGCATACAAGTATTCCTGCCCATCGCATACCGCATTGCCGACAGCAGGATCAAGCGAAAGTCAGAGTCGCAGATCAGGGCGAGCAAGTCCTGGGGGAACAGCAGAAACTCCTTGCCATTGTTCATGAATACGCGCAGCGGCCGCCGTTCTTCCGTTACCAGGTTCAGTAAACTGTTAGCTTGATCTTTCAGCTCATCAACGGTAATCGATTCGTAGTCCTGAAACGGGTTTACTTCATAATTCATCATTTGACCTCCAATCAGTTTGTCCTCGTTATGAGGTGTTGGCATTGTAGCTCTGACTGCCCGGAGGTTCAAGCGTTTCTTTCGCGGCTTGAAAAGAAATTGAATAGAGTCGGAATTCGTGCGGATTTATCATTTTCTTGCTTTTCCTGCCCAAATGTGCTATCATTATAAACAACGCTGTCAAGTGTTGGAATAGGCCTTGGCAGTATGGCTGCAATAGACCGAATGCTCTGCCAAGCGGCAGAGCATTTTTTGTATATCGGTACGGAGGAGATATTTATGTCTGTGAGTTATAAAAAACTCTGGAAGCTGCTCATCGATAAGGACATGAAGAAAAAGGACCTGTGTGAAAAGGCAGGTATTAGCCCAGCATCCGTCACCAAGATGGGGCGGAACGGACATGTTACCACGGAGATACTCATGAAGATTTGCGCTGCGCTGGATTGTAGAATCGAGGATATTGTGGAGATCGTGCCGGATAAAAAGTAATCTTTGGCGCTTGCTGGTGATATTGGAACTAAATCATTACAAAGCTCTAATTATTGAGGTGGGTAAATGCAAATCATCGATAATATCAATCATATCGTCAAGAACGACCTGCAAGAAAGCATTCGGACAGGGAGTAAACTATCTATCGCTGCGGCATGCTTTTCGATTTATGCATACCAAGAGTTGAAGAAGCAGCTTGAAAGCATCGATGAGCTGCGTTTCATTTTTACCTCCCCAACTTTTGTAACTGAAAAAACACCTAAAGCACAGCGGGAATTCTACATTCCCCGCATTTCAAGAGAACGTAGTTTATATGGCACAGAGTTTGAAGTAAAACTCCGCAATGAGCTGACACAAAAGGCGGTTGCAAAAGAATGCGCAGACTGGATCAGGCGCAAAGCCATTTTTAAGTCGAATGTCACGCAGGAGCAGATGATGGGCTTTATGACAGTCGATGAAAGTACCTATATGCCGATCAACGGTTTTACTACTGTTGACCTCGGCTGTGAGCGCGGCAACAACGCTTATTATCCGGTACAGAAAACCGAAAGCTATGAGAATGCCAATTATTTTCTCAAACTTTTTGAACAACTTTGGAATGATAAAAATAGACTACAAGAAGTTACAGACGTTGTGATTGAAAACATTTCTGCTGCATACCGCGAAAACGCACCTGAATACATCTATTCTGTTGCGCTTTATAATATTTTCAACGAATTTCTTGATGATATATCTGAAGACGAATTGCCTAACGAGGCAACGGGTTTTAAGGAAAGTAAAATCTGGGGGATGCTTTATAACTTCCAGCGCGACGCAGTTCTTGCCATCATCAGCAAACTTGAGAAATTCAACGGCTGTATTCTGGCAGACAGCGTTGGTCTCGGCAAGACATTTACTGCGCTTGCAGTGATCAAGTATTATGAGAACCGCAACAAATCTGTACTTGTCCTTTGCCCGAAAAAGCTCTCTGAGAACTGGAATACATACAAGGGCAACTATATCAACAATCCCATTGCAGCAGACCGGTTGAGGTACGACATCCTCTATCATACGGATCTTTCCCGCGAGCATGGACAGTCGAACGGAATTGATCTTGACCGCTTGAATTGGGGCAACTATGACCTTGTTGTCATTGATGAGAGCCACAACTTCCGTAACGGCGGTGAGGTGTCCGGTGAGGATGCAAAGGAAAACCGTTATCTGAAACTACTCAATAAAGTAGTTCGTGCCGGTGTAAAAACGAAGGTACTTATGCTCTCGGCAACGCCAGTCAACAACAAGTTTATCGATCTCAAAAATCAGCTTGCACTTGCCTATGAGGGTGATGCCTCACAGATGAGCAAAAAGCTCGACACAACCAAAAGCATTGATGAAATTTTCCGTCAGGCACAGAAGGCCTTCAACGCATGGAGCAAGCTCCCTGCCGAAGAACGCACGACGGACGAACTTCTTCGGACGCTGGATTTTGATTTCTTTGAATTGCTGGACAGCGTGACGATTGCGCGCTCAAGAAAGCACATCGAAAAGTATTACAATACTTCTGACATCGGCAAATTCCCGGAACGTCTGCCGCCGATTTCTCTACGTCCCTGCTTGACCGATTTGAATGATGCGATCAACTATAACGATATTTACAATCTGCTTATGTCGTTGAGCCTGACGATCTATACGCCGTCGAATTATATCATGCCGTCGAAACTGGCAAAGTACATCGACATGACGCATCACAAGGGAAACAGCCTGACCCAGCAAGGACGTGAAGAAGGCATTCGCCGCCTTATGAGCATCAACCTCCTCAAGCGCCTGGAAAGCTCGGTGGCTTCTTTCCGCCTGACGATTGACCGTATTAAAAAGCTGATTGACGATACGATTGGGACGATAAAAAATTATCAGTCTGGGGACTGTGTCCTGAATCTGACTGAGATTTCCGACACAGAAGATTTTGATTACGATGATCAGAACACTGACTTCTTCTCTGTCGGCAAGAAGGTTAAAATTGACCTCGCTGATATGGACTATGTTTCATGGATGCGCGAGCTGGAAAAGGACGCAGATAATCTGGAACTCCTGTCCCTCATGATTGCCGACATCACGCCGGAGCATGACACGAAGCTGCAAACATTATTTGGTTTAATCCAGAAGAAAATCGAGCATCCAATCAATCCTGGTAATAAGAAGATCATCATTTTCACAGCGTTCTCTGATACCGCAGACTATCTCTTTGCGAACGTCAGTAAATTTGCAAAAGAGAATTTCGGGCTGGAAACGGCAGAGATCACCGGCACGGTTGACGGAAAGACCACCATTCCAAAGCTTCGGGCAGACCTCAACACAGTGCTGACCTGTTTCTCGCCTGTTTCCAAAGGAAAATCCGTACTTCTGCCCGGAAGCACTGATGAGCTTGATATTCTGATTGCAACCGACTGTATTTCCGAAGGTCAGAACTTGCAGGACTGCGACTACCTCATCAACTATGACATTCATTGGAACCCTGTGCGCATTATCCAGCGGTTCGGACGAATTGACCGTATCGGAAGCAGAAACGACCATATCCAGCTCGTAAACTTCTGGCCGGATATGGACCTCGACGAGTATATCAACCTGAAAAGCCGTGTGGAAACCCGCATGAAGATTTCGGTCATGACCTCCACCGGCGACGATGATCTGATCAATGCCGAAGAAAAAGGCGATCTTGAATACCGCCGCGCACAGCTCAAGCGGCTGCAAGAGGAAGTCGTGGACATTGAAGACATGACCAGCGGCATTTCCATCATGGATTTGGGACTTAACGAGTTCCGGCTTGATCTGCTCGAATACATGAAGCAGCACGAGGACATCGAAACCGCACCAAAGGGGCTACACACCGTTGTCGGGCAGACGGAGGATTCTCCAGCCGGTGTGATTTTCGTCCTCAGAAATATCAATGACAGCGTGAACATTGACAACCGGAACCGCATTCACCCCTTCTACATGGTTTACATCAGCGAAGAGGGCGAAATTGTCTGCGATTACCTGAACCCGAAGAAATTGCTCGACACGATGCGTCTGCTCTGCCGTGGCAAGGGTGAGCCTTGTGCGGAGCTTTGTAAGCGATTCAATGATGAGACGGATGACGGACGCAAAATGGGTGAAATCTCTGAGCTACTGAGCGAGGCGATCAATTCCATCATTGACGCAAAAGAAGAAAACGATATTGACAGTCTGTTCAAGAGCGGCGGCACATCTGCGCTGCTCAGTGCGGTGTCGGGGCTGGATGATTTTGAGCTGATTTGCTTCTTAGTCGTGAAATAAGGATGGTTATATGAAGAATATTGTTGATTTTTTGAAGTTGCCCCCGCGCATACTTGGTGCTTTGTCGGTTGCAAGCGGATTACTGCTTTTTCTTCCGAATGCAATAATAGAGAAACTGTATATGACAAGCTTCCGTGACAAATACGGATTTGCAATTGGAATTGTATTTGTTGTATCGACATCAATTCTGGTAGTGTTTTTAGTTGTAATCATCGCAAAAAAGATCAAGGACAAATATTATAATAAGCGGCTGAAAAAAGCTCGGATTGCTTATTTAAAACGAATTGACGGCAATAAAGTAGAACTAATAAGGTATCTCCTTAATGAGTCTACTCATACAGCGATGCTTCCGATGCACGATGGAGTGGTTTTAGAATTGCAACATTTTTATGTTATTTTGCCTGCAGGATCAACCCATGCAGTAAATATGGTGAACCCGCAAATAAATTATTTTTTGCAGCCGTGGGTGATTGAACAGATAGATGGTGATCCGGAACTAAAAGCTAAGTTTGGCAGGTGACTTTAAAAGTGGTAGGTTTTCCTCAAGCGACTGAATTTAACAAAAGAATACCGAAGCAGAAGTTCTATGAAAATCTTGATGTTTCCCCTGCTTTGCGCCGTGTGTTTGTCGATCAGATCCGGCTGGTCTACTGGCGAAACAAGCTGGCAGCGTCTACGCTGAATATCGCTGCGGGCGAAGCAGTGGCCGAGATTGAAGTGTTCGAGGTGCGGCTGAATGATTCGCAGCTTGACGAAGCGGTGCTAAAACAAATCGACAAGGAAATCCCGTACCATATCCTCTTTATTCTGACCTGTGACGGCAAGGCTCAGGCGTGGATCGGCTACAAGGAGGCTGCTGCGTCCGGCAGCAACGCCTTCAAGGTAGGACGCTATTATCACACCGACTGGATGCCGGAGGATGAACTGCATCTTAGTATCGACGGCTTGAATATGAATGCCGTCTATGAAAGCCTTGTTCGTCAGATTGCCGGGGACAAGCTGCAAACAGATTCCGGCGAGAGCCTGAAAGAATCTGTTGAGCGGGATGAAAAGAAGAAGCAGCTCGAAAAGCAGATCGCCGCACTGGAAAACAAAATGCGGCGAGAAAAGCAGCTCAACCGGCAGATGGAAATGAACGCGGAGTTAAAAAAACTCCGAATCAAACTAAGGCAGATAACATGACAAGGAGGTTGTAGTGTGCCAAGCGCAAATACAAAGAGAATAGAAGAATCTGCAACTACAGCCCTTAAAGCTGCATTGCTAAGATGCCCTATACTTGATTCGTACATCGACTCGAATGACAAAACACCTTCGTGGGATGGGACAGTATTCGTATATAAGTCTGAGAAGACGAAAAAGGAAAACCTTGCTGGTCGTGTTCCAATCCAGATTAAGGGGACAGAGAAAGTTATTGTATCTGATACTGCAACTTTTTCGTGTAGTGTTGCAGATTTGAATAATTATTATAAAGATGGGGGCTGTGTTTTCTTCCTTATAAGTGTCGATTTAAGTTCGGGCAATTCAAGAATATTCTATAAGACTCTGCTTGTCGTTGACCTTAACAAGATAATCAAGGGTGCCGGAAAACAAAAGACCAGCACAATTCACTTGAATCTTTTTCCTACTGAGGCTAATGAGATTTCCAGCATTTTTATGGAGTTCACAGACAATGTGCATAAGCAAATGGGCTTCATCGGAAAAGACATCCCCACTTTTGAATCATTGGAAGCAAATGGTGCAGAGATCACATCCTTAACTTTTACCGCATCGGGTATTGGATTAACTTTGGATGAGATCCCCAAGTTCCTGTCTACACATGCCTTTTATCTGTACGCAAAGGTCAAAGGCTTGGATGTGGATGTCCCTATTGATAAGGTCACAAATGCGATTATATCAAAGCCCGTGGACGGAGAAGTGCGGATAAAAGATCGATGTTTCTTTTCCTCCTATCGAGTGGTGTATGAGAACGGAAATCCCATCATTCGCATTGGCAAAGGGATTAGTGTTGCCTTAAAAGCAGAGGAAAACCGGATTACAGTACACACAGACAGGCCGGATACTCTGTCCGACTTTATTATTGAAGCAGACTTCTTTATAGAACTGGTTGAACAGGAAGAATTAACACTGAACGGGGTGACTATCCCGCTTAATGGTGCATCGTTGACAGATTTGCAAGAGAGAAAGAAAAACCTTGAATACTGCAAGGATGTTAAAAAGATGCTGGATTATTTAGGTGTGACCGAAGAACTTCTCCTAAACGATTTGTCAGAAAATGATGAGAAGAATCTAAGGAACTTTACAGGAGCGGTGCTATACAACCGGAAAATAGGGTTCCCCAATATGGAACAGGACCAGTTCTATGGTGCGTTCAAAATTGCAAATCTTGTGATTTGGATTTGGGCGAAGAGGCAATTAGACGGTATGTATAGCATAGATAGTTTCTTCAAGTTGCATCAGATTGCACTTTTTACAGATGACGATGTTGATTTGAAAAAGCCTATCCAGGCATCGCAATTTGTACTGTTTGATAAAAAAGGGCTGGTTCATATCTCTAATATGGACTATGAAATGGTTTACTCGGACATATCCCAGACGCCCCCTTCTCCTGAGTATTGCACGAAGGTTAACTTTTTAGTCCTTGACATGATAGGTGCATACGATGAGCAGACAAGGCACGATGAGAAGTTGCTTAACTTGGCAGAAAAGATATGTGACTGGTTGAAAAGTATCGAGTCCATGATTGACCCGGAGGTTCTGCTTCTTAATAAACTCCAAATCACTAAGCGTCGCAGAACACTTTCTATGAGCGAGATTATTGAACTTGCCAAGCTCACAGAAAATAGTTATCCACCAGCAACAAGATGTGGATCATACTTGCTCATGGACGCTGATGAAGAGGCACAAAAGTGCTTTGACGAGCTTCCGCTCATAGCACAAGAAGAATTTTTGAAATATCCGATTTGCCACTTTGGTAAACCCACAATGAAGGAGGATAAAACCAATGGATAAACTACGCATGGAATCGCCGGATATGACGGCGCTGAACATAGACCGCATTGCTGCCCTGTTTCCGAACTGCATCACGGAGATGCTGGACGAGGAACACAGCACGCCGGAGAAGAAGGTGTACAAGCGGGCGGTCAATTTTGAGC
>ERZ772872.1605-NODE-1605-length-20046-cov-4.289030_pt1 | contig 20046 bp, 10 predicted proteins | sample MGYA00512132_ERZ772872 | MGnify/ENA primary metagenome ERZ772872 (study PRJEB29015, sample SAMEA2737724) | human gut metagenome | biome: human gut; feature: human-associated habitat; material: faeces | place: China | collected 2012 ...
TCATGACACACCCTTTTTATGCCCTGCTTTCATCTCTTGAACTTTCCATTGTGTTTTTTTGAATATCCGAGCACAAGAGAGACCATAAATTAAAACGAAAATATTCTAGAGAAGAAAAAAAGATATAATAGTAAAAAAAACAGGATAAAAAATTGTTATTTACAAATAAAGGCTTACCTTTGCCAACATCAAAACAAAATGATGTTATAAATTCATTTTGAAGTTATATGTTTTTCGAGTTTAACCTTGACTGTGAGCACAAAAGATTATCGCGAAGATCTTTTGAACGGTTGGATAGAGACGTCTATTTAGCCGTTTTTTCTTTTAGCCCTATCCAATAAAGCTATTCAGCTATTTGACAAATAACGATTTATTTGCCACAGAGATTTTACATCCTTTTATTTATGAATTTACGAGCTGGCAGACCATGTTATTCAGGTCTGTTCGTATCGTGCTATTTTTGCAGTTGAGCAATGAATTATACATATAAACAAATCTGGCTCATCAACTTTCCGGTGATGATGAGCATCCTCATGGAGCAGTTAATCAATATAACGGATGCTGTCTTTTTAGGTCACGTAGGCGAGGTGGAATTGGGAGCATCCGCTATTGCCGGAATTTATTATCTGGCGGTCTATATGCTGGGCTTCGGGTTCAGTATTGGATTGCAAGTGATGATTGCCCGCAGAAACGGGGAACAGAATTATAAGACAACCGGAAAAACTTTCTTTCAGGGGTTATTCTTTTTATCGGGATTAGCCGTCTTGCTTTGCTTGCTGATTCATGCCGTTTCTCCTTATCTATTGAAGCGATTAATTTCCTCACCGGAGATTTATCAGGCAGTAGTCCGCTATTTAGACTGGCGCAGCTTCGGGCTGTTGTTCTCATTTCCTTTTCTGGCTATCCGTTCTTTCTTCGTTGGAATAACGCACACAAAAGCCTTGTCGTGGTCCGCTGTTACTGCGATAATGATTAATATCCCACTGAATTACTTCTTAATTTTCAAACTGGATTTAGGTATTTCGGGAGCAGCCATTGCTTCATCTTTAGCGGAAATGGGTTCTTTGGTTGTGCTCTGTATCTACACAAGAGCGAAGATAGACAAAGTAAAATACGGATTGAAGCCCGTGTATGATGGACGGTTACTTATCAAAGTCCTGAATCTGTCTGTGTGGAGTATGCTCCATGCTTTTATCAGCGTAGCTCCTTGGTTTCTATTTTTCGTGGCAATCGAACATTTAGGGAAAACAGAGTTGGCTATTTCCAATATAACCCGAAGCGTATCAGCAATATTTTTCGTAATTGCCAATTCCTTTGCTGTCACTACAGGTTCATTAGTAAGTAATGCTATTGGAGCCAGGGCGAGAAATGAACTTTTCCCGATCTGCCACAAGGTTCTGAAATTAGGTTATGCCGTTGGCATCCCATTCGTAGTAGTAGCTTTACTCTGTAACCGTTGGATTGTCAGTTTCTACACCGATAATGAGCTATTGATAGAATTAGCATTTGCTCCTTTCGTGGTGATGCTATTGAATTACACGTTTGCACTACCCGGTTATGTATATCTCAATGCGGTCGGAGGAACGGGGAAAACCAAAATCACCTTTCTGTTTCAGGTAACAACCACCTGTGCGTATTTAGTGTACCTCTATTGGTTGAGCTTCTGTATAAAAGCATCTTTATCCCTCTACTTGACGGCAGAATACCTGTTTGTGATTCTGCTGGCACTTCAATCTATCATTTATCTAAAAAGTAAACACTATTAAAGCGAATCAAGTTATGATGACAAAAATATATCCTCGCATCGGAGATAAGCAAACAGTCTATCCAACCCATCCGAAGTCCCTAAATCCGTAAAATCGGAACTGGCGAAAATAAATAAGGGACAGGATGATATTATCCGATTCATCCGTCACTATGAGGAAGAACAACTGAATCCCATGATACGGGTAACAAATTCTATCGCTTTGCGTTTCGATGTCATCGGTAAAACTTTGGAAACTCTTATGGATAAGCAATTGATGAAAACGACTGTAAATGACGAGTTATCCTCCTAGAAAAATATGCCGGAAAGAAAAAGCGTTTTGAGACAGGAAAATTACTTAATAATCCCTTTGAAAACGTTTTTTGGAGACACTCTGGGGGGAGGATATGCATTTGCGTTTTGCAGTAAGCCGATACATAACAAGTAATCATGCCCCTTAAGATTGCAGACGAAGGAACGCAAGAAAGATAAAAATACACGCTATTTTCATCCGGACATATATAAACTATGAAGATATTTATGTAAGTTTGTCCACGAAGAAAAATGATCATATAAATACACACAATTTGAAACATGGCAGACGACAAGAAAATTATTTTCTCGATGGTAGGCGTGAGTAAAGTCTTTCCGCCTCAAAAACAAGTATTGAAAAATATTTACCTGTCCTTTTTCTATGGAGCGAAGATCGGGATCATTGGTTTGAATGGTTCTGGTAAATCTACATTGCTAAAAATTATTGCCGGCGTCGAAAAAGAATACCAAGGAGAAGTAGTATTCTCACCCGGATATTCCGTCGGATATCTAGAGCAGGAACCGAAACTGGAACCGGGCAAAACAGTAAAGGAAGTCGTACAGGAAGGCGTACAAAATATTGTGGACACCCTCAAAGAATATGAAGAAGTAAACGAAAAATTCGGCGATCCCGAAATACTCGAAGATCCAGACAAAATGGACGCACTGATCAACCGGCAGGCCGAATTACAAGATAAGATAGATGCAACTGATGCATGGAACCTCGACAGCCGCCTAGAAAGAGCGATGGACGCTTTACGCTGTCCTCCTGAAGATCAGGTGGTCGATACGCTGTCGGGAGGCGAACGCCGCCGTGTAGCTCTCTGCCGTTTGCTGTTACAACAGCCGGACATCCTGTTGCTGGACGAACCGACCAACCACTTGGATGCTGAGTCGATCGACTGGTTGGAGCAACATCTACAACAATATACGGGTACGGTTATCTGCATCACGCACGACCGTTACTTCCTAGACCACGTGGCCGGATGGATCCTTGAGCTGGATCGTGGCGAGGGTATCCCTTGGAAGGGTAATTACTCCTCTTGGCTAGACCAGAAGACGAAGCGTATGGCTCAAGAAGAGAAGCAAGTCAGCAAGCGCCGTAAGACCTTGGAGCGTGAGCTGGAATGGATCAATATGGCGCCGAAGGCCCGTCACGCCAAGGGTAAGGCACGTCTGAACTCGTACGAGGCCCTCTTGAACGAGGACCAGAAGGAGCGTGAGGCTAAGTTGGAGATCTTCATCCCGAACGGCCCTCGCTTGGGCAATAAGGTGATCGAGGCACAGCATGTGGCGAAGGCGTTCGGCGATAAATTGCTGTTCGATGATTTGAACTTCATGCTTCCCCCGAACGGTATCGTGGGAGTCATCGGGCCGAACGGTGCCGGTAAGACTACCTTATTTAAGATGATCATGGGCATGGAAAGCATCGACAAGGGGACCTTCGAGGTGGGCGAGACCGTACAAGTAGGTTACGCCGACCAGACCCATAAGGATATAGACCCGAAAAAGACCGTTTACCAAGTCGTATCCGGCGGACAAGAATTCATCCGTATGGGCGGCAAGGAGGTGAACGCACGCGCTTACCTGTCTAAATTCAATTTCGCGGGAGCGGATCAAGAGAAGCTATGCGGCGTACTCTCCGGAGGTGAGCGCAACCGTTTGCATTTGGCCATGGCCCTGAAAGAAGAGGGTAACGTGTTGCTGCTCGACGAACCGACGAACGACATCGACGTGAACACGCTCCGGGCTTTGGAAGAAGGTCTGGAGGAATTTGCCGGTTGTGCCGTGGTCATCAGCCATGACCGTTGGTTCCTCGACCGTATCTGTACGCACATTCTTGCTTTCGAAGGCGATGGCAATGTATTCTTCTTCGAGGGCAGTTACTCGGAATATGAAAGCAACAAGATGAAACGTCTCGGACTGGAAGAACCGAAACGCATCCGTTACCGGAAACTGACGGAGGATTGAGCCATGTCGGCAAAGGACAACGACTGGAAATCGAGATTGGGGATGGTGTATTCCACCAACCCTGATTTCGCATTCGATAGCGGCGAGGAAAAAGAGGCTGACACGCCTCCCAAAAACCGACAGAAACTGAGAGTGGGTATCGAACGCAAGAATCGCGGTGGAAAAGTGGTCACCGTGGTGAAAGGATTCGTCGGTGCAGAGGCCGACTTTAAAGAACTGGGGCGGATACTGAAGACGAAGTGCGGTGTAGGCGGTGCCGTGAAAGACGGTGAAATCATCATTCAGGGGGAATGGAAGCAGCGTATAGTGGAACTGCTTGGTGCCGATGGTTATACGGACGTGAAATGACTTTATAAAAATAGCCGGGGAACTCATTTCCTCCGGCTATTTTTTTATTGATTATGGCTTTGATTAATATCTATCTCCATATTCCAACTTTGCTTTCTCGGTGTACTTTTGAATGAAATCTGTTTTAGAATTTGTATAATCATCTCTATTAAATTCATATTTCTTCCATAATTTCAATTTCATTCTCTCGTACTCGATAGCAATATTGGCATGCTCAATAAGATAATCTCTAAAATATAACTCATCATTATCCCCAATATATCTTAGGTGTAGGTGAAACACCCTCTCGGCAAACCCTTCTTCTGTATATCCCTTGTTAAAAGAAAGTCTATCAAAAGTTTCAGACATACAAGTATAACCGCTTTTTACAATCACTTCTTTATAGTCAGATAAGCAATAATCTTTTGAAATCTCTACGAGAATATCAATAATTGGTTTTGCATAAATAGAATTAATAGCTGTACTTCCTATATGGCTTATTCTCTCTATTTTAGGAACTCTGTTTTTCAAAAAGCTTTCTTCATCAGTGTACCATTCTTTCCAATAGGGCTGATGCTCTGTCAAATAGATAGGAAATAGCTTCCATAATTCTTCTAAACTCATTTCAGATAATTTCTTCTCCATTTTTTCTTCCCGTTAAATTCCGATTTGTCGCTTATAATACTTTCCGGCAATGAAAATCCAAATACTATTTTTTATCGCTTTATTCTGCCGACATGATTTTAAAGCGGGCAAATCTCAATAGCAGTTGCTTGATACCTGTATTTTGAAACTCCACGGTGGCTTTGGTGTTCTCTCCGCTGCCTTCGACAGCTTTCACCACTCCCATACCAAAACGTTCATGCTCAATCCGCATGCCTGCCCGTAGCTCACTGTTATCTCTGGTTGATGACGGTGGCGACGGAACAACGGGATGCCCTGTGTCGTCGTGCTTTGCATCTCGTATAGGAACTTGTCGGTTTACGCTTCCCAAAGGTTTCAAACCGGAAACTTTTGCTACTATCGGAGAACTTGTCCCGACACCTTCTCCGTAAACGCGGTGATGACGTTCCCGATAAGATGTACCGTAATCATCTTCGTCTTCATATTTGCATAATTTGCTCACGCTCGACAGACTCGAGCGGAGCTCGGTCTGCACTCGCTCACTCGCAAAATTCCTTCGCCTTGTCTGTCCGAACGAAAAACCATCTTGAGCATCCATTTCCACATATCGTGGGTCTATGTCTTGCAGAAAACGACTCGGGTTACTGAATTCCGTTTTACCGAAACGATAGCGGCTGCGGGCAAAACTTAGATAACAATAACGTTCTGCACGGGTAATAGCCACATAAAAAAGACGACGTTCTTCTTCCAATGCGCGTTGGCTGTTTCCCACCATCGGACTTGGGAATAGATTTTCTTCCATTCCAACGATAAATACCACCGGAAACTCCAACCCTTTGGCTGAGTGAATCGTCATCAATGTCACTTTGTGTTGTTCGTCACTTTCGTCTTCGTCCAAATCGCTCAATAACGATACTTCTTGCAGGAAATCGCTGAGTCCGGTACTTTGCCCTTCCTCCAAACGTCTGGAAACGAATTCCTGTACGCCATTCAACAGTTCCTGCACATTCTCCTGACGACTCATTCCTTCCGGACTCACATCTTGAAAAATCTCTCTCATTATACCGCTTTCACGGATGATTTCCTGTGTGAGAAAGGTGGCATCCATCAGCTCTGTTTTCTCGATGAAACCGGAGATAATATCCGTGAACGACTTCAATTTACCCATCGTACCCTTATTTACGGGCAAGGAATGCTCTTCGGGACGAGACACCACTTCCCACAAGCTGACTCCGTCTGTGGAAGCTGCGGATACAATCTTATCTACCGTGGTCTGGCCAATCCCTCGTGCCGGATAATTGACGACCCGTTTGAAAGCCTCTTCGTCGTGGGGATTTACGGTCAAACGGCAATAGGCTATCACATCTTTTATTTCCTTTCGTTGGTAGAACGAAAGTCCTCCATAAATCCGATAAGGCATACCCCGTTTGCGCAAAGCTTCTTCAAAAGTACGGCTCTGTGCGTTGGTACGGTAAAGAATGGCAAAATCATCATATTCCATTTTTTCTTTTCTCCGCAACGCTGCGATTTGGTTTACCACGATTTCGGCTTCTTCGATATCGCTATAAGCGGAATACACATGAAGGGGCGAACCTTTCTCCTTATCACTGAAAACATCCTTCGGTATCTGTCGGTCGTTATGGCTTATCAAACTGTTGGCAGCCAAAACGATTGTCTTTGTAGAACGGTAGTTCTGTTCCAGCTTAAACAGCTTCGCATTGTTATATTTCTGCGTGAAATTAAGGATGTTATCAATATTTGCTCCACGAAAGCTATAAATGCTTTGTGCATCGTCTCCCACCACGCACACCTGTTGTTTCTTGTGGGTCAATTCCCATATGATACAGTGTTGGGCATAATTCGTGTCCTGATACTCATCCACCAAAACGAAATCGAATTTGTCCGCATATCGCTTGCAGACCTCGGGATGTTCTTTGAGCAATATATAAGTATAGAGCAATAAATCGTCGAAGTCCATCACGTCGGCTTGCTGAAGACGGGACATGTAGCGAAGATAGATTTCTCCCGTCATCGGTATCTTGGCCGCCTGATCCGCCATTCGTACAGCATTGTCGGACAGATAGGCTTCCGGCAGTATCAAGCGGTTTTTGGCGTTGGAAATATGGGCTGCTATGCTTGCCGGTTTATAGGTTTTGTCGTCAAGCCCCATTTCACGGATAACGGTCTTTATCAGATTTCGTGAGTCGGCCTGGTCGTAGATGGTAAAATAGGAAGAAAACCCGATTTTATCGGCTTCCTTCCGCAAGATACGGGAAAAGACGGAGTGAAACGTTCCCATCCATAATCCGGCTGCAAGTTCATGGCCTACCAACCGGGCGATACGCTCTTTCATTTCCCGCGCAGCCTTATTGGTGAAAGTCAGTGCCAGAATGTTCCATGGTTTCCATCCTCGCTCCAGTAAGTAGACTATTTTATAGGTTAATACCCGTGTCTTGCCCGACCCTGCTCCGGCTATCACCAACGAAGGGCCTTTGTCGTAATAGACGGCCCGACGCTGTTCTTCATTAAGTTCTTCCTCTATCCTTTTCAAAAAATCTTTTATCATGTTTTTTCTAATACTTACATCAAAATAGATATTTTCGCCTGAATGCCTAAGGATGACGCTCCTTTAAGCCTTGAAAACTTTCCGCCCATCCTCTTTAGGCTCCGTTCCATACATAGCATAAGGCATTGTAGAGTTGCACGGCCAACATGGAGATGAGAATCCATACATCATAACGTTGGATTCCCCAATACAGTACAGACAAGCATTCCTGCCAGCCTCGTAAATGAAAGCTCAGGACAGCGTATAATAACGAGGTCAGGACAAAACCCAAAGACATAGTTTGCAAGATGCCGGACACGAAAGGAGATGGATAAAGATGTCCTGTCACACTGAGCAATATGGCATATGGTCCGAATAACAAAAGTAGCATTCCCGCTAGGTACAATAACAGGAATGTACCAGCCATAAGGCAAGCCTTACGTTGTCGATAAGTCAGAGATAGCACGCCTTTGCTGATAGTATCCTTTATGATTTCAGACAAACCGGAACGCTCTATCGCTCCAAATACCAAAACCACAGGAAAGACTACAGCCATGAACGGAGAACGGTAACAATCCTGAATATGGAGATAATACCATCGTATCCCCTCGCTGGAAAACAGATTGCCCAAAGGGAAACCTGCGGCACTTCCCAACCATGCCAATAAAGGCAAAAGCAGATGTGCAATCAACAAAACGAACAACAGTGCGGAAGCCACACTATGTCCTTTCCGGTATATCATGAACCTATTCCTCATCCGGTTCCAAATGTTCTAAGTCTATAATATGTAATTGTAATGCTTTCACAACCAAGCGGGTGGCATTGATACCTCCCCTTTCGTTGGTATCGAATAAACGTGAAATCAAATCGTTTTGTCTTTTTTCCAAGCTCTTTACGCCAAAAGGCATTCCGCGCAAGTTGGTTATCATTTCTTTTGTATAACCTAATGCCAGATGGCGAAGGAAACGTTCGTCATATTCATCGATTTCATAATGGATGAGCGCGTCTTTATGTAAACGTTCCGATTCCACGGATTTCATAAAGCGGCTGACGATCTTTTCCAGAATAGGCTCGTTGAAAACAAAATTGCGGCCATCCATCACTTGGCGCACATCGTTACGCGTAAGCAGTTCACCTGTTTTCAGGATAATGCCGTTTGCTCCGGCTTTCAATACATCGGCCCACAAGCGTTCGTTCAGTATTTCTCCCGTAAAAATCAGGATACGTAATTCCGGATAGGTCAACCGGACTTGTCTGCAAATGTCCACTCCGATGGTCGTGGAGCCGCCCAATCCTAAGTCTAATAACAGCAAATCCGGAACTTCTTTCTTAATCAGACACCAAAACTCGCCTTCATTCATTGCTGTTCCGATGATTTCGGCTTCCGGGAGTTCCGTGCGGATGATTTCTTCAGTTCCTTTTAACCCCAGTTTAACGTCTTCGACAATAATGATTTTAAAAGAATCCATTCCCATTTCATCTATATTTAGGTACGGTAAACCATATACTGCATCCGGAAGAATGCACATCAGTCTCGATATTGATACGGCAACCGCAAAAATTATTTAGTTTATCATGTTCTCGAACGATTTCCTTGCACAACAGATAGGGATAATGCTTGACGTCCGGTTGGAATAATATTACAGCTTCTTCCGGTTCATAAATCCGAACGGAGGCCTGCAACGTAAAACGGACAAAACCACCGTCTTCCGATGCGCGAAGCGTCAAGCAACCATCTTTTTCATGTTCCGCTAACCGGGCTGCCCATTCTTTCGTCAAGGTCTCCAACATGAAGCGCACCAATGTAGCATCTACATTCATAAAACTATTTTGTTGCAACTCGTCGACAAAAGACAGGCGAAGGGCATAAGCCTTTTTCTTTCTCCAAACTTCTATTGTTTTCATCCACTCTTCTCCGATGATGTGCGGAGAGAGTTTCTCGCATTTAAAGTATCCGGTGTCAATCTGCCGGTCTGCCTGTGCGCACAGCAGAGTGTATATTTCCTTGTAGTATTCGGCAAGCTCCCTTAATGAGTGAATGGATGTTTTCAAATCATGATGTTCCTCTTGTTCTTCCAGTTTCCGTATGATTTGTTTCATGCGGCTGGGATAATACATCGATTCGTGTTTAATGGTAGAAAGGCAGTTATCCAAAATCTGATTCTGTACTTTGATACGTGTTCTTTCGTACAAAGAACGTTGTTTCTCGTTCTCCGCACTTTCCACATTTTCCAGGTCTTGCCCCCGCTGTATGACCGCTTCATACAGTAAAATGGCCAGATAGTTTACGATATAATTCTCAAAAATGAAATCTTCTTTTTGCATCCGGTAAGTCCCATAGTTGACAGCTACAGAACCGATACAGAGTCGTTCGTTTTCGTTCAGGCGAAGAAGCAAAGGATAAATCTGAGTGTTGGACATTTCATCAAAAACAGCATTTTCCGTTTCATAAGCCTGACTGAGTAGAGAATCTGCCAATACTCCATAGTCTTCCTTTCCTTGTAAAAACGTTCCGATTTTCTCTCCTTTTCCCCGATATAGCAACAGCCGGACGCTATTTATTTCATGCAATTCCTTAAGCCTGGACAACACGACTGATAAGAGTTGAGACATCAATTCGTCCGTACGTCCGGGACGTGCATACATTTCGATGACATTCAGCATGGCATGATTGGTTTCAAGGACCTGCATCACGCTGAAACGAAACAGAATTCGCCGACGAAAATAAACAATGTATATCAGGACGGAAAAAATAAAGAGCATAAAGACCAATAAGGCCAGACTGACCGATAAGTTTATTTGTGTGTTTCGTTGTCGGGCGTAGAATTCCTCCAAAGAATCGTCTTTGGTCAATAGCTTATATAAATGTGTGAACTGTCTGTTATTGAACTCATACTTCTCCCAATCATGTAACGCCAATGCCGCAATGGCCATTTCATTTCGACATCCCATGATCAGGAAGTAGTCTGCCTTCACTCCTAAAGATAACCATTCCAGTTCCTCCATGCCGTTTCCCGTAGCAGTCAGTTGGCGGCTTACGCATTCTTCCGGTAAGAAATCTTCATAATAACGGTTGATATATTTAAAGGTGGAATCGGCATATTGCATACTGCGTTCATAATCACCGTGAACATTGGCAAAATAGACCGAATCGGCATAAAACACGGCCCATTTAAGCTCTCCGTAATTCATGTCTGTCTCTTCATGAGTTGGAGCATTACCGATATTGGGCCGGATAGCATACGTATACTGACCGCAAGTGAGTAAATAGAAAATAAACGTCAGTACCATCATGCCCTTTCGTCTTATTCCCTTAGGTAAGCGAAAAGAAAAACAGCTTCCTTTATTTTCTTCACTTTCGATATGGAAACAGCATACTTGGAAGAACTCTCCCGACTTCTTGTACTTTTCGATAATACCTTTGCAATTCAACAAGCCAAAGCCGCTTCCTTTTTCATGGCGTACGGTCGAAGAATTGACACCTATCTGTTGAGCATCATAGATTTTTGAAGATAAAATCAATGCTATCTCAGACTCCGTAAGTCCACATCCCGTATCTGAGACCTTAATTTCCACAGCATCCGCCAATTCTGTTGCACATACCGTGACTTGCCCTTCCGAAGGCGTGAATTTACGTGCATTGTCTGTCAGAGTGTTGAGCATGAAAAAGGTTAGGGCACGGTCTGCTTTTACCCATGCGTCCGTCGGTTCCACTAAAAAGTCAATACCTTTGCGTTTGAAATTATACTGGCCCTTATCCAGTAACTTGAATAAGTCTTGTAGCGGAAAACTTTCTATTGTCAGTTCCAACTCGCCTCGGTTCATACGAATCCATTCGGCGAGTACATCATTGTAGCAATTGATTTCGTCTGCAAGTTCACCTATATAGGTCAAAGTACCTCGGTCATATTCATTTTTGCTTTCCATCCGGCGTACCACATACAAAATACGGTCGATAAAAGGCATGATGGAATGTACTAAAGAAACTTTCGCCCGTTTGGATATGTTTTTCTTCTTGTCGCGGGCTATTTGCCTTTCGCTTTGCAGATATTCTTCACGAAGCTGCATCCTTTCCTCATCCATTCGGTCGGACAGGATGCGGTTCTTTTCCGTCCATTTGATATAAGGGCGGAGGATTTCATGAAGGATTCGTTTTTCCTTTTTTATCCAAGGATAGGCATTGAGCACTTCTTCCAGTCCTTCTTCCGATTTGGTGAAAGCTACCTCCATAAACCATTCGGACATATCTTTCAATAAAGAATATTGTTTGGCATCCCGCAGTTTCCATTTGCGTGCATATAAAAAGAGGAAAAAGCCACAAACAAGAGTCAGTAAAATAATAGCTCCCAGAAGTGTGTTTAATATCTTGTTGTCCTGCGCCACCATATCTACACGGCTTTCGAGAGATTTGTCTTGACGGGTAAAATCCATCAAGTCCAGATACAGATTTCGGTTGTAATCTGATTTCTGTTTGTCATTCAGCGCACTGTACGTCGCACTTAAACGTTCCCGGATGTAGGTCAGATAGCCCGGAACGGTTTGGAATTCACTGTCTTTCGACCATAACATGTCTACTGCCGAGTCTTTCCGGCTTTCAAAAGATGTCAGCAATCGTTCTTTGTCTTCCGGATAATAAATTTGATGATGAAGATTCAAATATGACAAAGCCGTCTCGAAGCAATTCAAAGCCCTATAATATTCCCCTTTGGCAAACATAGTATTTCCCAACACTCGGAATCCGTTAATCTTAAGCAACAGATTTCCGCATTGTTCGGCATTGGACAAAGCCTTTTGGGCTAATGCCGTAGACAGACGCAGGGATACAGGGAATCCGGCCTCATTAAGTTTCTCCGTAACTAATGAGTTGTACAAATAATCCAATTCAACTTTACGGTAGGTCTTGATGATATCATAGTTTTTCGGTTGGGCAAACATCTCCGAAAAGACTTGTTCCAACATGGAGGAAAAGTAAATGTTACCGAGACGCTCAGCGAAAGAGTAGGCCAGATAGAAATAATCGAACGCATCTACTACACGCTCTTTCCCCAGATCCAAACGATTTTGGCAAATCAAACCGTTCAGGTAATAATAGTAAATAAGTAAAGCTTTATTTTGACGTATATATCCATCCGTATCAATTACCGAAAGTTCCTTTTCAGCCTCTTGCTCTTGCATCAGATTGATATAGTTGGTAGCCGTGGTCAAACTGAATTCCGTCATGGCGTAGTCCAACCGTTCTTTATTACGGCCTTTCACTTCATCATATTCTTCTCTGATACGTTGAATCCTTTCAAGTGCGCGGTTATAATAATCGAAGAACAAACGGTTTTGTGCGGCACGTTGGCATATCATCATCATATTCACTTCGCTCACCAATAATTCTATCTGGTTACTGGTGGACTGCTGAATCCGACTATATAAGTCTATACACTCATCAAAGTCCATTCGCAAGAAGCAAATGAACATTTGATGATTTAAGGCCTCGCTTCGCCCATCCGCATAATTCCGGGCCATACGGGCTGCTTTCCGGGCAAACAGTAACGCACTGTCCGGATGGACGTAGCGCACCAAACGAGCTTTAGTGTTCAGGGAATCTACTTTTCCGACTCTTGTGATGTCCGGACGTGAAGAAGCATACCAATGATATCCGACTCCTATACATAATCCTAATATGACAGACACGCATATAGCCGAAAGATTCTTTCTTCCTGTTATACAAAACGTCGGATTTCTCATATCCCCTATAAATCAGGTCCCGTGATATTCGCCCAAATGTGTCAAGAAAGCCCTTCTATTCTTCCGTCGATTAAATCAATCCGTTCCGCTTGGGGAGATTTCGGCAATCCGGGCATTCTCAATATATCTCCGGCTATCAGTACGATCATTTCGGCTCCGCAATTGACTACTATATCCCGAATTTGCACTTTAAATCCGTGCGGCACTCCGTATGCATGGGCATCTGCCGAAAATGAATATTGCGTTTTGGCTATACAGATGGGATAATCCTCTATACCCAACTGACGTACCCTTTCCAACATTTTACGGGCTGCGGCTGAGAAAACGACACCATCGGCTCCATACACTTGACGAACTACTTTTTCCGCTTTCGTCTCGATATTATCACGGTCTGTATAGGAGAACACGACCGGACGGGATGGGCGACTGGCGATAGTGTCCACCACTAGTTCAGCCAGCTCTACTGCTCCCTTTCCGCCTTCCGAGAAAGCATTGTTCACGGCAAAGCCTACTCCCATATTCTCACAATGCTCGCGGCACAACTCTATTTCCGAATCCACATCCGTTGCATAACGATTGAAACAAACCACTACCGTCTGCCCGAAGGCCTGCATGTTCCTGATATGCTTGTCCAGATTCTCAAAACCCTTCTTCAACCCTTCCGAATGAGGTTTCTTAATATCTTCCAACGCTACCCCACCGTGCATTTTCAAACCTTGGGTCGTAGCGACAAGTATGGTGAGTTTGGGATTCAAACCGGACTTCCGGCATTTGATGTTGAAGAACTTTTCCGCTCCCAAATCTGCTCCGAAACCGGCCTCCGTCACCACATAATCCGCGTACGTCATAGCCAGTTTGGTGGCCAATATGGAGTTGCATCCGTGTGCGATATTGGCAAAAGGTCCTCCGTGCACGATAGCCGGTGTGTTTTCCGTGGTTTGTACCAAATTGGGATGTAAGGCATCTTTTAAAAGTACGCATATTGCCCCGGCCACTCCCATGTCTTTTACGCGGAACGGTTTTCCCTCGATTGTAGTGCCTAACAATATGTTCTCGATTCTGCGGCGCAGGTCATGTTCATCTTTCGACAAGCAAAGAATCGCCATGATTTCAGATGCCGGAGTAATGTCGAAACCGCTTTCCATCGTGACCCCGTTCGTCTTGGCTCCCAGTCCGGTTACGACATAACGCAAGTTTCGGTCGTTAATGTCCAACACGCGTTTCCACAAAATTTCTTTCATGGCAAAACCTTCATCCCGATGCTGATAGATGTAGTTGTCCAATAAAGCGGCAATCATATTATGAGCCGAAGTAACGGCATGGAAATCCCCCGTAAAATGCAAGTTGATTTTGTCCATCGGTAATATCTGGGCATAACCGCCTCCAGCCGCACCACCTTTCAAACCGAAACACGGACCGAGAGAAGGTTCTCTCAAAGCCACGATGTTCTTTTTCCCAATGTGGCTCAGTCCCAAAGCCAAACCTACCGAAACGGTGGTCTTGCCTATACCGGCCTTTGTGGGAGTAATGGCCGTAACCAAAATCAAATTACTGTTTTCTACTTTTTTCTCGTCAATCAGTGATTCCGGCACTTTGGCAATGTATTTCCCATAATGTTCCAATTCATCCACAGGAATCTGTACTTGGCGAGCAATGTCTTCAATCGGCTTCAATCGGCACTCGCGGGCAATTTCTATATCGCTTTTCATCTGTATTTGTAGCGTTTTCTATTTAACAATGTAGATATGAAAAGACAAAGTTAGCAAAATTCCATGGAACAGCCTCACAAAAAACACAGATTAGCGCAATCGAATTTGCAAAAACATCCTTCATCCTTCAGGATAGAGCCTATCATATTCATAATGAAAATATTGAAACCTGAAAGATGTTTCAGTCATCCTTCAGCCGCCTGTCATTTCAATCTCCTGAGATAGGAAAATCGTTTGGCTGAAGAAACACTTTTTTTCTCAGCCGAACGATTCAATAACGTAAGCCAAACTTTCCACCGTTCACGGTCATGAAGGGAAACTGAAAGATGACTCTTTTATCCTTCATGCCATAACACGTTATACATCAATAAATTGACTTTTAGTCTGAAAGATGAAAGGTGTTTTCATAAACTCCGTGGAGAGGGGACAAGGCAAAAATTATTTATAGCGGTCTTTCCATAGATGCAGCATCCGTTCCTGCAATTTAGCTTCCGCCGCATTCTCTTGGGCATGCCAGATTCTTTTGTTACGAATGTCGTCGGGTAAAAATTGCTGTTCCACGAAATGCCCCTGATAGTCATGTGCATACTTATAGTCCTTGCCGTACCCCAATTCTTCCATAAGTTGGGTAGGCGCATTGCGCAAGTGCAACGGTACAGGCAAATTCCCGGTTTGCCGTACGAGCTGCAAGGCATCATTGATACCCTTATAAGCCGAGTTGCTTTTCGGACTGGTTGCCAGATAGACCGTAGCCTCGGCCAAAGGGATACGCCCTTCCGGCCATCCTATCTTCATGACAGCTTCAAAAGCGGCATTGGCCAAAAGCAGTGCATTCGGATTGGCCAAACCTATGTCTTCACTGGCGGAAATGACCAGTCGCCGCGCAATAAACGAGGGGTCTTCCCCACCTTCTATCATTCGTGCCAACCAGTACAAAGCGGCGTCCGGATCGCTTCCCCGAATACTTTTGATGAAAGCCGATATGATGTCATAGTGCAATTCTCCACCCTTATCGTATGCCAACGGGTTTTGCTGAAGTCTTTCGGCTACGACGGCGTCCGTGATAACCACTTGGTCCGTTCCGTCAGCCTCTACTACCAGTTCAAGAATATTCAGCAACTTGCGGGCGTCTCCTCCGCTATACCGGAGCATGGCATCCGTCTCACGAAATTCGATATGTTTCGTTTTCAGTATGATATCTCTTTCCACAGCCTTGTGCAGCAATTCCAACAGGTCGTCTTTCGTCAGGCTTTTCAAGACATACAACTGGCAACGGGACAAAAGCGGGCGTATGACCTCGAAAGACGGATTTTCCGTCGTGGCTCCGATCAGCGTGACTGTTCCCTGCTCCACAGCCCCCAAGAGAGAGTCCTGCTGGGATTTGCTGAAACGATGGATTTCATCAATGAAAAGAATCGGACTGGCTTGGGTAAAGAAACGATTGTTCCGCGCCTTTTCTATCACCTCGCGGACATCCTTCACACCACTTGTTACCGCACTCAGCGTGTAAAACGGCGTTTCGAGCCTGTGGGCAATGATTTGCGCCAAAGTCGTTTTGCCGACACCCGGCGGTCCCCATAAAATAAATGAAGAAATACGACCGGTATCTATCATCTTACGTAAAACGGCATCCGGACCGACCAAATGTTTTTGCCCGATGTAATCGTCCAGCGTTTGCGGACGTAATCTTTCTGCCAAAGGTGCTGCCATGTCAAATCCTCCTTAAAAGTCAAACTGCAATACGAATCTCACGCCGTTCTTCTTGGCATTGGGTGCGTTCAGATAATTCAACCGGCGTACGTAGTCCACACGAAGTATCTTGAAGATATTGTGAATACCCACATTCAGTTCCATATAGGGAGTGTCCCCCATTACGAAACTGGTCGGTTGTCCGTTCCGTGACGGGAACTCGAACAAATCGCTTTGATTCCCTTGTTTAAATGGGTTGTTCTTGTCCGTCAACGTGCCGTAAAGCGTCTTGAAACCTATCACCTCACGCCATTTCAGATGTTTGAGCAAGGGTATCCGGTTGAACAGCTTGCCGCTCAAATCCCATTGCACGTCCAACGAGACGAAACGGTCGTTCATGAATTCCATGTTGTTAATCATATTGAACATGCTGCGCTGTATGATATATGAATTATTCGCCGCAGGCGTAATCAACAACGGAAACGGTACCCTGTTCCATTGCGCTCCCGCACGACCGTAAATATCAATGCGCCCGTATGAGTTTAACCAGAAACGCTTTGTCACGGACAGTTCCGTGTAGTTGGAAGCATAGTCCCCTCCCAAAACATCTTTGAAGCCGGTCGTGTGCATTAACGTGTAAATAGGATAATTGTGGTTGACCGGATGACGTCTTTGTTTCGTGACTACCACCTTTTCGCCCGGCGCGTAACGCAAACTCAACGTCGCCTCGCTTTGCGTCAGTTCCGGCACCATTTGTCCGCCCACCGTACGATAGAACAGCGTGCCTGTCGGGTTTTGAGTGATATGGCGCAATTGTGCCGTAATTCCGAAATGGTTGTCGAATTCATACACATAACGTATATTGTATTGGCGGAAATAAGACATCTGGTCGATGGTCTGCGTCTTGAGCGACGTGAACACATTGTCTTTGTCCGTAGGCAACATGGCATCTGAGGGAGCCATTACGTCATAACGGGTAGAAATCGCTATCGAGTTTCGCGGAAACTCTTCCGGCGAATATTGTTTCTTCAAAAACGAATACTCCACTTCTCCTTCGTATTTCCATTTCTTGTCCCGTACTCCGTATGCCGCATATCCTTTCAAGAAGAGATGAGGGCTCAGATTGGCCGTGGTTTGCGCACTGGCCCGGAAACGTACCTTATCAATAAAATTGGACGAAACAACCGTGTTGACCGGCCCGAAATCCACATAATTCTTTTTTCCCGGAGGAGAAGTCTCCACGTAGTTTTCCACGAAGGCCCGTACAATCCAAATCACCCATCCGAAGCCTTTCTTACGGGTCATGTCCCGTACCATGGTGGACATGTTGGCTTCCGAACGGGTCAGGGTGTCCGTCCGGTGCTGTGTCCAAAAACCTTCGTCTTTGATGACCGGTGTACCTTCCCTTGGCTGTTCGCGTTGGTCGAATCTCTCGCCGGGAATGGGAGAAAAGTCGAATCCGGTATAAGCCGTGGTACGCTTAATCAGCATATTATGGTATTTCTTCAATGCGCCCAGTTCTGCAATCATATTGTCTTTCACCAATACCCGCTGACCGTTGGGGAGCGTGGAAAAATCCTGTTCTATCACCAGATTGCTGATAAAGTTCACACTCGAACGGAGCGGCAGGTTGACCAGACAACGTTTCACCTGATAAGTCCCATCGTCCAATACCCATAACCGTCCCGAGAACCCGAAATCCTGCGGATTCTGAGGAATGAAACTCAATTCGATGCACTTGTCTCCTTCCATGTCCAGAGTATCCATGATGTAATACTGATAAAAAGAAATGGCGTTGGTAGAAGATAAAGGACTGGTGAAGTAACGCTCCAAAAGATTGATCGAATTATCGTAAATGTTCACGTCGGCGAAGAAACGCTGAAGGACCACGTTCACGATGTCCCCCGTGGCGAACAGTTCATTCAAGCCTTCCGAGTTCGTTCCCCGGATGAAATTCCGTTCCGCCTCCGGTTGTTTCCTATATATATGTTCCGACGAAGTCTCATTATAGGTCAGGGGGAGGATGTTGGTTTGGGTCTGCGGACAGAATTCCACCTGTTTGACCAACAACGGATATTTACGTAAAAAACTGCTGTCGATAAAGTGTTGCGTGATATTGTTGAAGCCGAAAGTGATACGCTGATACTTGTCATAACGGTAATAGTCGTTCTGTCTCAAGTCGCTTTTCTCTTTGGCCGCTATCACTTTCCGCATCAATTCCACCGCAGGATTGTCTTTGCGGCTGTATCGTCTCTTTTTCGGTTTTACCAGTAACTCAGACAATTCCTTGTCCAAATTCTGAAGCTTGACATTCAATGTTTTTTTCTCTCCGGCCTTTATATATATCTTATACGTCTGGTAGCCGACATAAGAAAACACAAGGGTGTCTCCTTTATCCGGTGTTTGCAAAGTGTATCTGCCTTTGTCATTGGTTGTGGTTCCCACAGTCTTTTGTTTTCCGTAGTATACGTTGACCGACGGAATAGGTTCTCCCGTGTCGGCATCCGTCACCCGTCCCCGAATCTGTGCTTTCAGGGTATGCGAGACAAAGCACATCAAGACTAAAAACAATAATATGTATCTATGATAAAGCTTCAGCAGCATGCGATTTCTTTTAAATTGAATTGCAAAATTAGTGAATAGCGAGGGATTCACATTATAAATTAAACTATTTAAAGAAATTCTACAAAAGAAGAAAGAACATTCTGCCGTGAAATATATATCTTTGTCGCAATTTATAAAAATTCATAAAAACAACGATTGAATGGAAAACGCAAAGCAACAGACAGGAGTGCCGGAAAACGCCTTCCGGGAACTCAAAAAAGGCGAGCAGTATGAACCTCTGATGTCACCGGATCGCACGTATAAGGAAGTGACCGTGTGGTCGGTATTGTGGGGCGTGCTCATGGCCGTGGTCTTTTCGGCCGCATCAGCCTATTTAGGACTGAAAGTAGGACAAGTGTTCGAGGCGGCTATCCCTATCACGATTATCGCGATAGGCGTGACGGGAGCCACCCACCGGAAAGGGGCATTGGGCGAGAACGTCATCATCCAGAGCATCGGGGCATGTTCCGGTATGATTGTGGCCGGAGCCATATTCACCTTGCCCGCCCTCTATATCCTGCAAGACAAATATCCGGAAATGACGGTGAACTTCATAGAAGTGTTCATCGCCTCCGTGTTGGGAGGAGTCTTGGGCATCCTTTTCCTCATCCCTTTCCGCAAGTATTTCGTCAAGGACATGCACGGGAAATACCATCAAAAGAGGAGAATGTCCATGTCTTGGAAAGAGAAAGCTTCTATAGAAAAAGAGAAATTAAAACAGATGAGCGCCAGGGACAAAATCTGGTACATCTGGGAATATTATAAGTTTCATCTGGCCGCTCTGG
>ERZ772872.1634-NODE-1634-length-19827-cov-3.675501_pt1 | contig 19827 bp, 15 predicted proteins | sample MGYA00512132_ERZ772872 | MGnify/ENA primary metagenome ERZ772872 (study PRJEB29015, sample SAMEA2737724) | human gut metagenome | biome: human gut; feature: human-associated habitat; material: faeces | place: China | collected 2012 ...
CACTTAGCGTAGCGCTGCTACGCTGCGTTTCATTCACGTTAGCCAGAATGAAAAACTCGCGGCGCATCTTGGCGCATTCTTATCTGGAAATAGTATTATATTACCATGCCTTTGAGGAAATTACAATGGAAAAGCAGAAAAATGCACAAAAAAGAGACTCGGAGTTTCCTCCGAGCCTCTGGGGATGCGAGATTACTTCTCGTAGTGAGCGGATTCGCCAGCGATGCGGCCGAAGACGACCGTGTCGGTCAGTGCGTTGCCGCCCAGACGGTTCGCGCCGTGGATGCCGCCGGTCACTTCGCCCGCAGCATACAGACCCGGAATCACGTTGCCGTTTTCATCCAGCACCTGCGCGTTCACGTTGATGCGCACGCCGCCCATCGTGTGATGCACGGTGGGAATGCGGGCAGCCGCGTAGAAGGGCGCGGTGTCGATGGGGGTCTTGTAGAGGGTACGGCCGAATTCGTCCGGCGTGCCCGCAAGGTCGCCGCCTTCTGCGTGACGGTTGAATTCCGTGACAGCCGCAATCAGCGTGTCCGCCGGAACGTTCATCTTTTCCGCCAGTTCTTCCAGCGTGTCCGCCTTCACCGCGCGGCCGGCTTCCACCAGCTGGTTCGCGGTTTCGCCGAAGTTGTTGCGTTCGTCGCCCGTGGGATAGGTGTCGGAGTCCATGACGACCCACATGTACGCATCGGTCTGCGCGAACAGGGCGTTGGTCATGTCGTCGCGGCGGCCGCCCTCGTTGACGAAGCGGTTGCCTTCCTTGTTGATGAAGATACGGGTTTCCACGTCATGCTCGATGTTGCCGGACAGGGAGCCGGTCACCGGATCGCCCAGCGGCAGCAGCTGAATGTTGCCCATCTGCACAAAGTCAGCACCCAGCTTCTGCATCATCTTGATGCCGTCGCCGGTCGCGCCCGCGTGGTTGGTGCTCTTGATGCTGTCGCCCAGATCCGCCCACTGCGTGTTGTACGCGCTGCGCAGTTCGACGTTCGCCGCGAAGCCGCCCGTCGCCATCACGACGCCCTTGGAAGCCTTGACGGTCACGGTGTTGCCCGTTTCGCCCGTCGCCACGACGCCGCAAGCCTTGCCGTTTTCGTCCACAAGGATTTCGGTCGCGCGGGTGTTCAGCATCACGTCCACGTTGTCGTGGCTGTCGATGTAGTTCATGTAGGCCTTGAAGAAGCCAGTGCCCAGCGGTTCAACCGGCTTGTGGGCGCGCGGCCACAGACCGCCGGTCACGGTGAACAGACCAGCCGTTTCGTCCTGGAACTCCATGCCCAGATCCATCAGCCACTGCACGCCGTCCCACGCATTGCTCACCAGCGTGTGCACCAGCAGGGGATCGCCCTGATAGTCACCGCCGGAAAGCGTCTGGGTGTAGTGCCATTCGACAGAGTCGTTGTAGGCAATCGCCTGCTCAGAGCGGTCGTTGACTGCATTCAGCGCGCCGCCAGCGAGGATGGTATTGCCGCCGACCTTTCCCATCTTTTCCAGCACCAGCACCTTGGAGCCGAGCTGATTCGCCTGCACAGCCGCCGCCAGACCAGCGCCGCCGCCGCCGATGACCACGATTTCCGTCTCGATGGTGACGTCCTCCGCCTTTTCGACGACAGCCTCCACCTTCGTAGACCACTTCACGGTGTCCAGACCCGCCTTGGTCACAGCGTCCAGCACAGCCGCCATGATGGCATCGGAGGTCTTGGTCGCGCCCGCAACCGCGTCAACGTTCGCGGTCTGCTGCTCGACGATGAGACCCGGAATCTGCGCCACAGCCGGATCAGAAATGCCGGCGGTGTCGCCATTCTTGGTCACTTCGATGGCGGTCACTGCGCCGTTTTCATCCACGGTCACAGCCACTTCGATGGCACCCTTGCCACCGATTTCGCTGTCGCCCACGCCCGTAAAGACGCCGGCGTCCGCGCTCGCAACGCCGCACAGCGTCAGCAGCATCGTCAGCGCCAGCAGGAGAGAAAGGAACTTCTTCATGGTTCTCCTCCTTATTCGTTTGGTCGAAATGGCAGAAGAAGCATCTGCCGTATATTTTATTATACAATAACTCGACGATGGTTGGCAAGGGGAAATGACGCTTTTTTCACAAGCAAAATAGGCGATTTTTGCAAAAAGAAAGGTTTTCGGCAGGAATTTCGCGGTTTGAGGGCGAATTGTGTTCACGGAAAAAGCAAATCCGGCATTGCGCCGGGTGGAAAAGAGGAACTATCGGATGGATGAAACGCAATGCCTGCGGATGATCAGGGCTTCGCTTGCCCCCTCAACCGGCTGTACGGAACCGGCGGCAATTGCCCTCAACGCGGCGACGGCGCGCAAGGCGGCACAGGGGACTGTCACGCAGGTGACGGCGCGGCTGGATGCGTACCTGTTCAAAAACGCCATGGGCGTGGGTATTCCGGGCGCGGATGAGCGCGGCGTGGACTTGTGTGTGGCGCTGGGCATCACAGCGGGCGACGCGGACGCGGGCATGAACGCGCTGCACACGGTGACGGCGGAGCAGCTGGCGGCAGCAAAGGCATTGCGCAGCTGCGTGAAAGTCGAAATCGTCGACGGCGTGAGCGGATTATATATTGAAACGATTTTGCGAACGGACTGCGACGCGGTTCGCGTGGTCACGGTGGGTGCGCACGATCATATCGCCCTTGTCGAACATGCGCCGTTTACCGAAGCGCCTGCCGGGCAGGAATCGGTGGAGGAAGGCGGCGCGCACTGCGGGTCGCTGGCGGAATTTATCGCCTTTGCGGACACGGTTGCGCTGGATAAATTGGCGTTCCTCCGCGACGCGCTGACCATGAACCGAACCATCTACGACCGCGCGATGTCGGATGAGCTGGCGCACTGCGTTCTGCCGAAAATCACGCTGGATGACCCGTCACTCTGCGCGTCGGCGAAGCGGATGGCGGGCGCGGCATCCTATGCGCGGATGCACGGCGTTCCGCTGCCGGTGATGACCGCGACGGGCAGCGGCAATCAGGGCATCACGCTCTTTTTGACGGTGGATGCGGCGGCACGCTATTTCAGCATCCCGGAGGAAAAGGAACTGCGTGCGATTGCGCTGGCGGCGCTGGCGAACGTGTACATCAAAAGCTTCATCGGCCCCCTGTCGAGCGTGTGCGCGTGCGGCGTGGCGGCAGGCTTGAGCGCGTCGCTGGGGGTCGTGTACCTGCTGGGGGGCGGCGAAGGCGAGATGGTGCAGGCTGCGCGGAATATCCTCGGCTCTGTCAGCGGCATGATTTGCGACGGCGCGAAGGAGGGCTGCGCGAGCAAGGTTGCCCTGAGCGCGGGGCTTGCGGTGGAAGCCGCGTGTCTGGCGCTGGAAGGCGGCGGCATCCACGCGCAGGACGGCATTCTGGATGACAGCTTTGACCGCCTGATTGCGCACCTGGGCGAGCTGGTCTGCGTCGGCATGGGCAGCACGAACAGCACGATTGTGCACATCATGAAGGACGAGAAGGGGTATGCGGCATCGTGCTGACATCCCGAACATGAGAATAATACTATTTCCAGATTCAACTGCACCATCTGCTTGCGCCTTTTCCTTTCTGGCGTCCGCTCATTCCACTTAGCGTAGCGCTGCTACGCTGCGTTTCATTCACGTTAGCCAGAATGAAAAATTCGCGGCGCATCTTGGTGCATTTTTATCTGGAAATAGTATAAATCCCACGCCAGCGCCGTCATCTGCGTGCCGTACCCCTGTCCGCAGTGGTCGGGATGCGCCCCGATGCCGAAAAACACCTCGTCGCCCTCATCGGACAGGTTCACGAAGCCCACCAGCGTTTCGCCATCATAAAAGGAATAGAAATTGTTTGCCGGATTCGCAAAACCGTATCCGTGCTTCTTCTGCTCGGCATACGGCGGATTGTTGTACATCGCGTATTCGCCGGGGTACTGCCACGCGCAGATGGCTTCCTTCTCGGCTTCGGTGGTCGGATGATACGTCAGCATGGGCGTTTTCCTCCTTGGGGATATTTCTGATTATGCAAAAAACCGGAGGCAGCCTGCGCCGCCCCCGGTCAAATCCTCGATTATTGCAGCACAATGCCTTCCGCTTCCAGCTCCGCGCGGGTGCAGAGCCGCAGCGTCACATAGTTCTGCTGGCAGATGATGTAGCCGCCGCCTTCACGCGTGTCCTTGTTCTCCAGCGTCACGATGCCCTGCGCGATGCAGTCGTGGTCGGCGCAGCTGGCGTCGGTCATCTCGATGCTCGTCTCCGTGACGTGGATGATGTTCACGCACACGCCGTGAATCAGCCGGTAGTACCCGTCCTCCAGCAGCGGAATCGGCTCGTATGTCTTTGTGCCGACCGTCACAAGCAGGAACGCGACGGCTTCCGACGGGTCGCGAACCGCGCTTGCCATCGGGGAGGGCGCGATGCCGGGGTCAGTGCCGCGCGTCGCCGGGTTCAGCTTCGCGAAGCTCAGCGATTCGTTCGATGCCGCCAGAATCGCCTGCGCGTCGGCGAGGGTTTCTTGCGTCGTCGTCAATTCCGCCTCTGCCGCGGCAAGGGTTGCCTTGGTGGCTTCCAGCTCCGTCGTGGCGGCGGTCAGGCTGTCCTTCGTCGCGGCAAGTTCGTTTTCCGCGGCGGTCAGGCTGTCCTTCGTTGCGGAGAGTTCGGCTTCCTTCGCGGTCAGACTGTCCTTCGTCGCGGTGAGTTCGGCTTCCTTCGCGGTCAGGCTGTCCTTCGTCGCGGCGAGTTCGGATTCCTTCGCGGTCAGACTGTCCTTCGTCGCGGTGAGTTCGGCTTCCTTTGCGGTCAGGGTGTCCTTCGTCGTCGTGAGTTCGGCTTCCTTTGCGGTCAGGGTGTCTTTCGTCGTCGTGAGCTCGGCTTCGGTGGCGGTCAGCGCCGCCTTGGTGTCGGACAATACCGTCGTGGCGGCGGCGAGGGTGTCCTTCGTCGCGGACAGCTCGTTTTCGGTGGCGGACAGGCTGGTTTTCGTGTCGGACAGCTCCGTCTGCGCGGCAGTCAGCGTGTTCTTCGTCTCCGACAGATCAGCTTCCGTCGCGGCGAGCGCTTCCTTCGTGTTCTCCAGTTCATATTCCTTTGCCGGCAGGGATGCTTTCAGCGTGTCCAGTTCGTTCTGCGTGGTGGACAGCGTGTCCTTCACTGCCGCCAGTTTGGTCTGGGTGATCACCAGCGTGTCCTTCGTGGATGCCAGCGTGGTGTCGCGGCTGTTCAGGGCAGTCTGCGTTTCGGCGAGGGTGGCTTCGGTGGACGCGAGGGTGTCCTTTGTGGCGGACAGCTCGTTTTCACGGTCAGCAAGTGCGCCCTGCGTTTCGGCGAGGGTGGCTTCGGTGGATGCGAGGGTGTCCTTTGTCGCGGACAGTTCAGTTTCGCGCTCAGCAAGCGTGCCCTGCGTTTCGGCGAGGGTGGCTTCGGTGGACGCAAGGGTGGTCTGGGTATCCGTCAAGGCGGCGGCGGTCGTGTCCAGCGTGGTCTGCGTGTCCGCGAGGGTCGCTTCGGTGGACGCGAGGGTGTCCTTCGCGGCGGACAGGCTGTTTTCGGTGTCCGTTAAGGAGGATTGGGTGGAGGACAGCGCGCTCTGCGTGTCCGTCAGCTGATTCCGGGTGTCCGTCAGCGAATTGTGGCTGACGATGAGACCGGCGCCAAGTGCGATGGAGGAAACTGCCAGCACGATGGCGGCAATCATCCAGATGATGGTCTTTTTCCGGGCGGCAATGGGACTCATAGCAATCCTCCTAACAAGCGACGAAAATGGGCAGAAAACTTCCGTTTTTTCCAGTTTACCACCATCGGGGGAAGTTGTCAATCTCGAATTTCGCGGAAGCACAAAAAACGCCCCTCCGCCGACAAAAGCAGAGGGGGCAGGGGAAGGCGGATTAGGGCACCACCGCACAATTCGGCGGCGCGTCTGACGATGTCTTTTCCGCCATCTGCGGCATGCAAATTCCTCGATTTACCTCCAGTAAACCTTCGGAATTTGCATTTGCATCTGACGAAAAATCCATTCGCCAGCCGACCACCTCATTTGTGCGGTGTTACCTAAAATCTAATCCACAATTTACGCACACAAGGAGGATTTCCGATGGCGAACGTGCTTTTACTCAACGGTTCTCCCCACGCGCACGGCGCAATTGACCTTGCCCTGACCGAAGTCGCCCAAACCTTGCAGGAATGTGGGCTGACGACTGAAATCGTCCACATCGGTCAACAGGATATCCGCGGCTGCATTGCCTGCGGGCGCTGCGGCGTGCTGCACCGCTGCGTATTTGACGATGCCGTAAACGCCCTCGCCCCGAAGTTCGAGGCGGCGGATGCGCTGATTGTCGGTTCACCCGTCTACTACGCCAGCGCGAACGGCACGCTGACAAATCTGCTTGACCGCCTGTTCTACTCCACCCCGTTCGACAAGACGATGAAGGTCGGCGCGGCGGTTGTCTCCTGCCGTCGCGGCGGCGCAAGCGCGACGTTTGACCAGCTGAACAAGTACTTCACAATTTCCGGGATGCCAGTTGCATCGAGCCAATACTGGAACAGCATCCACGGCAACAATGCGCAGGAAGCCGCGCAGGACGCGGAAGGGCTGCAAGTCATGCGGACGCTTGGGCGGAACGTGGCGTTTCTGGTGAAAAGCATTGCTTTCGGAAAGGAAGCAATGGGGCTGCCGGAGAAGGAGAAACGGGTCGGGACGAATTTTATCAGATAAATCGCATAATAGCAAAAAGGTTCAAGGCGTGATGTTCCTTGAGCCTTTTTGCTTATTCTGCTGATTTTTCCGCGTGTTTATCCTCGTTTACTCCTCCGCCGAGAGTTCTTCCCACTCCGCGTATCGGCGCTCAATCTCATCTTTCTTCAGCTGATACGCTTTCGCCAGCTGCGCTGCCTTCTCCGCATCCTGATACGTCGCCGGATCAGCGAGCTGCGCCTCCATCTCCGCGGCTTCCTCCTCCGCGGTCGCAATCGCCTTTTCCGCCGCGGCAATCGCGTTCTTCTTCTCCCGAATGCGCTTCTCTTCCTCCCGCGACTTGCGCTTTTCCTTATCCATCGCGGTTTTCGTCATGCCCGCATTTTCGCTGTCCGGCGCTTGCTGACGATTGATTTTCTCAAAATAATCGTCGTAATTGCCCAAATACTCTTTCACGCCGCCTGCTTCCAGCACGCACACCTTCGTGGCAAAGCGGTTGATGAAATAGCGGTCGTGGCTGATGGCGAGAATCGTGCCGGGGAAATTTTCGAGCGCGTCTTCCAGCACTTCGCGGCTGTCCATGTCGAGGTGGTTCGTCGGTTCGTCCAGCAGCAGCACGTTGTCCTTCTTCAGCATCAGCTTCGTCAGGGCGACACGCCCCTTCTCACCGCCGGAAAGCGTCGAAATGGGCATCAGCACGTCATCTCCTGTGAAAAGGAACAGCCCCAGCGCACCGCGAACTTCAGTCTGGTCAAGGCGGTGGAAGTCGTCCCACACCTCGTCCAGCACGGTCTTGTTTTCATGCAGATGCGCCTGATGCTGGTCGTAGTAGCCGATGTCCACGCCCGCACCGAAGCGAATCGTGCCGCAGTCAGGCTTTTCTTCGCCGACGATGCACTTGAACAGCGTCGATTTGCCCACGCCGTTATCGCCGATGAGCGCCACGCGGTCGCCCGCGCGCAGGTGCATCTTCACATGCTCAAAGAGCGTGCGCCCACTGAAGCCCTTCGCGAGGTCGTCAATCATCAGCACGTCGTCGCCCGTTCTGCGGCGGACATCGAAGTGGAAGTGAATCGCGCTTTCGTCCTTCGGTTTCTCCAAGCGTTCGACTTTCTCCAACCGCTTCTCCCGGCTTTCCGCCAGACGGATGGACTTCTCGCGGTTGAACTGCCGATAGCGCGCGATGATGGCTTCCTGCCGGGCGATTTCCTTCTGCTGCAGCTCATACGCTTTCATGCGAATCTCGAACCGCTCCGTGCGCTGCACCATGTAGGCGGAATAATTGCCGTCATAGCACTCCGTCGCGCCAAGGAGCAGCTCGCACATGCGGTCGCAAACGTGATCCATGAAATAGCGGTCATGGCTGATGAGCAGCACCGCGCCGCGGTAGGTGCGCAGATAATCCTCCAGCCACGCGATGGACTTGAGGTCAAGGTGGTTCGTTGGCTCGTCCAGCAGCAGCACATCCGGTTCAGTCAGCAGCATCCGCCCAAGGCAAAGGCGCGTCCGTTCGCCGCCGGAAAGCAGCGAAGCCATCTGTCCCTGCTGCTCCTTGCGGAAGCCCAGACCCGCCAGCACGCCCTGCACCGTCGAGCGCCAGCCATAACCGTTGCTTTCCTCAAAGCGGCGGGTAAGCTGGTCGTACTGGCTGCCGAGGCGATGAAGGGATGCTTCATCGTGCGCATCCGCCATCTGATGTTCCAAGTCGCGCAGCTGCTGTTCCATGCGCTGCACCGGCTCAAAGACGCTTTCCAACTCTTCCAGCACTGTCCGCCCTTCGCCAACCTGCCCCTGCTGGGCGAGGTAACCGAGCTTCAGCCCCTTCTGCATGGTCATCGTGCCGCCGTCCGCGGTTTCAATGCCGGCAATAATCTTCATGAGGGTGGATTTTCCGCAGCCGTTGACGCCGACAAGTCCCATGCGCTGACCATCCTGCAGCACGAGGGATGCGTCGCGGAGGACTTCATTTGTACCGAAACTTTTCTGAATGCCCTGCAAGGAGAGCAGAATCATCGTAAGTCACCTCCCGGTGGGGGTATCATTCGCGCTCATCAGCGCGAGGTGGGTTCGCCTGATGGCATTTTTTCTTCCTAAATAAGATGCTTTTTTGTGCGGCAGGGGTTTCGCCTCTGCGGAGGCGGCAAGGGGGCTTTGCGGTCGCCCCCTTGACCCCTTCGCAGTGCACACCTATGTTACTGGGTTTAGATTGTTACTTGGGAGAACAAAAGGTACACAAACCAAAAAACTTCCGATAAAGCTCAATAAACATGGGTGCGCACCGAAGGTTTCCAAAGGGCGATCGCAGACTTCGTCTGTTTCCATTGCCCTTTGGTCGCTCCCGCAGGAGCGAAATCCCTGCGAATCATTACAGCAGATACTGCACCGCCATCAGCAGCAGAATCGCCGCCGACAGCATGATGTGACCGCGCTTCATCCGCATTTTTGCCGTGCGCGGCAAGGTCATCAGCGCCCAGATTCCCAGCGCCAGCACCGCTGCGCCGCAAAAAATCAGCCACCAAGAGGACATGCCGCGCCAGAAGAGTGCGGATGCATTGTAAACAGCGTGCATTACCATCGGAACAAGCAGATTCCCCGTCCGCATTTCCGCGAGCGTCAGCGCACCGCCGAAGAGCAGATGTGCCGGGAGTGCCGCCAAATTGCCGTGCAGGAGCGAAAAGAACAGCGTCGTCAGCAGCCATGCGCCAAATCGGCTGCCGCTGTCCAGCAGCGTTTGCAGCACGACGCCGCGGAACAGCGCTTCCTCCAGCACTGCCGGAAGAACCGCCAGCGCCAGCAGCTGCAAGCACCATTCGCCTGCGCTGTCCGCCGCCGCAATTTGGCGCTCCGGCGCGGAAAGGAAATTGCCCCACAGCTGCGTCAGCGGTGTCACCAAGGCACGCATCGCCAGCCCCAGCACCGCCGCGCAGAGCAGCAGACCGATGCTCAGCCGCGTTGTTCCCGTGCGCGCCGAACGGCCGCGCCGCATCAGCAGCGCCGGAAGCCCAATCAGCAGCGCTTCCTGCGCCATTGACAGCAGCAAGCGCGTATTTTGATGCAGGTCGTGCGGAAGCATCAGCGCCAGCAAGCGCTCCAGCAGCAGCTTGACCGCCGTCAAAATCAGCAGCACCATCAGCAGCGTCGTCGCCGCGTCGGTTTTCCGCCCCGCGCGCGTCATTTGCCGTCCCCCAGCGTGTAGATATTTCCAACACGGTCGCGCAGGGCGACATCCAGCGTCAAATCCTGCCCCAGGCGGATGCCCTCGCGCGTCATGCGGTCTTCGCTGATGTGGTATGCCAAGCTCGGCGTGTTATTCTCCCCGCTCAAATGACCGAGGATGACGTTTTTCGTGCCGCTCTCGACGATTTGCAGCAGCGCATCCGCACAGGCGGCATTGTTTCAAAACATCTGTAATTACCGCACGTGAAGCAAAAATCCCGTGCGTTAAAGGGAAAGGGCGGGCACATAGCCCGCCCTCTGATTATGATCCTCTTTGTTTACCTGCATACTGAGCTTTGATGCAGGGCTCTTATACAGCTGAATTATTCCGCATGTGCTGCGTCATATTCTGTCTTCCAGCCATCTACGAATGCGGTTACAACAGCATCCCAGTCGCCGGTGCCCTGAGCATACTCAAGCAGTGCGCTGCCGACGCCGTTTTTCCACTCTTCAGAAGGCATTGTGGTGAAGTTCCATGATACAGGTGTCTTACCAGCTTTGGTGTACTCGTCATTTGCAAGTACCAGCGGGTTCTGAGACTGATAACCGTCTTCAAAGGTCTTGAAAGGTGTTACAAAGCCCATGGTGTTTGCCAGAGCGTCACGACCGGTATCGCTGGTTACAACCCATTCCATGAAGTCCAGAGTTGCCTGGATATCAGCAGGATCTGCATTCTTGTTTACACACCAGTAGTTCTCGGAACCGGTGCACAGGCCCTGATTTTCTTCGCCTTCTGCGCCAATATAGATAGGAAGCATGCCAAGATCTTCATCTGCTACTTCGTTATCCTTGATGTCGTTGTAAGCCCAGGTACCATTCTGGTAGAAGACAGCTTCGCCAAGTGCAAATTCGCTGGCAGCATCTTCACCAGTCTTACCGGACAGCAGAGCCGGATCACAGGTAGAATCTGTGATGTAAAGATCGAAGATCTGTTTGTAGTTGTCCAGATAGGTTCCCTTGATAGCAGGAGAAGAGGTAATTCCGTCTGCCTTATATTCATAGTACAGAGGCAGGTTTGCCAGATGTGTCTTAAATCTCCAGTCAGAGGAGGAATCAAAACCGGTCGAAGCAAATGCACCTTCTACGCCAAGGTCATCCTTGTGAGCCTGAATGCCATCTGCAACTTTCTTCAGTGCTTCGAAGTTGTTCAGCTCATCGATGGATTTGATCTCTGCATCGTCCAATGCAAAATAGTCATTTAACAGTGCCTTGTTGTAGATCAGACCATATGTTTCAATTACATATGCAATACCCTGAACAGCGTCGCCATCCTTTAACACATAATCGTCTGACTGTACGTTCTTATAAACCTCGCTGTCCTTTAAGTCATAGCAATAATCCTTCCAGGAAGCAAGACCAACGGGACCATTTACCTGAAACAGGGTAGGTGCTTCTGTCTTTGCCATTTCGGACTTCAGAGTAGATTCATAGGTTCCGCTTGCTGCAGTTACAACAGTTACCGGTACGCCGGTTTCAGCGGTGTAATCCTCTGCAAGAGCTACCCAGTCATCTGCCTGCTCGGGTTTGAAGTTTAAGTAATAAACCTTGCCTTCGCCTGTGGCAGCAGCCTCTTCCGTTCCAGTCTCTGCCTCGGTATCTGCAGCTTCGGTCTTTTCCTCAGTTGCTTTCGTTTCTGCCGGAGCAGCTCCGGTATCTGCGGCAGTGCTTCCGCAGCCTGCAAGCATCGTTGTTGCCATTGCCGCACTCAGTAATACACTGATCAGTTTCTTTTTCATAGCTTTACCTCTCCTTTTTTATTGGTGACAGGCGCTTTTCTTAGCGCATTTTCTGTCTGTTTCCATCCCGGAACTATTCCCGGGAACGCTTCCGGAAACGTTTCCGGAATCTATGGTTGTATCTTACCACGAGGTAAACCATGCGGCAATATCAATTTATTCAGATTGCATGTTTGTTTTTTAAGAACTTGAATATTCTGTACAAGTTGCATATGCTTTCATCGAAGTGCCTGTGTGATCCCCTTCACTGACGACAAATACTCCATTGGGGACATTCCCGTTTCTTTTTTAAACTGTCTGGAAAAATATTGTACTGATCCATAGGACAGACGGGCAGCGATTTCAGTGATGTTGCAATTTTCTTCCCGCATCATTTCCCGTGCACGTCGGATCTTCATTCTGCCGAAATATTCCATTGGTCCGCATCCGAACTCCTTATGGAAAAGATGCTGCAGCGTAGACCGGCTCATATAAAAAACATCACAGAGTGTATTCATATCGATTTGCTCCTGAACATGCTCCTGCATATAGTGGACGACCTGAATCAGTCGGGAACTTTTCAGATGTGCTGTCTCTTCCGTCAGCTCAAACCGTTTGGAATCGTCCGCCTTTTCTTCCCGTTCCCTGCGCAGCGTCAGCAAAAACAGCTCCAGATTCAGCAAAATCATCTGCTGCGCGCCATAGGGCGCATCCTCCCGAAGTCCTACCTGCTCGATCCAGGGAATATTGATCGGTGTGCTGAGTGCCTCTCTGGCAGCGCTGACCAGTGCAGATAAAATCAGGCGTTCTTTCTCATTTAAAATAAATGCTTTTTTTCGAAAAAAATCTACTCCCGGGCTGTCCGTCACAAAAGAAACCGCTACCAGATTGATCGCCGACTTTCCAACCGCCCGAAACGCATGAAATTCGTTTGGTTCATGGAACACGATATCCCCGGCTCCCATCTGCAGCTCCCGATCCCCTGCGCGTACAAGAATATTTCCTTTATCTACATATAAAAATTCCCAGAAATCATGACTTTCTCCCTTAAAAGCGAAATCCTTCATATATTCAAAATAATGTATTGTGATAATCGCAGGGATCGTAATTTCCCGTTTCAGCTGCGTTTTCACATATGTCATTTGCTCATCATCTCCATCTGTCTGCCACCATCTATAGCTCTCATTCTGCCATTTTTTCCATGCCTATTTTATCAAAAGTTGTCGGATTGTACAACAATGCTGCACAAAAAGTCAACACAGCAACACCCATATGAAATATAATGAATTTAGCTGTATAGTGTATTTTTATACATGCATTATACAATTTTTTACTACAGGAATGTGCGAACGTGTTAAAGGAGCAGTTGCTTTATGAAAACAATTTCTGCCGGAGAGCTTACTGTTTTATTAAATGAAGAAACGCTTTCGGTCACTGTCAGACACAAACATGCTGAATGGTCGACTCTGGATGGATTTATTCCTGTCCTGCAGTGTAAGGAAGGAATCTTCCCCTTTACTTCTGCCGCTTCTGTTTCCCATGAACTTTTTAAAACAGGCGTCGGCACCGGCATCCGCAGCACCTTTTCCGGTTTTTGCGGCACTCCTTATACATTTGAAACTCTGATCTGGATAGAACAGACGACCGAAGATGTCCGTTTCGAATGGCTTCCGGTCACGGAGGACGGTCTTTGTGTGGAAAAGGTTTTCTGGCCCGGTGAATTTTCCTTTGAAACACCCTCCAAAAACTGGTATACTGTTCTGACAACCGGTCAGGGACTGTTGGTTCCCAACACCTGGGAGACACCGCTTTCCCCGCTTCCGTTCAACGGATTTTTCGAAACCTCCGGCGGCTACATGCCGTGGTTTGGCCAGGTAAAGGACCGCGACGGTTACATCGCGATCTGCGAAACGCCCTGGAATGCCGGCTATGCGGCAGACCATCCGGCAAACGGCCCTTACACCCATGTAAGCGTTTACTACGAACCCAGCCTTGGTAAAATGGATTACCGCCGTGTTCTCCGTTATACATTCGTTTCTGACTGCGATTACAACGATCTCTGTAAAGTATATCGCCGTTATGTCAGAGAAAAAGGACATCTGCGCACGCTCGCTGAAAAAGCTGCACAGAACCCTTCCGTAAACGATCTGATCGGATGCAAATTTATGCACACCGGCATTAAGACAGTCGTACAGCCGGAATCCGATTTTTACGATCCCGCCAATCCGGACAAAAACAACCACCTGACACCTTTCTCCGTCAGAACAGAACAGATCCGCCAGATTCACGATCTCGGCGTCGATAAACTTTATCTGCATCTGGACGGCTGGGCACAGCCCGGATATGACAATCAGCATCCCGATTATTCCCCCGCATGTAAAGAAGCAGGCGGCTGGGAAGGGATGAAAGAGCTTGCCGATACGATGCACAGGTTCGGTTACATGTTCGGAATTCACGATCAGTACCGCGACTTCTACGAGGCAGCTCCCAGTTTTGATGAAAATTACGCCTGCCGTTTCACAGACGGCACGATTCCGAGACACAGCCGTTGGGCTGGCGGACCGCAGTCTTATCTATGCGCCTCCCAGGCTCCCTACTATGTAAAACGGAACTTTTCTAAAATCGCTCAGAACGGTATTTTCTTAGACGGTGCTTACTTAGACGTCTTTACATGTAATGAGGGCGATGAATGTAACAATCCGGAACACCGTATGACACGGCGCGACTGCTACGAATACCGCGGGCAGTGCTTCTCCTGGCTGCTTTCGCAGGGCATCTTATCCAGCTCTGAAGAAGTCAGCGACTGGGCAATCCAGAGCCTGGTATTTTGTCATTACGCCCCGTACTCCTTTATGCTGAAAAAGCCCGGAACCCCCAAGGACGGCATCCCGGTTCCGCTGTTTAATCTTGTTTATCACGACTGCGTAATCCAGCCCTGGATGATGGACCGGCCGGAAGGCGCAGAGGATTATATGCTGTATGCTCTCATTAACGGCGGCGCTCCTTACCTGCTCCGCGATGGTGCTTACCCCAATACGGACGGCGCATTCGCCCAAGATGAAGCTCATATGCCGGAACTGATTGCACGCTGTCAGGTCGTATCCGATCTCCACAGCAGGATTGCGAAATGCGAGCTTATATCCCACCGCTTTGATCCGGACAACTGGAAAATTCAGGAATCCGTATTTGCAGACGGCACGAAGGTTACAGTCGACCTGGAAAAACAGACTTACACCATTTCTGCCTGATAAATAAATAGTTATATAGTTATTTTTCGAGGCCAAAGCGGGCTATGCTCTTTCACATCACAAGAAACGAAAGGGCACAGTCCGCTTTTTTCTACAACAACAGAGTACACCCTACGCGGACATTCTGTTGCCACAAATAGACACGGTCTGCCACAAAACACGGCAATCGCCCCCATAACGGAGGATTTGCATATCTTCAGAAAAAGAAGAAAAAGAGAAAGCGAGGACAATGGTATGAAAAACATGAAACGCATTGCAGCACTCGGTCTGTCTGCTGTTTTGGCAGCAACTGCCCTGGCAGGATGCGGAAGCTCTTCTTCCACATCTACAAGCACTGACAGCTCTGCATCCACAGGCGATACAGCAGCGGCAGATACCAGCGCTTCTACCGGCGACAAGGTAAAACTGACACTGGGCAGCTGGACATCCCAGCCTGAAGTTCTTCAGGATCTGATCGATGCTTATGAAGCTGAAAACCCTAATGTTGAAATCGACATCCAGATCACACCTTACAAGGGCGGCGAGTACTGGACCAAGCTGGAAGCATCTGCAGGCGGCGGCACCGCTCCTGACGTATTCTGGTTAAACGTTCTGCATATCGATTCCTATGCAGACGGCGGTATCCTGGCTGATATGACAGATGCAGTTGCTGCATCCGATATCAAAGACAACTTCCCGGAATCTCTGGTAAACAGCTTCGTTCGTGACGGCAAGAACTACGCTACTCCCAAAGACTTCGATACCAACGCTCTGTGGTACAACAAAGACCTGTTCGATCAGGCCGGCGTTGCATATCCTACAGACGATATGTCTTACGAAGACCTCGTTGCTCTGGCAACCGAATTAAAAGACAAGCTGCCTGACGGTATCTATCCGTTCGCTTGCCCTGTTGACTTCCAGACCTGGTATTATCAGACCGTTTATGCAAACGGCGGCTGGATCTTAAACGATGACAAGACGGAAACCGGTTACGCTGATCCCAAAACTCAGGAAGGTATTCAGTGCTGGATCGACATGATCGACGCTGGTCTGTCTCCAAACGCTTCTACTCTGGCTGAGACAGGTTCCGACGCTATGTTCGAAGCAGGTCAGATCGCTATGACCCTGGCTGGTTCTTATATGGTTGAAGAATATTCCGAAAACGAAATCATCAAAGATGTGATCGACTGTGTAGAAATGCCTACCTTCAACGGCATCGAAGACAACTGCATCAACGGTCTGGGCTATGCAGTATACGAAGGCTCCAAGAATAAAGACGAAGCCATCAAATTTGCGATCTGGCTTGCAAGCGCTGAAGCTCAGAAGCTTCAGGGTGAATCCGGTTCCGTTATTTCCGCAAGATTCGATGCTCAGGATCTGTTTGCAAAAGCATATCCTCAGTATCATCTGGAAGCTTACACCAACCACTCTGATATTGCATATCCGCTGCCTGTCTGCATGAACGCAGCTGAGCTGTACGATATGGAAGCAACCTGGCTGACCAAGGCATATACCGGCGAGATGTCTCTTGCGGATGCCTGCGCTCAGTTAAAGACAGAAGCTGACGCTCTGTTGGCAAGATAATACAGGGATCTGCCTGCAGGGCTTCTTCGGAACCCCTGCGGGTTTCCTGTATTTCCACAACAATAGAATGCGCGCTGATACGTACAGTCTATTGTCACGAATAATAAAGTAGGTGAAAATGATATGGCAGAGGTAAAAAAACAAAAGAAAATGCCCAGAAAAAAGGCCACTAAAAGACAGAAGATGGACTGGTTTGCGGCTTATGTATTCATTGCACCGGTTACCATCGGCCTGTTCGCGTTTTACATCTGGCCCTTTTTTCAGAATCTCTGGTTCAGCTTTAATGATGTAAACAAATTTAATGTGTCCCATTTTGTCGGTCTTGAAAACTACAAAAACATCCTCACAGATATGACAATCTGGCGTTCGTTCGGCAATACCTTAAAATACGTTGTCATTACCGTTCCCGTCGGACTGTTCTTTTCCATTGTGCTCGCGGCTCTGCTGAACGCCGGCATCAAAGGAAAATCTCTGTACCGTACCCTGTATTTCCTGCCCTCCGTTACCATGTCCGCAGCGGTTGCAATGGTATGGAAATGGGTATTCAACGAACAGATGGGCATCTTAAACAGTTTCATCAAAAAACTTGGCGGAACCGGGCATAACTGGCTGACCGATCCCCATACCGCATTGTACATGATCATGATCGTAGGCCTTTGGATGTCAGTCGGCTACAATATGATTATTTTGCTGGCAGGCATACAGGGAATCAGCAAGAGCTATTACGAAGCCGCTGCAATCGACGGCGCTACCGCTATCGACCAGTTCTTCCATATTACGATGCCCATGCTGACCCCTTCCATTTTCTTTGTTACCATTACCTCTATCATCGGCGGTTTCCAGGTATTTGATACGATCTACATGATGATCGGCAAAACCAACCCCGCTTATGATTCCGTCCAGACCATTGCCATGCTGTTCTACCGCAACGCATTTGACTACGGTTACAAGGGTTATGCTGCAGCTATCTCTATCCTGATCTTTGCGGCGATTATGGTCGTAACGATCATTCAGATGGTTGGTCAGAAAAAATGGGTCAACTACGATTGACGGGAGGCAGCAGAATATGAAGACAACACGTACCAAAACAATACACAAACGGATCAATACCGGGCATCTGATCGTTCATCTGGCTCTGCTTGCCGGTATTGTAGTCGTAGTATTCCCTTTTTTGTGGATGCTGCTGACTTCCTTTAAAACAACAGGAGAATCCTTAAAGATTCCACCCACCTTTTTCCCTGAAAAATGGACTCTGGAAGCTTATAAGACAATCACGTCTTCTACGATTCCCTTCGGCACCGTTTACCTGAACACCATCCTTTCCGCTGTCATTACTACAGTTGTACAGATCGTGTTCTGTTCCATGGCAGGATATGCCTTTGCGAGAATTGAGTTCCCTTTCAAAAACTTTATTTTCGTACTGCTGTTATCCGTCCTGATGGTTCCCGGACAGATTTTCCTGCTTCCCCAGTATCAGTTAATCCAGAAGATGGGACTGTTGAACACCATCCCGGCGCTGTTTCTTCCGAACCTGTTCAGTGCCTTCGGTACATTCCTGCTGCGGCAGTTCTTTATGTCCATGCCTCAGGAGCTGGAAGATGCCGCAATCGTAGATGGCTGTAACCGGTTCCAGATTTTCGGACGTATTATGGTTCCGTTAATCCAGCCTGGTATCGCAGCGCTGACCATCTTCACCTTCAAGTTCGCATGGAACGACTTCATGTGGCCTCTGATCGTCAACAACTCCATGGATAAGCTGATCTTAGGTCCTGCACTGTCCACTCTGCAGGGTCAGTACACGACACAGTACCCGATGCAGATGGCAGGCGCCGTATTAGCCGTTATCCCGCTGGTTGTAATCTTCTTCATCTTCCAGAAGCAGTTTATCGAAAGCGTGGCCACATCCGGCATTAAGGGTTAAATCCATATCGTACTTCATTGTATGAACCTATAAGCACTCAGAACAAAAAAAGACAGGATTTTCTTCCCGTCTTTTTTGTTTTATAATCATTCTGTAAAAAGAATTTGCTATGTATCAGGCATCCAGTACCCGTTACCAGTCCACGCAGTACAATCGCACCCGCGTAGACGGCTTAAATCAGCCCGTAGTGCTTTAACGCGTTCGCGATTCCGTCCTCCAGAACCGGCGTGGTCCGGTAGCTGCAATACGGCAGAATCGTTTTGGAGCAGACACCCATCGCAATGCTGTGGGGCACAGCCTCCAGCATCGGAATATCGTTTTCAGAGTCCCCAATGGCATAACAGTTGTCCTTGGGGATTCCCAGTTTTTTCTGTAAAATGTGGATCCCCTCCGCCTTGCTGCAGCCTGTCGGAACGATTTCCAGATAATGCTCTCCCTGGGGCACTGCAGTAAATTCGTCTCCGATAAAGCTTCTCAGCTTATCCACCGGATCATCCGGACGAAGCAGGCAGAAAAATTTATCGAACACCACATCACTGTCCTCTGGCCGCTCCGGCATGTCCGGCACAGAACAGTTCAGACTTTTAAAATTAGAAACCGAATTGCCAAGCTCCGGGCTCATACAGCGGCTGTCATAATACACATGCTCCTCCGCTTCAAAAAATGTCGGGATGCCGAGTCTGCGCAGCTCATATACGATTTCCGTACATTTTTCATGCAAAATACTGTGGCTAAACAACGTTTCTCCTTCATAATAAATATGTGTTCCGCAGCCGCATACCAGGCCGTCAAATCCGATTTCGCGGATTCTCGGCTCAATGCTCACCAGCGTCCGTCCCGTATTGATAAATGCCAGGTGTCCATTTTCGCGAAGTTTACGGATCGCCTCCACTGCACTCTGTGGGATCTGATGGGTCGGTCCATCGATCAACGTTCCGTCAATATCAAAAAATACAAGCTTTCTGTCTTTATTTTCCATCCTGTAAAACTCCTTCTTTTGTCAGATATTCCCAAATTGCTTTCTGCTCTGCTTTTACCTGTCCCTGGATCATTGGATTTTTCCCGCCGCCGCGCCCGCAAAGTGCCTTGTTGAACGCCTTGCCAAACGCCGAAACATCCCGGTCAGATGCGCAGATCACATACTGATAACCATCTGTATCGCTGCCATTAAACACTGCTGCAAATAAGACCTTCTGTGCCAGCTTATCCGCCAGCTTACGGACGTCCACTGTGCTCAGTCCCTGCTCAAACAGCACGCAGGCGCTGCTTCCGGTCTCTACGGCATCCACCTTTTCTTCCAACAGGCGCAGCTTTAACGCGCCGAGCTCCTGTTTTAGATCAGCCACCGTCTGCAGCAGCTTTTGGGCTGCTTTTTTGTTTTTATGGAGGGCGACGCCTCCGATGTTGTGAAACGAAAACGGGAGCGTTTTCTTAGTGTTTATTGAGTTTTTTGAAAGGAGAGATGCTCGAGTGGTTGAAGAGGCACGCCTGGAAAGCGTGTATACGCC
>ERZ772872.1638-NODE-1638-length-19778-cov-2.758810_pt1 | contig 19778 bp, 17 predicted proteins | sample MGYA00512132_ERZ772872 | MGnify/ENA primary metagenome ERZ772872 (study PRJEB29015, sample SAMEA2737724) | human gut metagenome | biome: human gut; feature: human-associated habitat; material: faeces | place: China | collected 2012 ...
CTGCGGCGGTGCCGTTTCTCTTCGGCATTCATCGTTTTCTCCAATGAAAAAGTTTTTATATAAACCGCTGTCATCCGGCAGAAAATACTTTTTTGAAGATTTTAAAGCGTAGCTTTTCCTAATGAAAAAAAGTTTTTTCTGCACAAGGATGACTTTTCTATGCAAGGGCGGCTTCAAGCACTTTTACTTCCTCGGAAAGCCTGCCTGTAATAAAATCTCCTTCTGGCGGCGGAACATCTCCGCTTCCTCCTCCGGCTCCATGTGGTCGTAGCCTAAAAGATGCAGCATACTGTGCGCCGTCAGAAACGCAATTTCCCGTTTCAGAGAATGTCCGTATTCCTCCGCCTGCTCCTTCGCACGCTCCAGAGAAATAATAATATCCCCCAGAACGATTTCGTCATTCTCGTTGACCTCTGCTTCTTCCCCCTCCGCAAACGTCAGCATGGGAAAGCTGAGCACATCCGTTGCTCTGTCAATGCTTCTGAACTGGCGGTTAATCTCGCGGATTTCCTCGTTATCCACAATGGAAACGCTGATTTCGCAGTCCTCGTCAAATTCTTCGTATCGCAGGGCTTCTGCCGCCGCCCTGCGGATGGCATCCTCCAGCTCCGCCGTCAATGGCTCGTCCGTTCTGTTGTCAATCAGTAAATTCACTGCTTTCTTCCTCTCTTTTTTCTTCTCTTTCTTCTTCTCTTTTTTCTTTCTTTTCTTCCGCCTTGCTTTCCTCTGCGCCCTTCTTCGCCGCCGCATTGATTTCTTCCTGCTTGGGATACGCCACTCTCTCGTGGTACATCCCCTGGAATACCTTCAAAAATGCTCTGCGGATGATTTCCAGCTCATGAATCCCTAAGCCGCTGTTGTTCAGCTGTCCATCATCCAGCTTGTCCTTGATGAGCGTTTTAATAACGCTTTCCGCTTCTGCCAGTGTTTTTCCGCTGCCAAGCATGGAGCGCACCGCCGCTTCTACCGTATCCGCAAGCATGACAACCGCAGATTCCCTCGTGCTCGGAATCACGCCCTGATAGCGGTAATCCGCTTCGTTCACGTTATCCGCACCATAAAGCTTGAGCGCCTTAAAATAGAAAAACTTCACAAGGCTTGTCCCATGATGCTCCCGAATGACATCCAGAATGACATTTGGCAGACCGTGTGCCCTCCCCATTTCCACACCGTCCTTCGGGTGCTGTGTAATGATTTTCGCACTCGTTTCGGGTGCAAGGTCATCATGGGGATTATAGCCCGCCTGATTTTCCGAAAACATCTGCGGATTTTTCAGCTTGCCGATATCGTGATAATATGCACCTGCTCTTGCCAGAGCAGTATTTGCGCCGATTTCATACGCCGCCGTCTCTGCCAGATTTGCCACAATCAGGCTATGATGATACGTTCCCGGTGCTTCAATCATCAGCCGACGAAGCAGCTCATTATTCGGATTTGTCAGCTCCAGTAGACGCAGGGGCGTATTCGCCTCAAAGGTTGCCTCCCAGAAGGGCAGGCTGCCCACCGCAATCACAACGGAAACCAGTCCCATCACCGCCGCAAACAGGCACTTTAACAAAAGTCCTGCGGAATAGCCGCTTTCAAAAAACAGCCCTACCCCAAACATTGCCGCAAAGCTGACCGCCGCCATCGCCACAGTCACCCAGACCATCCGCTGACGCTTTTCCGTTTTCTGGATGAGCAATGCACCCAAGGTGCCGACCAGAAGGGAATACATCAGAAACTGCACATCCCCATTGAAGATGAAGCAGCCGATGATGCAGAACAGCGTATTCATCACCAATGCTACGCGCCGCCCCACCAGAAGGCTTGTCAGCATGGCAAACAGCCCAAGGGGAATCAGCGTAAAATAAGCCGCGCCGCCCATCAGCCGCAGCAGCAGTATCATAATCACATAAATCGTAAAGAGCATTTTCGCTTCATTGGGCTTCAGCACAAACTGCCCTCTGCCCCATGCGAAGAAGATGTACAGCGCAACAAACAGCAGCACAACCAGCAGAAAGCTCCCCAAAAGCGGCAGCACACTACTCTTATAATCGGCACCGCCGACCAGATGCAGGCTCACCAATCTGTCATAAATCTCCTGCGTGATGATTTCGCCCTCATCTACAATTTTCTGGTTTTTGCGGATCATCACATCCGCAACCTCTGCGCGCTTTTCCTCTCGCGCCGCTTCGATTGCCGCTTCATCGGGCAAAAGGTTCGGTGTAATCGCCGCATCGAAAACCGCCCCTGCCATTTCCTTTAAGCCTTTATTCCATGCCGTTGCCGCAAAGGCTTCGTTTGCCTTCTGCCTGCCCTCCTCCAGCGCATCGGCGGTAATGCCCTCGGTATAGAGATTGTTCATCGTGACCAGACAATCCTCCTGAAAGAGAGTGCGGTTGGATTTTTCCAATGCCTGATACGCCTTAAGCTCTCGTTCGGAAAGCACAACAGGCAGCTTCCAGGGGGCCTCCTGTGCCTTCACGACAAAGCTTTCGCCCTCCTTCAAATTGGCAAGAATCTGTTCCAAATCCTGAAACAGCTCCTTCACCTCGGCATTGCTTTCCTCCTCCACCGCGGCATCCTGCTTATAAATAGGGGCAACGCTGTCCGCCGCCGCATCCTTGAGCTTATTGGTCGCAACCTCATCCACCGCATCCGCTTCGGCAACATAGCGTTTTTCCGCCACAGAGCCGACCTGCACGGTATCCAGCTCCTGCACATAGGAGCCTGTGCCGATGCAGAGAAGCGTCAGCAGAAAGGCAACCGCAAACATCACCTTGCGCGCCTTTTTCTGCTTTCTGTTATTTATGAGGGATTCGTCTTTCCTTCTTGCCATCCTGCTCGCCTCGTTTCCTGTTTTCAAACTTTTCGTATGCCAGAATGATTTTCTGCACCAGAGGATGACGCACAACGTCCTTATTCGTCAGGGTAATCTGCCCGATGCCCTCGATACCGGAAAGAATTCGCGTTGCCTCCATCAAGCCGCTGCGCTTGCCCTCCGTCAGGTCAATCTGCGTCACATCTCCCGTAATAACCGCCTTCGAGCCATACCCGATACGGGTCAGAAACATTTTCATCTGCTCCGGTGTCGTATTCTGCGCTTCATCCAGAACGATAAACGCATTATCCAGCGTGCGTCCGCGCATATATGCCAGAGGGGCAACCTCAATCAGACCCTTTTCCATGTTTTTCATGAAATTTTCCGCGCCCATGATTTCATACAGCGCATCATACAGGGGACGCAGATAGGGGTCTACCTTCTGCTGCAAATCTCCGGGCAGAAAGCCCAGCTTTTCCCCCGCTTCAATGGCAGGACGGGTCAGGATAATGCGGTTCACCTCGTTATTTTTAAAGGCAGTAATCGCCATTGCCATTGCCAGATAGGTTTTCCCTGTACCGGCAGGGCCAATGCCGAACACAATCGTATTATTCTTGATTAAATCAACATATTTTTTCTGCCCCAGTGTTTTGGGCTTTAATGGTCTGCCGTTTACGGTAATGCAGATGAAATCATCATACATTTTTTCCAGCTCACGCAGGTCGGTTTCCTCTGCGGAGGAAATGAAATATTCCAGATTCTGCTCCGTAATTTCCTCGCCCTTTTTCACCAGAGCAACAAGGGAATGGAGAATATTCCAAGCCTTATGGACATCCTTTTCCTCGCCCGAAATTTTTACATCATCCCCACGATTGACAATGCTCACGCCGCACGCCTTCTCGATTTTCTTGATATTTGCATCAAACTGCCCGAATACAGGCAGAATGATATGGTTTTCCATCTGTATGGTTCTTTCAAAGCTCATTCGCGTTTTCCTGCTCCTTTTCTTCGTTCTGATTTTCTGTTTCGATGTTCTGCTTTTTCTCCTCTATTCTTTCCGCCATGGTAATTTCCGCATCTGCGCGGACACTGTTGGCGTAAACCTCATATCTGATTTGTATATCCTCTATTGTACCGTAAGGAGACAATAAATTCTCTGCATTTTTTCTTAATTTTTCTTCCAGAAGCGTTTTTGCTTCCGCCGCGGTGCGCGTTTTCTGCACCGTTTCGTATGCCCGCCAACGCTCCCTCCGCCATGTGAGGGGCAGTTTCCTATCCCCCAGACCGAGGGTTTTCTCGGAAAGCAGCTCCCTTTCCCACTGCACATCACTGTCGGGGTGAAGGATATCCAATTCCCTTCCCGAAAAGAGAAGGCTGTGGTTTTTCCTTACCTCACCACTATAGACGGCTTCCTCATACTGCAAGGGCAGCTCCTCAGTCAGCCGCCGCCAGATGCGCGCCGTTACGGTGCCCTCCGCCGCGGTGTATTCCGTATGCTGTTCCTCCCCCTCCAAGCCAATCGTCAGCGCGGAGGAAATCAGCACATCCCCCTTTTTCACTACATCCCCTGCGGCAACCAGAGGGGTTCCCCGTTCCGCAGTAATCTGCAAAATCACACCGTCCGTCGATGCAACAATATCACAGGGCGTTTCCTTATCAATGATTTCGACCCCTTCAATCGTTTCCGCAAGTCGGATGGTCGCATCTGTTCCGTGAATCCCGACGCTTACCCACGAAATGTCCGCAAAATCCTCCAAAAGTCCATTGGTGACAGCCTGTGTATCCACACTCCGTTTCCGGACACCGGGGTATAGTCCCATTTCCCTGCAGGCGGAGAGAAGCTCCTCCTTGGAAAGGCGTTCATTCCCTTCAATCCGCATTACCCAGACAAAGGAGGACAGAAGATACAGCCCTGCCGCAAAGCACAAAAGCCCTGCCGTCCAGACCTGCCGCCTGCCAAATCGCCCCAGAAAAACGGGCAGACCGCCATAGGAAAGCACCTCCAGCGCACAGCCCGTTTTTTCGGCACACGCCTGCAAAAGCTCCAGGCTGTTTCCTGCTGCTTTCATCGTCATGCTGGCACCTTCGCGCGCCACCTCCCATAGATAGACACCGCGATACGCCGCCATATTCATAAAGCGTTCCGCCGAAAAGCCTTTCACCCTTATTTTAACATATCCACATAAATAATACCATAACGCTAGGAACAAAATCCTCCCCCCAATGTCCTGCCCGGATGCTCATTGCAGAAATTCCATTTTTTCCACTCTGCCCGTCACCACCATGCACTCCGCCGAAAGCTGCTTCAGGCAAAGCCCCTGCCCCTCCAGCCGCAGAACCCCTGCCGCCGTGCCGATGCGCACCGTCTCCTCGCTGTATTCCAGAATCCCCTTATAATTTTCTATCGTAACCTCCTCCTGTCCGATAAAGGAAATCAGCGGCAGATGCAGCAGTATTTCCTTCGGCAGCTCCAGTGCCTCTGTTATATTCCTACGAAATCCCATGCCATCACCTCATTTATTCACTTTATGCAAGCAGGGGATAAACTAGAATTTTCTACATGCTTTTCTGCATGCAAAAAGGCAGAGCCTTTGCTCCGCCTTTTCGCTGTGCGCATTCATTTTTTTCAGAGGAACTCTCATGTGAGAGGAACTGCTTCATTTTTGATTGCTGCTCTTTAGTTTTCGATTGCTACCATATCCTCGGGAATGGTGATATTCAGTGCTTCTGCGATGTCAGCATTGTATTTTTCTGTGATGCCATCAGTTACATAGCCGATTGCCATCTGTGCGGGATCTGCGCCGTTTGTCAGAATTTCATAAGCCATTTCCGCTGCCTTTACGCCCAAATCATAGTAGCTGATGGACAGAGTTGCCAGACCACAGCCGCTGCACATGCCTTCTTCACCGGTTACAACAGGAATCCCTGCGGGAACCGCTACGTTCTTTACGATTTCTGTGTTATTTGCGATGGTGTTGTCTGTAGGGATATACAGTGCATCACATTCGCCGACTGCCTTTGTTACAACAGACTGTACCTCGTTGGAATCTGCTGCTGTAAATTCAGCCCATGCAATGCCTTCCTTATCCAGCTCAGCCTCTGCCAGCTTCGCCTGATATGCAGAGTTGGGTTCTGCAGAGCAGTATACGATGCCAACCTTCTTTGTATCGGGAACCAGCTTCATGAGCAGCTGAATCTGCTGATCAACGGGTGCCAGATCGGAAACACCGGTTACATTTCTGCCGGGCTTTTCATTGGAATCAACCACGCCTGCTGTTTTATAGTCTGTTACGGAGGTACCAACGATAGGAATATCCCCTGTTGCCGCTGCAGCCGCCTGCAAAGCTGTGGTTGCGTTTGCCATAATCAAATCAACATCATTGGAAACAAATTTTGTTGCAATCGTGGTGCAGTTTGTCTGCTCGCCCTGTGCGTTCTGATAATCGAATTTTACCTTATCGCCCAGAAGCTCTGTCAGCTTATCCTCAAAGCCCTTTGTTGCCTGATCCAATGCAGGGTGCTCCAGCTGCTGAATGATGCCGACTGTATATGTTTCGCCTGCATCAGCGGAATCGTCTGCCGCATCATTGCCGCCGCAGGCTGTCAATGCCATTGCTGCAGCCATCATTGTGGCTGTCATTTTCATCCATTTTTTCATAAGAATCTCTCCCTTTTTCCTCAGTTTCCCCTTTCGGGTTTTGCTTTATTACATGCACGCATATCCGCGTCACACTGTTAAAGTCATTATAGCACTCAAATCTTCAATGTCAAGCGTAATCCTCCCTTTTTTGCAAGTATTTTGTATACCTGTATCCGCCGTCCGCGCACAAAAAAAGGACACATCCTATAGAGTGTCCTTTTGATTTTTTCTGTTTTCAAATCAGCCGAGCAGGGCGCGGTCGTTTGCAAATTCCTTGCCGCTGGCAACGGTGAACTGATGCAGCAGGTCATCAACGGTCAGGTTTTTCTTTTCCTCTCCCTTGATGTCCAGAATAATCTTGCCGTCCCACATCATAATCAGACGGTTGCCATGCACAATGGCATCCTTCATGTTATGCGTTACCATCAGCGCAGTCAGGTTATGCTCCGCAATAATCTTATCGGAAAGCTCCAGAACCTTCGCCGCTGTTTTCGGGTCCAGTGCCGCAGTATGCTCATCGAGCAGGAGCAGCTTGGGCTTTTTCAGCGTTGCCATCAGAAGGGTCAGCGCCTGTCTCTGTCCGCCGGAAAGCAGACCTACCTTTGCGCGCAGACGGGTTTCCAGCCCCAGATCCAGTGGCTTCAGCAGCTCAACATATTCTTCTCTCTCTTTTTTTGTAATCCCCCATCTGAGGGTACGGGTCTGTCCGCGGCGTTTTGCTACAGCCAGATTTTCTTCGATTTCCATATCGGCAGCTGTCCCGTTCATGGGATCCTGGAATACGCGCCCCAGATATTTTGCTCTTTTGTGTTCGGGCAGCTTTGTGATATCCTCGCCGTCAATGATAACAGAGCCGCTGTCTACAGGCCAAACGCCCGCAATGGCATTCAGCATGGTGGATTTCCCTGCACCGTTGCCGCCGATGATGGTAACAAAGTCGCCATCCTCCAGCGTCAGATTGATGCCGTTTAAGGCTCTTTTTTCATTGATAGAACCTGGATTGAAGGTTTTATAAATATTTTTCAGCTCAAGCATTCTTGCCGCCTCCTCTCTTTACATGGCTGGCAGCATATTTGCCCTTCAGGTGGGGCAAAGCAAGGAATGCCGCTACAATCAAAGCACTGATCAGCTTCAGGTCGGTGGTTTCCAGACCAAGCCACAGCACCACTGCGATAACGATATAATACAGAATTGCACCGCCGACAACGCCAAGCATACGCAGTGCATAGTTATAATCAAATCTCTTGAATACAACGCCCGCAATGATAACGGATGCCAGACCGATAACGATAGCACCACGCCCCATGTTTACGTCTGCATTGCCCTGATACTGCGCATACAGACCGCCTGCAAGCGCAACCAGACCATTGGATACCATAAGCCCCAAAACCTTCATTGTATTGGTATTGATGCCCTGTGCGCGTGCCATTTTTTCATTATTGCCCGTTGCACGGAAGGCACGACCCATTTCTGTACCGAAGAAGCCATACATCAGCGCGATGACTACAATACAGAAAATCGCGGAAACAATGATTGCACCGTGGATATCTCTCAGGCTGAGAATCAGATTATATTTATCTACGCTGATTGCCTGATTGGATTTACCCAAAATACGCATATTGACAGAATACAGACCCAGCTGGGACAGGATACCTGCCAGAATACCGGGGATACCCAAAGCCACATGGAAGATACCTGTTACCATGCCTGCCAGCATACCGACAATCGTAGCCACTACCAGAGCAACCGCTACGTTATGCCCGGAAAGCATCATCATAACTGCAACGGAGCCGCCTGTCGCAATGCTGCCGTCTACAGTCATATCCGCAAAATCCAATACCTTAAAGGTGATGTAAACGCCGATGGCAAAAACACCCCAAATCAGCCCTTGGGCGATGGAGCCCGGAAGGGCATTGAGCAATGCCATAATATTCATAAATATACCTCTTTCTATGCTTTCTTTTTTTACAGGAATAAGCGAAGCACATGCTTCGCTTATTCCTGTATTCAATTCAAATCAAACCGCAGGTCTTTCGCTTAAGCAACCGGCTCCATCCCTTCGGGGATTGTAATACCCAATGCTTCTGCGATATCTGCATTATATTTGGGAACCAGTCCATCTGTCAGATATTCAATGGGCATTTCCGCAGGCTTCTTCCCATTCACCAAAATATCATACGCCATTTCGGCAGCCTTTGCGCCCAGATCATAGTAGCTGATAGACAATGTTGCCAATGCGCCAACCTCACACATTGCTTCCGCACCTGTAACAGTGGGCACGCGTGCGGGAACTGCGATATTCTTTACGATTTCCATATTGTTTGCAAATGTGTTATCGGTAGGGATATACATTGCGTTGCAGTCTGCAACTGCCTTTGTCACAACCGCCTGAATTTCGTTAGAATCTGCTGCGGTGTAGATTGCATAAGGAATCTTCTGTTCATCCAGATATTTCTTTGCCAGATCTGCCTGATAGGTAGAGTTTGGCTCTGCGGAGCAGTAAACCACTGCAACCTTTGTGTTTTCCTTATCGCAGAACTGCATCAGCACATCAATCTGCTTTTCGACGGAGGCCAGATCGGAAACACCTGTAACATTTTTGCCGGGTGCTTCATTGGATTCTACCACGCCTGCTGTCACATAATCTGTAACGGAGGTGCCGACGATGGGGATATCGGAGGTTGCTGCCGCTGCTGTCTGCAATGCTGTGGTTGCGTTTGCCATAATCAGGTCACAGCCGTCGGAAACAAATTTCGTGGAAATGGTGGTGCAGTTTGCCTGCTCCCCCTGTGCATTCTGGTAGTCAAATTCCACATTATCCTCACCCAGAAGCTCTGTCAGCTTATCCTCAAAGCCCTTTGTTGCCTGATCCAGAGAACCGTGCTCCATCTGCTGAATAATGCCGATGTGATATACCTTATTCCCTGTGCTTTCATCTGCCGCATCATTGCCGCCGCAGCCTGTCATTGCCATTACTGCCGCTACGGTCATAGCCAGAAGGCCTGTTACTTTTTTCATTTTCATAATCTACCCTCTCCCTCTTTGATTTTTTCATGTCTGATTTCGACATATAATTTCATCGCAAAATGAATTATAGCATCCCTGTTTTGATTGTCAACAGCAAATCTAATTTTTCGATTAAGTGTATCGAAAAAACTGTTTCTTCGATACAGGCGCTTTCATCCTCTGCGAAGGGGAAGGTTATTCCATCGTTTCCTCCAGTGCTTCCATATCGGCAGGAGGAGTGATGCCCAAAGCTCTTGCGATTTCCGCATTATACTTCGGTGTCGCGCCGTCGGAAACAAACGCGATTGGCAGTTCGGCAGGCTTTGTGCCGTTTACCAGAATATTATACGCCATTTCCGCCGCCTTCACCCCCAGGTCATAATAACGAACGGAAAGCGTAGCCAGCGCACCGATGCGGCTCATATATTCCGCCCCTGCAAAGGTAGGCACACCTGCCGGAATCGTGATATTTTTTACGATTTCCATACTGTTCGCCATGGTGTTGTCGGTCGGGATGAAGATAGCGCCACATTCCTGCACCGCCTTTGTCAGCACCGCCTGCACATCATTGGAATCCGCAACGGTGTAGATAGCGCAGTCCCGTTTGAGCCGCTTCAGATATCTTTCCGCACGCTCCGCCTGATAGATGGAGTTAGGCTCTGCGGAGCAGTAAACCACCGCAATCTTCGTATCGGGCTTGCAGAATGTAAGCAGCACATCCACCTGTGCCTTGATTTCGCCCAAATCGGAAACACCTGTGACATTTGTGCCGGGCTTTTCATTGGAATTTACTGCACCTGCTGCGATATAATCCGTTACGGATGTACCCACAATAGGGATATCCGCCGTTGCCGCTGCCGCAGACTGCAAAGCCGTTGTGCCGTTTGCCAGAATCAAATCGCAGCCATCGGAAACAAATTTCGTAGCAATGGTGGTGCTGTTTGCCTGTTCGCCCTGCGCGTTCTGGTAATCGAAGGTGATATTTTCTTCTCCCAGCAGCTCCATCAGCTTGTCCTCAAAGCCCTGCGTTGCCGCATCCAGAGAGGAATGTTCATCCTGCTGGACAATGCCGATGCGGTATGCCGTTTCTCCTGTGCTGCCGCAGCCGGATAAAGCCAGTGCCGCACACAAAAAAGCCGCCGTTACGCCCATCATTTTTCTGAATTTCATAGCCTTTCCCCCTTCAACGTAAAAGGGTCACAGGCAATCGCCTGTGACCCTATGGTTTCGATTATTACTTGCCTTGGAGCATTTTTTTCACAAGACCGCCGACAATTTTCATATCTGCGCGACCTTTCGCCTTGGCTGTCACGATACCCATGACTTTGCCCATATCCTTAATGGTAGAGGCTCCGGTCTGTGCGATGGCGTCTTCAACAATCTTCTGAATTTCATCCTCGCTTAACTGCTCTGGAAGGTAACTTAACAAAACTTCGATCTCTTTATTGAGTTTTTCGATCAGATCCTGTCTGCCGCTTTTTTCATAGTCGGGCAGGGAATCCCTTCTGCTTTTCAGCTGCTTGGAGATAACCTCGATGACACCTTCATCATCCAGCTCAACCTTGTTATCCTTTTCGATCTGCAGGACACCGGAACGAATCAGCTGAATCGTATCCTTCTTGATGGTATCCTTTTCTTTCATAGCAGTTTTCAAATCTGCAAAAAGCTGCTCTTTTAATGACATATAATCATCCCTTTTCGCTTCGTAAAACTTAGTAAAATTTATCAAACCATGAAAGCAATTCGTAAAACTTCGTTTTACTCATCAACTCAGGTTTTCTCGTGTCTGCTCAAAAATGCCTGCAAGCAGTCATTTTGTTGACAGCCACGGAAAACGCTTTCATACGATTATCTGAATTTACGTTTTCTAGCGGCTTCGGATTTCTTTTTGCGTTTTACGCTGGGTTTGTCATAATGCTCTCTTTTGCGTACTTCGCCCATGATACCATCTCTGGCACATGTTCTTTTAAAACGACGCAGTGCGCTGTCCAAGGATTCATTTTCTTTAACTTTTACCTCTGACATGAATTTCCCTCCCTCCCAGTGCGAGATTCGTTGATGGCAAGAAAGGTGCTTTTACGCCTTTTTTTACCATACATTTAAGAATTATACACAAAAACTCGCGCAACGTCAATAAGAACTAAGAGAAATTCTCAAGAAAAATCATGGCAAATCTGCCTGTTTGGCGGTTTTTTCCGTATTTTTTTCGGGATGCTTCCGTTTTGCATCTGTTTTTGTACCATTTGCCGCCGTCCTTGTCTTAGGCTTTTTTGTCCGCGGCTGCTTCTTCGGCTGCTCCCGCTCCAGAATGACCATCCCCAGAGGCGGCACATCCAGCTCCACCCGAAACGGGCAGCGGCCTGCCGGCTCCGCCTTGCTCTGCAGCGGTACGGCGTTGATGACATCACTGCCGCCGAAGCGCGCGGCATCACTGTTCAGCCGTTCATGATAAACACCCTCCCGCGGCACGCCGAGCGAAAACCCACGATGCACCACCGGTGTAAAATTGCAGAGGAAAACCAGTTCCTTTTCCTCACTGCGGCGCACAAAGGAAACAATCGAGCTTTCCGCATCGTCACATTCAATCCATTGGAAGCCGTTCGGGTCGAAATCCTCCGCCCAGAAGGCAGGCTCCTCTGTGTAAAGGTGATTCAGCTCCTTCACATACGCCTGCATTTCCTGATGGTCGGCATATTGCAGCAGATGCCAATCCAGAGAGCGTGCCTCGCTCCATTCGCTGTACTGCGCAAATTCACCGCCCATAAACAGCAGCTTTTTCCCCGGATGCCCCATCATGAAGCCATAGGAAAGGCGCAAATTCGCAAAGCTCTGCCAAACATCCCCCGGCATTTTCCCAATCATCGAGGATTTTGTATGTACCACCTCATCATGCGAAAGCACCAGCACAAAATTCTCCGCATAATGATATGCCATGCCGAAGGTCAGCTTATTCTGATGATATTTCCGATAAATAGGGTCAAGCTTGATATAGGAGAGAAAATCATTCATCCAACCCATGTTCCATTTCAGGCTGAACCCAAGACCGCCCTCATCAACCTTCTTCGTCACACCGGGCCATGCGGTGCTGTCCTCCGCAATCATGAGTGCGACCGGCTCCCTCTCGGCAATGACGGAATTCATGTGCTTGAGAAATTCGATTGCCTCAAGGTTTTCACTGCCGCCGTATACATTCGGCAGCCACTGCCCCTCCTCCTTGCAGAAATCCAGCCGCAAAAGAGATGCCACCGCGTCCACGCGCAGCCCGTCTATATGGAAAATATCCATCCAGTAGAGCGCATTTGCAAGCAGGAAATTCGCAACCTCTTTTCTGCCGTAATTGAAAATATACGTCCCCCACTGGATATGCTCCCCCAGACGGGGGTCTTGGTGCTCATAAAGCGCCGTGCCGTCAAAGCGTGCCAGTGCAAAATCATCCTTCGGGAAATGCGCCGGCACCCAGTCCAGAATGACGGAAATGCCGTTCTGATGGCAGGCATCCACAAACTGCTTAAATTCGTCCGGACTGCCGTAGCGGCTCGTCGGAGCATAATAGCCCGTCACCTGATAGCCCCAACTGCCGTCAAAGGGATGCTCCTCCACAGGCAGCATCTCGATATGCGTATAGCCCATTTCCTTCACATAGGGAATCAGCTGCTCCGCCAATTCGGTATAGGTTAGAAAACGATCGCCCTCCGCCCGCTTCCAGCTGCCCAAATGCACCTCATAGATATTCATGGGGGCAGTCTTAAAATTATATTTTTTGCGCGCCGTCATCCAACGGCGATCCTTCCATTTATAGCGTTTCAGAGGATACAGCACAGATGCATTGTTCGGGCGCACCTCTGCATACACACCGTAGGGGTCTGTTTTATCAACCACCCTGCCATCACACTGCGTCACATGGAATTTATATTTATCCCCCTCTGCCGCCGCAGGCAGAAACAGCTCCCAGATGCCAGATTCGCCCAACCTTCGCATGGGACTTCTGCGCGCATCCCAGTTGTTGAAATCCCCGATTACGCTGACCGCCTTCGCATTGGGTGCCCAGACGGAAAATGCCGCCCCCCTTGCGCCCTCGTGCGTCATAAGCCTGCCGCCCATTTTTTCGTAAATCTCATAATGCGTCCCTGCGCCGAAAAGATGTCTGTCAAATTCAGAAAGGGTCGGCGAGAAGGAATAGGGGTCATAGCTGCGCCATGTGTTGCCGTCCGCATCGGTGTACTCCAGCTGATAGCGGAACCATTCCTCCCTGTCCGCAATCGTCACCTCAAAAAAGCCGTCTGCATGCAGCCGCTCCATCGGGTATTTTTTCCGTTTATTTGCATAGTCAATCACGGTAATGCCTGCCGCATCCGGCAAAAAGGCACGCACCACAACGGCTTTTCTGCCGTCCTCCTCCATTTCGTGCATCCCCAGCACCGTATGGGGATCACTGTGTTCCCCGTTGACGATATGAAAAATATCATAAAGCTTTGTGGTTGTGAGCATAGTCTCCCTCCCTTTTGCTTGTGTTTGTTTCCTTGATATATTTTATTTATTATACCATATTTCCAACGTATTGCCAGATGAAAACAGAGCCATATTTTGGCAAAACCGTTCCTGTTTTTTACGAAAATTGATGTTTTTCAGACGGTACTTGTCAGCAGAACGCAAAAGGTCTATACTAACAGTAGGAATTACAAAAAGACATTTGTCCATTTTTCATAAAAATACTGCAATCAAGGAGGAGTGATCTCTATGAAACTGATGTTTTTAGGTGCTGACCACGAGGTAACCGGCAGCTGCCATTATATCGAAGCCTGCGGCAAGAGCATCCTTTTGGACTGCGGCATGGAGCAGGGACGGGATACCTATGAAAATCAGGAAATCCCCGTAGCGGCAGGAAGGATTGATTATGTATTCCTTTCTCACGCGCATATTGACCATTCGGGGCTGCTCCCTCTGCTTCACAAAAACGGCTTTCAGGGGCAGATTTACGCCACAGAGGCCACCACAGACCTCTGCCGCATCATGCTTCTGGACAGTGCGCATATTCAGGAATTTGAAGCGCAGTGGCGCAACCGCAAAAATAAGCGTGCCGGCAAAGCTCCCTTTGAGCCGCTTTATACCACAGAGGATGCGATGGCAGTCATGGAGCATTTTGTTCCCTGCGATTATATGAAGGAAATCGAGGTCTGCGAAGGGGTGAAAATCCGCTTTACGGATGTCGGGCATCTGCTCGGCTCCTCCAGTATTGAAATCTGGCTGACGGAAAACGGCGTATCGAAAAAAATCGTATTCTCCGGTGATATCGGCAATATCAATCAGCCCATCATCCATGACCCCCGTTATACCACCGAAGCAGATTTTGTCATTATGGAAAGTACATACGGCGACCGTTACCATACCGCGCCGCCCGATTATGTGGCAGAGCTTGCCGGACAGATTCAGCAGACCTTTGACCGCGGCGGCAATCTGGTCATCCCCTCCTTTGCCGTCGGGCGAACGCAGGAAATGCTGTATTTCATCCGCGAAATCAAGGAAAGAGGACTGGTGCGGGGGCATGAGGGCTTCAAGGTTTATGTTGACAGCCCCCTTGCAATCGAAGCAACGCGCGTGTTTGCGGAAAACTATCTGGGCTGCTATGACACCGACGCAATGGCATTGGTACAGAAGGGCATCAATCCGCTGACCTTTCAGGGTCTTGAGGTTGCCGTAACGCCGGATGATTCCATGGCAATCAATTTCGATAAAAGCCCGAAGGTTATCATCTCCATCGGGGATGTGCGAGGCAGGGCGCATCCGCCATCATTTAAAGCATAACCTCTGGCGGCCCGAATGTACGATTCTTTTCGTTGGATATCAGGCAATCGGCACGCTTGGCAGAAATATCATCGAGGGTGAAAAAGAGGTACGCCTGTTTGGCGAGACAATTACCGTCAACGCGCATATCGAGGAGCTGGCAGGCGTAAGCGGTCATGCGGATAAGAAGGGACTTCTGAATTGGGTGAACCATTTCGAGAAGAAGCCGGAGCGCGTTTTTGTAGTACATGGTGAGGATTTGGTCTGCGAGGACTTCACAAAATGCTTAAAAGAAGAATACGGCTACAATGCCTTTGCGCCTTACAGCGGTGCCTGCTTTGATTTAGCGGCAAATCAGATGATTTCCGAGGGCGTAAAAATCCCCGTTGCACCGAAGGAGCTGCCAAGGGGACATGCAGCCTCCGAGGGCGGCAAGCGCGCGATGTATCTGGCAAATCAGCTTGATCTGGCAAATAAACGCCTGCAGCAGATTATCAATCTGAATAAGGGCGGCACCAATCGGGATATGGAAAAGATGCTCAAGCAAATCAACGACCTTTGCGACAAATTAGACGGATAAGCTTATATAAAAAAAGACCTAAGAGACACGCTCTTAGGTCTTTTTTTATTAGCTGCCCGCAATAGCAAGCCCGCGTATTAAAACCGAGGGCGAGCCGACACCGCCGGAGCCGAAATATAAGTCATCGGCAATTTCCTCCACCTCTGCCAGAAGCTGATAAAAATTGCCTGCAACGGTAATCTGCTCCACAGGCGTGTCAATTCTGCCGCCTTTGATACGGAACCCCTCCGCCGAAAGGGAAAAATCGCCCGAAACGGCATTTGTGCCTGCATGCAGTCCCATCAGGCTGGTAAGCAGCAGACCATCCCCCATTTGGGCAAGCAAAGCCTCCTGCGAAAGCATTCCCTTTGCCAGATAGAAATTGGTGGGCGCAGTTTTGACAGAGCCTGTCAGCCCCATCTTAAAGCCATTGCCTGTGGATGCCACGCCATCCTTTTTCGCCGTCCTGCGGTTATGAAGCAGGGTTTTCAGCACGCCGTTTTCGATAACGGCTTTATTTTTGCCCGAAACGCCCTCACTGTCGAAGGGCTGTGTGCCATAGCCGCCCAAAAGCAGGGCATCATCCCGCAGTGTAACCCTTTCGGATGCGATTTTTTCGCCCGTTTTGCCCTGCAAAAGAGAGAAGCCCTTCTGCGCATTTTCCGCAAAGAATACCCCTGCAAACGCGCCTAAAAGAGAAACCATCGCCCTGCCGTCGAAAATCACATCGTATTTCCCACTTGGCACAGACACTGCCCCCAGATGGGATGCGGCACGCTTTGCCGCCATTCTGCCCGTTTCCTCAGGGTTGAAATCATTCCAATCCTGTGCCTTCCAGAAATAGGAGCCTGTTTTGGTTTCTCCGCCTTTTTTTGCAATCGCAGAAACATAAGCCGTCGCAAAATTCTTCGCAAAGGAAACATCCAGACCTCTGGTGTTGCGGATGACAACCTCCGCCAGAGATGTACCCAGTGCGCAGTAATCCAGAGAAGCAACCTCCTCCGCACCTGCCAGTGCCGCTGTTTCCATACGCATGGCGGCGTTGATTTTTTCCTCTACCCTTAATTCCTCCAGAGCGGCATTCACGCCCTCCAGCTCAGGGTAGCTTTCCTCTCCCGCATAAAGCTCCTCGCAGTCCTCCGGGGAAAGAAGCGCCGCATTTTCCTTCGCCGTTTCTACCAGATATGCAATGGCATCCTCTGTCAGCTGCTCGGTATAGGCATAGCCTGTCCGTCCGTCGATGTTTCCGCGAAACGCCAGACCCTCCTCCCTGCTGTTTTCATAATCGCTGACCTCGCCCTCCAGAATCAGCACCTCAAACGCCTTGCCGCCGCGGTAATAAACCTCGCAGTCCGCAAAGCCTGCCTGTCTGCCGTAGGCAAGCACCTTTTCCAAAAATTCCTTCCGTTCCATTCTGCTTACCCCCTTCCGCCGACAGTCATACTGCTGACGCGAATCATAGGCTGCCCTACATCGGTCGGGATAGAGCCGCTCTTGCTGCCGCACATCCCCTGCGCCCGTTTCAGATTATTGCCGACCATATCAATATCACGCAGCACCTCCGCGCCCTTGCCGATAAGGGTTGCCCCTCTGACCGGCTCGGCAATCCTTCCGTTGCGAATCATATAGCCCTCCAGAACGGCAAAGTTAAACGAACCCGTTGCAGGGTCAACGCTGCCGCCGCCCATCTGCTTTGCATACAGTCCAAATTCCGTATTCGCGATGATTTCCTCCGGCGTGCTTTTGCCGTTGGCAATGAAGGTATTCGTCATACGGCTGGTGGGAGCAAAGCGGTAATCCTGTCTGCGTGAGGAGCCGGTAATTGCCGTGTGCATGCGTCTGCTGTTCAGGCGGTCAACCAGATAGGACCGCAGAATTCCGTTTTCAATCAGAATATTTTTTGCCGTGGGCGTGCCCTCGTCATCCATTTCGGCAGAGCCCCAGCCATTGGGGATTGTCCCATCATCCAGCGCCGTCACCAAAGGGGATGCAATCTGCTGTCCCAGTCTTCCTGCGAAAACGGACGCATTTCTTGCCACCGCCGTTGCCTCCAGACCATGTCCGCAGGCCTCATGGAAAATGACACCCCCAAAGCCGTTATCAATTACAACAGGGATTTTCCCCGCAGGGCAGGGCTTTGCGCCAAGCATGGTAACGGCAATGCGTGCCGCCTCCCTTGCGGTATCCTCCACATTGATGCGGTCAAACAGCTCATACCCCTCAGAGCCGCCCGGCCCCAGATGTCCGCTCTGCTTTTCCGTCGCAGAGGATGCCACTGCCTCAATGGTAAAGCGGCTGCGTGTGCGGTTCTCCTCGCCCCAGATGCCCTCGGAATTGGCAACCAGCACATGCTTCATCACCTCAAGATAGCCTGCCCTTGTCTGCGTAACGGCATCGTGATATGCCCTTGCCGCCGCGGATGCCAGTCTGAGCTGCTCCGCCTTTCTCTGCTTGGACACGCTTTCCGGCAGGATACGGATGGGATTGATGCAGCGCTCCGCCATCCTTTTCCAGCCGCAGATATCATAAATGCGGTCGCCGCGCAGAGCCGCCGCGCCCTCCCTCGCAATGCGAATGAGGCTTTCCTCGGAAAGGTCATTCGTAAAGCCGTAAATCGCCTGATTCCCGAAAAACAGCCGCACCCCTGCGCCGTAATCCATGCCGCCCAGTGCCGTTTCCACCTTGCCGTTGACCATGGCAATGCTGCTTCTCTTTGTCCGCTCCGCGTAAATCTCGGCAAAATCGGCACCGCTTTCCAGTGCCGCTGCCAGTATATTTTCTACTGCCGATTTTTTCAGCATGATTCCTCACTTCCTTGCTTTTCCGTTTCCTCCAGATACAGGCTGACCGCCTCCAGATAATGCAGGAGATTGCCCGTCTGCCGGATGCTGTATTTTTCCTCAAACGCCGCAAGAGGAATCGATTTGCGTCCGCCCCTTGCCGCATTTTCCCAATATATCTTCAGTGTTTCAAACGGCAAAAGATAATATGCATCTGCCGCAGAAAAATGCACGAGAAGAAAGGAAAGTCCCCGCTGGCGGCGAAATTCCCCCATAAAAGCCATCTGATGTGCATGGATATTCTGCAAAGGCAGGCTTTTTCCTGCCGTTTCCTTGGCATCAAAGGCAATGGGAATCCCCTGCGCCACGCCGATATAATCAACCGTAGACTGCTTTTCAAAATACGCAAGGGTAATCGTCCGCGTTTCCTCATCCATCCGCACAGGGGTGATGGGCGTGGGGATTTTCTGGAATAATGCCAGACCCGACTGCCTGTAGCGTTCATTTGTGAAATTGATGATTTCTTCAAAGCTGCTGCCGCGCAGTCCTCTGGAATTCCAATGTGCCACTGCTTTTCTCTCCTTTATTCACTGTATGTATTCAGTATAGCACATCTGCTGTCATTTTGCCAATTCACTGACGGTCACAAAGGTAATGCCTACCCGCTCCAGCTCCGGCGCAACCTCTTTGATTGCCTGTGCCGTAATTTTTCCGCCTTCGGGGCCGACATGCCCAATGACAATCGCAGCCCCCTTTTCCAGTGCGACCTCTCCCGCCTTGCGCAGATTGTCCTTGACGACCGCAACAGAATCCGTGCTGTCCAGAAACACATCCCGTTCCAGAAGGGCTACGCCCTTTTCCGCGGCAACGGCTTTCCCAAGGCTTTTCGCCGTTGTCATGCTGTCTACAAAGGGAACGCCCTTTTCCTTTAGCACCTCCATCACCGCCGAAAGGCTGCGTGCATCCTCCATAATAGCAGAGCCCATGTGGTTATTCATGCCTGCCGCATCCGGAAGAACAGAAAACGCTTCCTCCACGCGCTCCCGAATGGCGGCATCTTCCATATCCCGAAAAATCCCCTTCTCGCCGACCCATTCCCGCTTGCCCGTGAGGGATTCCATCGGCATGTGGATAAAAATTTCCTTGCCTGCCTGCCGCACTCGCTCTGCATCCTCTGCCGTGCAGGAGGAAAAGGGCGAAACGCCGAAG
>ERZ772872.1643-NODE-1643-length-19768-cov-12.021965_pt1 | contig 19768 bp, 12 predicted proteins | sample MGYA00512132_ERZ772872 | MGnify/ENA primary metagenome ERZ772872 (study PRJEB29015, sample SAMEA2737724) | human gut metagenome | biome: human gut; feature: human-associated habitat; material: faeces | place: China | collected 2012 ...
ACTTTGACCGCGGCCCCGAGTACGGCTGCGGCAAGCCGACCTGCGGCGTGGGCTGTGACTGCGACCGCTATATGGAGATCTGGAACCTGGTGTTCAGCCAGTTCGATGCCGACGGCAAGGGCCACTACGAGCGTCTGGCACGCCCCAACATCGATACCGGCATGGGCCTGGAGCGTCTGGCCTGCGTGATGCAGGGCGTGGGCAACCTGTTTGAGGTGGATACCGTTCAGAGCGTGCTGCACCATGTGGAGCACATTGCCGGTAAGACCTACGGTGAGAACGCCAAGGATGACATCTCCATCCGTGTCATCACCGACCACATCCGCAGCTGCACCTTCATGGTGTCTGACGGCATCCTGCCCTCCAACGAGGGCCGCGGCTACGTTCTGCGCCGTCTGCTCCGCCGCGCTGCCCGCCATGGCCGGATGCTGGGCATCTCCCGCCCCTTCCTGGTGGAGCTGGTGGAGACGGTCATCCAGTCCAGCGAGAGCGCTTACCCCGAGCTGCGTGAGCACGATGCCTATATCAAGAAGGTCATCGGCACCGAGGAAGCAAATTTTGCCCGCACCATTGATGCCGGCATGAACATCCTGAACACCATGATCGATGGTCTGGAAAAGGCACACGAGCATCTGCTGAAGGGTCTGGATGTCTTTAAGTTGAACGATACCTTCGGCTTCCCGCTGGACCTGACCAAGGAGATCGCTGCCGAGCAGGGCATTGAGATCGACGAGGAAGGCTTCCACGCCGAGATGACCAAGCAGAAGGAGCGTGCCCGCGCCGAGCGCCTGAAGAAGAACATCTCCGGCTGGAGCGAAGACCTGTTCGGCGCTCTGGATGCGGAGCCCACCGTCTTCACCGGCTACGACACCCTGCGCGACAACGGCACTGTCGTTGCTCTGAGCGACGAGGAGACCCTGACCGACGCCATTGCCACCGACGAGGAAGCAAAGGACGGCGTGCTGGTGGTGCTGGATAAGACCCCGTTCTACGCTGAGATGGGCGGCCAGGCTGCCGACCACGGCGTGCTGAGCAGTGCTGACTGCAGCCTGCGCGTGCTGGATGTGAAGAAGACCCCGAAGGGCTACTACGTCCACACCTGCGTGCTGGAAAGCGGCATCGTGAAGGTGGGCGACCACCTGACCGCACAGGTCGATAAGGAATACCGCATGGCCATCGCCCGCAACCACACCGCTACCCACCTGCTGCAGGCAGCTCTGCGCGAAGTGCTGGGCGACCATGTGCACCAGGCAGGTTCCTATCAGGATGCTGAGATCACCCACTTCGACTTCACCCACTTCAGCGCTGTCACGCCCGAAGAACTGGCCCGTGTGCAGAAGATCGTGAACGACAAGATCTACGAGTCCATGAACGTCACCGTCAAGGAGATGCCCATTGAGGAAGCCAAGAAGCTGGGCGCAATGGCTCTGTTCGGCGAGAAGTACGGCAAGGTGGTCCGCGTGGTCGATATCGAGGGCTGGTCCACCGAGTTCTGCGGCGGCACCCACGTCAAGAACACTGCCCAGATCGGCGGCTTCAAGATCGTGAGCGAGTCCTCCGTTGCTGCGGGTATCCGCCGCATCGAGGCTGTCACCGGCCGCAACCTGCTGATCCGTGCAAACCTGCAGGAAGCAATGCTGCACACTGTGGCAAACACCCTGAAGGCAAACAACGTCACCGCTCTGCCTGCCCGTGCCGAGGCTGTCATGGCTGAGAACAAGGCTCTGAGCAAGGAGCTGGAAGAAATCAAGACAAAGGTGGCTGCTTCCAAGGTGACCAGCCTGTTCGACAATGCCGAGGAGATCGGCGGCGTGAAGATCGCTTCCGCTTACTTCACCGGCACCACCGGCGACACCCTGCGCGGCATGTGCGATACCATCCGCGACAAGGCTGTGAAGCCCGCTGTGGCGGTTCTGGTGGGCAAGGCTGAGGATAAGATCACCATGGCTGTCACTGTGACCAAACAGGCACAGGAAAAGGGCCTGAAGGCCGGTGCTCTGGTCAAGGAGATCGCTGCCATTGCCGGCGGCAAGGGCGGCGGCAAGCCGGACTTTGCAATGGCCGGCCTGAAGGACGAGACCAAGATCGACGAAGCTCTGGCTGCTGTCGGCGGCATCGTCAAGAAGGCCCTGGGCGAATAAGACTGCATCAAAATCAGAAAGGAGTTGTTTCCCATGGAAGATTGTCTGTTTTGCATGATCGCAGAGGGAAAGATCCCCTCTAAGAAGCTGTACGAAGACGAGCAGGTGGTGGCGTTTTACGACATCAACCCGCAGGCCAAGGTGCACTTTCTGGTGGTGCCCAAAAAGCACATCCCCTCTGCCGCTGCGCTGACCGAAGAAGACGGCGCACTGCTGGGCCACATCTTCGCCGTCATCGGCAAGCTGGCCAAGGAGCAGGGCCTGGATAACGGCTACCGCGTCATCTCCAACGTGGGTGAGGACGCAGGCCAGACCGTGAAGCACCTGCATTTCCATGTTCTGGGCGGCGAAAAACTGCCTGTCTGATTTCAATAGAAAAGGGAGATCGTTGAATTATGGCTGAGACTTATACGCTGCACGTTGCAGGCCTGACCCGTGAACTGACCCGCTGCAAGCTGAACGACCACATGGACATTGCTGCTTTCATCATGCTGGGCGATACCGAGCTGACCGTGGCTGCTGCTGCGGAGCTGCTGAAGAAGTGCCCGGATTTTGATATCCTGCTCACCGCCGAGGCCAAGGGCATCCCCCTGGCCCACGAGATGAGCCGCCAGAGCGGCAAGCCCTACGTCTGCGCACGCAAGGGCGAAAAGCTGTATATGACCGACCCTGTCGTGGTGGAGGATCAGTCCATTACCACCGCAGGCAAGCAGAAGCTGGTCATCGACCGCAAGGAGCTGGACAAGATGAACGGCAAGCGTGTGCTTGTGGTGGATGATGTCATCTCCACCGGCGGCTCCCTGAAGGCGCTGGACGCACTGGCAGAGCAGACCCAGTGCACCATCGTGGGCCAGGCCGCTGTTCTGGCCGAGGGCGATGCAGCCGAGCGCAAGGATATCATCTTCCTTGAGCCGCTGCCCCTGTTCTTCCACTAAGTAAGATGCGCCGCCCGCTCTGTGTTTTCTGCGCAGGAACGCTGGGGCTGGAGTTGGTGTGCGCCTTTTTGCCGCAAACGGGACGTTTTGTGCCGTTTGCGGCATTTTTTATTGCCGGTCTGCTGTGGGCGCTGGCGGGCCGTTTGCGCAAAAGTCCGGCCTGGGGCTATGGCATCTGCCTGATCCTGGGGGCAGTGCTGGGTCTTGTGCTGACCGGCTTCACGCAGGCAAAATGGGAAAAGCTCCAGACGGCTTACGATGGCCGCAGTGTCCTGCTGGAGGCGGAGGTGGAGAGCACCGCCCCTTCCTATTTTCCCGGCAGAGTGCGGGCGGTCCTGCGGGTGGAAACGGTGGACCGGGCGGCGGCCTCCCTCCGGGTGGAGTGCGCCAGCCTGCCCACCTGCAGCCCCGGCGACCGGGTCAAGGGCCGTTTTGCACTGGAAACACCCGATGACACCTCCCGCCTGAATGCCCTGGCCGATGGCATTGCCCTGAATGCTGTTTATGAGAAAGGCTTTGCACCGCTGGGGCAGAGCACCTCCTTCCGGGCCCGGACGGCCCGGCTCCAGAAGCGGCTGAGCGCCGCCCTGCGGCAGGGGATGGCCTCCGGCCCGGCGGGCGTGCTGGCCGCCATGGTTACAGGCGACCGCACCCATCTCTCCAAGGAGCTGCGCACAGCCTACCGGGGCGCGGGGCTTTCCCATGTGCTGGTGGTCAGCGGAATGCATGTTTCGATCCTGTGCGGCGATGTGCTGGGCAGGCTGCTGCCCAGCCGCAAAAAGCGACTGCGCGGCTATACCGGCCGCCGGGTCAGGGCGCTGTTCAGCGCGGTGCTGGCATTGCTGCTGGTGGGCGTGACGGGCTTTACGCCCTCTGTTCTGCGCGCGGCGGGGGCCGTCTGGCTCAGTGCGCTGGGGGTCTGGGTCTACGGCCCGCCGGATGCCCTGACCTCGCTGGGTGTGGCCGGTGTTCTGATGACGGCGGGCAACAGCTGCGCCGTCTGTGACGTGGGCTTTCAGCTCTCCTTTGCGGCGGTGGTGGGCACCCTGGCCGGTGGGGCTGTGGTGCGCCGCAGTCAGGAAGTCTGGGAAAAACAGCGGGCAAAGAAAAAGCGCCCCCGCCTCCGGTTCTGGAAGCGGAAAGCGCTTGGGCTTGCGGGAAGTCTGTGGGAAACGGTCTGCATCTCGGCCTGCGCCTCCATGGCTACCTTCCCGGTGCTGGTGCTGCGGGGGATGAGCACCAGCCTGTACGCGCTGGTGTCCGGTGCGGCGGTGCTCTGGCTGGTGGAACCCATCCTGCTCACCGGTCTGGGAGCAGCCCTGCTGGGGCTGGTGCCTGCACTGGCCCCGGCCCAGCGGGTGTGCTCGTGCTGCGCGGAATTTCTGGCGGAGGTGCTGGACCGCTGGGCGCTCTGGGTGTCCGGCTGGCCCGGAGCGCAGATCTGGTTCGACACCGCCTATGCCGCCGTGGTCTGCCTGCTGCTGGCCGGGCTCTGCTGGTTGGCGTTCCATAACAGGGTGCGCCTGCGGGCGGCCCTGCCTGCCCTTCTGCTGGCGGCGGGGCTTGCCGTTTTCACCGGCAATGCCCTGAACCGGGATGTTGTCCGGGTGGAGCTGGTGGGCAGCCGGAATGCCCCGGCGGTGGTCATCAGCCGGAACGAGAACGCCGTCATCCTCTTCCGCGGCGGCGACGTGACCCAAAGCGCTGTGGAGACCACGCTGGAACGCCGGAATATCCGCACGGTGGAGTGCTTGATCGACCTGCGGCTCAGGCCCCGGAGCGCCCAGCGGATGGGGGCAGAACAGCGCATTGCCGTTGACCAGATGGCGCTCTATGCCACACGCCGTGTCCGCTGCGGCCCGGCTGAGGTGGAGGTGCTCCGCACCCGGAACGGCTGTGTGGCCCGCATCCATGCCGCCGGGCAGACCTTTGTCACCCTGAGCGGCAGTGCTGCGCTTGCGGCCCCTGTGCAGGCGGATTACCTGCTGGCCTCGCCTGCCCGGCCGGACTGCGTGAAGTACGGTGCGATCCTGAGCCTGAGCAGCGATTATCGGTGGATGCCGGAGGCTCTTTCTTCGGGGCAGCTCTGCCACAGTTTTTCAAGGCCAGAGTAGGCTTTGAGAGAAAAAATTGGCTTTTTGTCAAGAGCTGTTATATAATAGGAGATACCAAAGTAAAATCCGGAAAGGAATCAAGAAATTTATGGGCATCGTAGTCATCGGCGCAGTGTTTGTGGACATCAAGGGATATCCGCTTTCCACCTATATCCCCGGCGGGCGCAACGCGGGCAGAATGGAGCAGGTCCACGGCGGCGTGAGCCGCAACGTGGCAGAGGATATCGCCAACGTGGAGCTCCGGCCCACCTTCGTGGGCCTTGTCGATGACAGCGGCATGGGGCAGGATGTCATTGACAAGCTGGAGAACCACAAGGTCAACACCCGGTTCATCAAAAAGGTACCGGATGGCATGGGCACCTGGCTGGCCATCTTTGACAACAGGGGTGATGTAACTGCCGCCATCTCCAAGCGGCCGGATACCACACCGCTCATCGACCTGCTGGCTGAGCAGGGGGATGAGATCTTTGCCGACTGCGACAGCATTGCGCTGGAGCTGGACCTTGAAAAGGAGACGGTCAAGCAGACCCTGAAATACGCCAAAAAGTACGGCAAAAAGGTATATGCGGTCGTTTCCAACATGAGCATCGCCATGGAGCGCCGGGACTTTTTGCAGCAGATCGATTGCTTTGTCTGCAACCAGCAGGAGGCTGGGCTGCTCTTCTCGGACGATTACGACCATCTCGAGCCTGAGGAGATGTGCAGGGTGCTGGCGGGCAATGTGCACAGCGCCAACATCCCCTGCATGGTGGTGACCATGGGCAGCAAGGGCGCTGTGTTCGCCTGCGCCAACGGCGAGTGCGGCATCGTGCCCGCCAAAAAGGTGGATGTCATCGACACCACCGGTGCGGGGGATGCCTTCTTTGCCGGAACCGTCATCGGCCTGACCTACGGCAAGACTCTGGCGGAATCCTGCGAGATCGGCAGCCGCCTGGCCGCCTCGGTCATCTGCATCACGGAAAATGTCTGCCCCCGCTTCCGCCCCCTTGAGTTCGGGCTGGATATCCCGGTGGTGGATTGAGAGAACAAGTAAAAAGGGACGGCGTGGAGCACACGCCGTCCCTTTTGTGGTGTCAGGAAAATGGATGATCTTCAGCTTTGCTTTTTCTCCTTCCGGTTCAGGTACAGGAAGAAGCAGACATTCAGCAGCACACCCACCGCTGTGGAGGTGGGGGCGGCCAGGCCGATCATGGTCAGGCTGGCGTTGGGCTGGATGCTCATAATGTAGGCCATGGGCAGGCGGACGAGCAGGGTCTGGAACAGGCCCTGCGCCATGACGAAAACGGTCTTGCCGCTGCCGTTGAAATAGCCGATCATACTGAACAGGATCGCGGTGAGGATGGTCTCCAGCGCAAAGCCCTTGAGGTAGGCATAGCCGTTGGCGATCACAGGTGCATCCGTGGTGAAGAAGCTGCAGAGCAGGTCGCCCTTGCACAAGACCAGCGCAAAGACGAACAGGCCAAAGAACAGACCGATGCCGATGCCGGTGCGCAGGGTCTGCCGGGCGCGCTGATGCTTGCCTGCGCCGATGTTCTGGGAGATGAAGGAAGCCATGGACTGCATCAGGGCGCTGGGGATCAGCATGGCGAAATTGACGATCTTGCAGGCCACGCCGTAGCCGGAGGAAGCCTCCAGACCCAGGCGGTTGACAAAGGCACAAAGGGCCAGAAAAGAGAGCTGGGTCAAAAACTCCTGCAGCGCCAGCGGCAGGCCGATGGCCAGAAACTTTTTGCACTGGAAGTTCAGCCTGAAGTCCGCCTTTTTGATGGAAAAGGGCAGATCTTTTTTCAGCAGCATGATAACAGCGCAGACCACGCTGACAGCCTGTGCGGCCACGGTAGCAATAGCGGCACCGACAGCATCCAGATGGAACCCGGCCACCAGGACCAGGTCGCCGATGATGTTGACCACGCAGGCCACCAGCACAAAGATCAGGGGAGATCGGCTGTCGCCCAGGCCGCGGAAGAGGGCCGAGAGCATATTGTAGGCTACGATGAAGAAGATGCCTGCACCGCAGATGCGCACATAGCTGGTGGTCAGGTCAAGGGCCTCGGCCGGGGCCTGCATCAGGCTGGAAATGGGCCGTGCCAGAAACACCAGAACCCCGAACAGCACAGCGGCCAGAAGGGCGAATACAACCGCCGCGCCGCCGATGACCGGGCTGATGAATTCGTGTTTCTTTTCGCCGAGATACCGTGCGATCAGCACTGTGACACCCATGGCCAGCTGGGTGACCACAAAGGTGACAAGGTTGAGCACCTGGCTGCCGGTGGAAACGGCAGACAGGCCCGAGGTGGAGCCGAAGCGGCCCACCACCAGCAGGTCTACCGCGCCGTAAGCGGCCTGCAGCACCAGTGCGCCCAGAATGGGCAGCATGAACAGAGCCAGCTTTTTCAGGATGCTGCCCTGCGTGAAATCGGTCTTATCATTTTTCAAGGGAATCCCTCCTTTCGACCATGATCTGATAAAAAATCTCGATGGTGCGGATCATGGTCTCCGCATCCTCTTCCGGGATGACCTCCAGCGCCGGAACAAGAGAGCTGAAATATTCCGCATCGTATTTGCGGGAAAGCGCCCGCCCGGCCTCTGTGATGGTCAGGTAGGTCACCCGGCCGTCCTCAGGGGAGGTATGCTTGGTCAAAAGACCACGAGCTTCCATGTCCTTTACGGTCCGGGTCACGCCTGGGCGGGGCAGGCTGAGCGCATCGCTCAGGTCAGAGACCTTGACCTGTATGCCCTGCTGTTCCAGCGTCTGGATCGCATCCAGATATTGGATGAAGGAGGGCAGAACCCCGTCCGGCAGGGCAGGCAGCAGATCCCGCACCCGCTTGGCCTGATAGCAGGCATCCATCATCCGTTTGATCAGTGCGATGTTCATAGTGGTTTCTCCTCAAATAGTGACCAAAGATAATTACCGCAGATAATTATACAGAACTGCCGGGATTTGTCAAGCATTTTTTGCAAACAAAAATGCACCGCCCGCAGAAAGCGGACAGTGCACTCTTTGAAACAGAGATCGGATCGTGAAATGTGAGGATGAAAAACGTTGACGCTGCGGTAAAATGACGGGTCAGAACGTCTCCACCTTTTCCTGGGCGCGGTACTGCAATGCCTCCAGCAGGGCCTCCTCATCCAGCAGCTGTTTGCCCGCCAGGTCAGCCACAGTGCGGGCCACCCGGAGGATGCGGTCATGGGCGCGGGCAGAAAGGCCCAGTGTGTCGTAGGAGGCGCGGAGGAGCCGCTCGGCGGCGGGGGTCATCCGGCAGACACGCCGCACCTGCCCGGCTGTGAGCTGGGCATTGCAACGCACGCCCTCGTATCCGGGGGCGGCATAGCGCTTGGCCTGCACGGCCCGGGCGGCAAGCACCTGCTTGCGCAGGTCTGCGCTGCTCTCAGCGGGGGTGCTGGTGTGGAGCTCGTCAAAGGCAACGGGGTCCATCTCCACACAGAGGTCGATGCGGTCCAGCAGGGGGCCGGACACCCGGCTGCGGTATTGCCGCACCGCACTGGGGGAACAGGTGCAGGGGCGGGTGGGGTGGCCGTAGTAGCCGCACTTGCAGGGATTCATGGCGGCCACCAGCTGGAACCGGCTGGGGTAGGTGGCGCTGCCTGCCGCGCGGCTCACGGTGATCTGGCCGTCCTCCAGCGGCTGGCGCAGAACTTCCAGACTGTCCCGGGAAAACTCCGGCAGCTCGTCCAGAAACAGCACGCCGCAGTCGGCAAGGCTGCACTCGCCGGGCCGGAAGGTGGTGCCGCCGCCCGCCAGCGCCGCCGCGCTGGCCGAGTGGTGCGGGCTGCGGAAGGGCCGGGCAGAGATCAGGCCCCGCCCCTTGGGCAGCTGGCCCGCAATGGAATAGATCTTGGTGGTCTCCACAGCCTCCTCCCGGGTCAGGGGCGGCAGGATGCCGGGCAGGCGCTTGGCCAGCATGGATTTGCCGGTGCCGGGCGCGCCGATGAGCAGTACGTTGTGCCCGCCGGCTGCCGCCAGCACCATGGCCCGGCGGGCCAGCGGCTGGCCCATCACATCCGCAAAATCCGGGGCAGCATTCCAGCCGGAAGCGGGGTCAAAGGGGATGGGGGCGGCAGGGGAGAGGGGCACAAGGCCCCGCAGCGCATCCACGACCTCCCGGGCCGTGCGTGCGGGGTAGACCTGCATCGCGTCGCCGCCCGCCTCGGCGGCTTCAGCGGCGTTTTCGGCGGGCACATACAGGCTGCGGATGCCGTCTGCTGCCGCCGCCAGCGCCATGGGCAGCACGCCCGAAACCGGGCGCAGGCTGCCATCCAGTGCCAGCTCCCCCAGAAAAGCCGCGTCGACGGGCGGCTCCTCCATCTGGCCGGAGGATGCCAGCACCGCCAGCAGCAGGGGCAGGTCATACACCGGGCCGCTCTTGCGGATGTCCGCCGGGGCAAGGTTGACCGTGATGTGGCGGTCGGGCCATTTGTAGCCCAGATTCTTCACGGCAGAGCGGACACGGTCGCCGCTTTCCCGCACGGCGGAATCCGGCAGGCCCACCAGCGAAAAGGCGGGCAGGCCGCCGGAGACATCGGCTTCCACGGCCACGGCAAAGCCGTTCAGGCCGTTCAGACCATAGCTTTTCAGAACGGAATACATGGGGCCTCCTCACGCCGCGTCTGCGGCCCGACGGGGAAATGACCGGGAAAATGCCCGGCCTCGGCAGAATATTCTATTGTCCCAATTATAGTGTCGGGCAGGGGGCTTGTCAATGCGCGGGCACTGCCGCAGGCGCTGCGGACAGCACGAAAGCCCCGAATGATGGAAAAGGCTGAACTCTTTGTGGCATTTGTATGATTTGCGGAGCAAAAATTCTTACATAATATGGAATTGACACAGTACCAAGAAAGGGTTTATAGTATAAGTAGGTTTGGAAAAACTATCCCTGTGCGAAATACGAATTAAAGGTAAGGTGTGCAATATGTATCTGGATGAGTATAAGCGCTGGCTGGCAGCGGATCTGGAGGACGCGGATCTGAAACCGGAGCTGAGCAGGATCGAGGGCAATGACGAGGAGATCAAGGACCGCTTTGCTGTGGCCCTGAAGTTTGGCACCGCCGGTCTGCGCGGTGTGCTGGGTGCCGGTACCAACCGTATGAACATCTATGTTGTCCGTCAGGCCACCCAGGGTCTGGCAAACTGGGTCAAGACCCAGGGTGGCAGCCAGACTGTCGCCATCAGCTACGACAGCCGCCTGAAGAGCGATGTCTTTGCCAAGACCGCCGCCGGTGTTCTGGCCGCCAACGGCATCAAGGTGCGCATCTATGATGCCCTGATGCCTGTGCCTGCCCTGAGCTTTGCCACCCGTTACTACGAGTGCAACGCCGGTATCATGGTTACCGCTTCCCACAACCCCGCCAAGTACAACGGCTACAAGGCCTATGGCCCGGATGGCTGCCAGATGACCGATGATGCCGCCGCCATCGTCTATGATGAGATCCAGAAGACCGATGTTCTGACCGGCGCAAAGTACATCTCCTTTGCCGCTGGCGTGGAGCAGGGCCTGATCCGCTTTGTGGGCGATGACTGCAAGAAGGCCCTGTACGATGCCATCGAGGCCCGTCAGGTGCGCCCCGGCCTGTGCCGGACTGCCGGCCTGAAGCTGGTGTACAGCCCCCTGAACGGTTCCGGTCTGGTGCCCGTGACCCATGTGCTGAACGATATGGGCATCACCGATATCACCATCGTGCCCGAGCAGGAGTACCCCAACGGCTACTTTACCACCTGCTCCTACCCCAACCCTGAGATCTTTGAGGCCCTGAAGCTGGGTCTGGAGCTGGCCACCAAGACCGGTGCTGACCTGATGCTGGCCACCGACCCTGATGCAGACCGCGTGGGCATTGCCATGAAGTGCCCGGACGGCAGCTATGAGCTGGTCTCCGGCAATGAAATGGGCGTTCTGCTGCTGGATTACATCTGCGCCGGACGCATTGAAAAGGGCACCATGCCCGCAAACCCCGTGGCGGTCAAGTCCATCGTTTCCACCCCGCTGGCCGACGCTGTGGCAAAGCACTACGGCGTGGAGATGCGCAATGTCCTGACCGGCTTCAAGTGGATCGGCGATCAGATCGCCAATCTGGAAGCCGCCGGTGAAGTGGATCGCTTCATCTTCGGCTTTGAAGAGAGCTACGGCTACCTGGCCGGCCCCTATGTCCGCGATAAGGATGCCGTCATCGGCTCCATGCTGATCTGCGAGATGGCCGCTTACTACCGCAGCATCGGTTCCTCCATCAAGCAGCGTCTGGAAGAGATCTACGCTCAGTACGGCCGCTACCTGAACAAGGTGGACAGCTTCGAGTTCCCCGGCCTGACCGGCATGGAGAAGATGGCTTCCATCATGCAGAAGCTGCGTGACGAGCCCCTGACCGAGATCGGCGGCCACAAGGTCGTCAAGGTCATGGACTACAAGAAGCCCGAGGAGACCGGCCTGCCCGCCGCCAATGTCCTGATCTACACGCTGGAAAATGGCGCGACCGTTGTGGTGCGTCCCTCCGGCACCGAGCCCAAGATCAAGACCTACTTCACCACCCTGGGCAAGACCCTGGAGGAAGCCCAGGCACAGAAGGACGCTCTGGCTGCCGCCATCGAGCCCATCCTGAAGTGATCTCCTGAAAAAAGAAGCGTTTTTGCCCCTCTGCCCTGCCGCAGAGGGGCATTTTTGCTGTATAAAATCGGTTGCAGTTTGCCGGGCGATACGGTATAATAAAACATGGTTTATTCTATCTGTGCCCCGGGTGGTATTTCCCGGGAGAATAAGAGCAGGGCAGGTGCAGAAATTGGAAAAGAAAGTATCAGCCGTTCTGGTGGCGGCAGGGTCCTCCACCCGCATGGGGTTTGATAAGCTCAGCTTTGATCTGGGCGGGGAGACCGTGGTGCAGCGGAGCATCCGGGCCTTTGCGGAGTGTCCGCTGGTCAGCGAGATCGTTCTGGTGGCCGGGAAGAACCGGGCATTTCTGGAACAGCAGGCCGCGGCCTGCGCAAAGCCGGTGCAGGTGGTGCAGGGCGGCGCGACCCGCGCCGAGAGCGCGAAGAACGGCGTGCTGGCCGCCCACGGAGAGCTGGTGGCTGTCCATGATGCCGCCCGTCCTTTTGTCAGTCAGGCTGTCATCACGGCGGCGCTGGAAGCAGCCGCTGCCTGCGGTGCTGCCGCCCCCGCCGTGCCGGTAAAGGATACCGTCAAGCGGGCTGTGCGGGGCGACGGCAAAACTGTGCCGGAGCATTGCATGGTCACTGATACCCCTGACCGCAGCACCCTGTATGCGGTGCAGACCCCCCAGTGCTTCGACCGTGCGGCGTATCTGGCCGCGCTGGACGAGCTGGATGCGGAGAAAGCCCGCCTGGTCACCGATGACTGCAGCCTGTTTGAACTGACCGGCCGCCCGGTGCAGCTGACCCAGGGGGATTACGCCAATCTGAAGATCACAACGCGGGAGGATCTGCCCCGCGCCGAACAGAAAGAAGGAAATGATATGCGCATTGGTCATGGTTATGATGTTCACCGTCTGGTCGAGGACCGCAAGCTGATCCTGGGCGGTGTGGAGGTGCCTTTTGAAAAGGGCCTGCTGGGCCACTCGGATGCCGATGTGCTGGCCCACGCCGTGATGGACGCTGTGCTGGGTGCCGCCGCGCTGGGCGACATCGGCAAGCACTTCCCGGATACCGACCCCGCCTACGCCGGTGCTGACAGCCTGCAGCTGGCGCAGCATGTGGCACGCATCATGCGGGAGAAGGGCTGGAAGATCGTGAACATCGATTCCACCCTGCTCTGCCAGAAGCCCAAGCTGGCCCCCTACATCCCCGCCATGCGGGAGAATCTGGCCGCAGCCTTCGGGATGCCGGTGGATGCTGTGAGCGTCAAGGCCACCACCGAGGAGCATCTGGGCTTTACCGGCGAGGGCCTGGGCATTGCCGCCCATGCTGTCGCCCTGATCGAGAAGCTGTAACGGGAGAGACACTCTGATGACTCTGAATTCGATCATCGCCAATTTCCAAACCTTCAAGCTGGCCGATCTGCTGGATATCGTCATCATTGCTTTCCTGATCTACCAGCTGCTGGGCATCATCAACCGCACCCGCGCCGGGCAGCTGGCCAAGGGCGCGCTGCTGGTGCTGGCGGTCTATCTGGTGGCCAACGTGCTGAATATGCGCACCGTCACCTGGCTGCTGAACTCGCTGCTGCAGGTCGGCCTGCTGACGCTGGTGGTCCTGTTCCAGCCGGAGATCCGCCGCGCATTGGAGCGGATGGGTCAGACCGACCAGTGGGCGGGTAAGCTCTTCAACATCAAGGGACGCTATAATGACCCCAGTTTCAAAGGGGCCTGGCGCAGCGCCATCATTGCCATCTGCGATGCCGCCGAGCGCTTTTCCGAGACCAAGACCGGTGCCCTGATCGTGCTGGAGCGCAACACCAACCTCTCTGAGATCGTGCGCACTGGCACACCCGTGAACAGTGCCGTCAATCTGGAGGTGCTGGGCACCATCTTCTATGAGGGTACCCCCCTGCACGACGGTGCCGCCATCATTGAGAATGGCCGCATCAAGGCGGCGGGCTGTGTGCTGCCCCTGTCCAACAACCTGGATCTGGGCAAGGATATGGGCACCCGCCACCGCGCCTGCCTGGGCATTGCGGAGAATTCGGATGCCATTGCCGTTGTGGTCAGTGAGGAGACCGGCATCATCTCCATGGCCAAGAACGGTGTGCTGATCCGCCACTTTGACCGCCAGACCCTGTACACCCGGCTGGTGGATGAGATGATCCCCAAGGAGACCGCCAGCGAAAAGGCAGCCGCCGACGGCTGGCGCGGCAAGGTCAAGAGCCTGCTGAACTGGATGAACCAGAAAGAGGAGGATGAGCAGCAGTGAGCAGCAATCGTACCAACGGCACAAAGCCTGCCATCCAGCACACCAAGAGCATTCTGGACGACCGCCGCATCCGGCTGCTGATGGCCATCGTCTTCCAGTGGCTGGCCTATGCCGACCATGTGAAGACCAATGTCGGCGGTTTCTACCTCAACAACGTCGTGGCGGGACACGACATCGACCGTTACGTGCCGGTTCCGGCCGACTACCAGCGCAAGAGCGTCAAATACCTCATCGACGAGGTGTTCACCACCCCCGAATGGCTGTTCGGCGCCAAGGCGTGGGACAAGGCCTATGCGCAGCGATCGTCGCCCGTGGGACAGATGGAATACGCCCCCTACAACTTCGCGCGCGAACTCCAGTACAAGACCTACTACGAACTGCTGGCCGACCAGCGGCTGGTCCGCATGTACGAGGTCGAAGCGCGGCAGGGGCGCGGGGCGAAGACCTACACGCCCGAGCAGATGATGGACGACATCACGCGCGCCATCTTCATCCGCCCCGGAGGCCGCTCGCTCTCGATCTGGGAACGGATGAGCCAGAAGAACTACGTCGACGCGCTGATCGTCTCGTCGAACCTGACGATGGTGAAGACCACCAAGCTGGGATCGACGCTCCGCGATCACGCGCACGACGGGCGCGGATGCACCTGCTCGCTGATGCAGGACGCTCCCGAGCTGAGCCTCGAACCGCTGCCGAGACCCGAGGAGATCGGCTTGCGCACGGCGCGCAACTACGACATGATGCAGCGCGTGAGCGAAACCACGTCGGCCAAACGGGCTGAAATGCGAAGGCTGCTGACCGTCGTGCAGGGCCGCTTCCAAAGCGGCGACCAGGCGACCCGAAACCATTACCGCGATCTCGAATTGAGGCTGAAAGAAGCCTTGCGAATGTTATAAACCAAAACGCTGCAAAAGCCGTCTTCCACCCCGGAAAGACGGCTTTGCGGCAACTGAAAGGGCTGTTAAAGAGGTTACGATCTCGAAGCAATATCAGAAAAACAGATTCGATTTAACAGAAAAACAACTCAAACACATCTATATTTGTAATATGAAAAAATTCCTTACGCTATTCGTTCTGGTCTGTCCCCTGCTGGCGCTGGCGCAGCAGACCCGGCAGATCACGGGCCAGGTGCTCGACCGCGCCGACGGAGCGCCGCTCGTGGGAGCAACCGTCTTCATCGCGCCCGAGGAGACCCAGGCCAAAGACTACAATCCGCAGGGAACAATCGCCTACGAGCAGGGACGCTTCGCCTTCAAACTGCCCGCAAGCGTCCGGAAAGTCGTGGTCAGCTACCTCGGCTACGAAGCCCGGACCCTCGATATTTCGGGCAAGAGCGATTTCACGATCTACCTCTCGGCGTCGGACAACAAGGTGGACGCCGTGGTGGTGACCGGATACCAGCGCATCGAGAAACGCAAACTGACCTCGTCGATCTCTTCTGTCAAGATGTCGGACATCGCGCGGGACGGCGTGGCGAGCGTCGACGAAATGCTCTCCGGCTCGATCGCCGGTCTCGTGTCGACCCCCACCTCGGGCGGACCGGGCGCGGCCAGCAAGATCAAGATCCGAAGCACCGTGACGCTGAACGGCAACACCGACCCGCTGTGGGTGCTCGACGGCATGCCGCTCGAAGGCAACGACATTCCGAAGGACTGGTCATCGAAGGAGAGCGTCGACAACCTCTACAACATGTCGATCGCGGGACTCAACCCGTGGGACATCGAGGACATCACCGTACTGAAAGACGCCGCCGCGACGGCCATTTACGGCGCCCGCGCGGCGAACGGCGTCATCATCATCACCACCAAGAAAGGCCTCCGCAACCAGGCGATGCGCGTCAACGTCTCGGCATCGCTATTCGTGACCGACCGTCCCGACCTCTCGCGCCTCAACCTGATGAACGCCTCGCAGAAGGTCGATCTGGAGCTGGGGCTGGCGGCGAACGCCCGACTCAACTACCTGCCGGGCATGGGCGGCGTAGCCCGCATCCTGGACAAGGCCGGGGAGCGCCCGGCGCTCGTCAACGGCGGAAGCCTCGCATCGCTCTCCCCCGAGACGCAGAGCGCGATCGGCGCCCTGCGCCGCAACGGCACCGACTGGGGCCGCGAAATCTACCGGACTGCGCTCAACCAGCAGTACAGCGTCAGCATTTCGGGCGGCAGCGGCAAGACCGGCTACTACTTCTCGGGCGGCTACTACAACGAGCAGGGAACGACCGTCGGAACGGGATTCGAGCGTCTGAACCTCACGATGAAGACCGACTACGACCTGCTGCAGAACCTGCGCTTCGGAGCCTCGGTGTTCGTGGGGCAGAACAAGAACGACTCCTACCTCTCCGACACGGACGTGTTCACCAACCCGTCGCGCTACACCCGCACGGTGAACCCCTACCTCAACGCCTACAATCCCGACGGCAGCTACGCGTACGACCCCGACATGACGGTCAATACGGGCAACACCGACGTGCTCGACTTCAACTTCCTGGAGGAACGCGCCCGCACGGAGTACACGCTCAAGACCCGTTCGATCAAGACGATTTTCGACCTGGATTACCGTCCGGTGAAGGGATTGAAACTCTACACGCAGTTCGGCCTGCAGGTCGACAACTCCGCGACCGAGAAAATGGCGCAGGAAAACACCTACTTCACCCGCAAGTATCAGCTCAAATCAATGGTGGATCAGGTAGTGCGCCTGCCGAAAGGCGGCGTAATCCAGAACTGGAACGGCGACCTCTCGCAGTACAACTGGAAAGCGCAGGCCGAATATGCGGGCACGTTCGGCGGAAAGCATGAACTGGACCTGATGGCCGGTCTGGAGATGCGCGGCGTAACCAACACGACCGTACACACCAAGGGATTCGGATACGACCACAAAACGATGACGACCAAACCGATCAACGTACCCGAAGACAGCGACCTGCTGGACGACGAGAGTTTCAGGCAGTATACGAAAAGCTTCTACGAAAACCGCTACATGTCGTACTTCTTCACAGGGTCGTACACCTACGACAACCGCTACACCGTTTTCGGTTCGATGCGCTACGACGGCACGAACCTCTTCGGCGTGGACCCCAAATACAAGTTCAACCCGATGTGGTCCATCTCGGGCGCATGGAGCATCAACCGCGAACGGTTCCTGCGCGACGCCCGGTGGCTCGACAACCTGCGCCTGCGGGTATCCTACGGCGCCCAGGGCAATATCGACCGCACCACCTCGCCCTACATTCTCGGTACGTGGAACAGCACCTCGCTCGGCGGAGCGAGCGAAGACCGCATCGACGTAACGTCGCCGCCCAACCAGAACCTGCGCTGGGAGACGACCTATTCGTGGAACACGGCCCTCGATTTCGCTGCTTTCGAACACCGTATCGGCTTCACGTTCGAACTCTACGGACGCCGAAGCAAGGACCTGATCACCACGCGCACGATCCCTTCGGAGACGGGATTCATCTCGACATCGAGCAACTACGGCGAAATCTCAAGCAAAGGTATCGAATTCACGCTCAACACGGTGAACGTCCGCACGCGAGACTTCCGCTGGGAGACCTCGATCAACATCGCCCACAACACCGACAAGGTCGAAAAGGTGCGTATCGACGACAACAGCTGGAGCCCCTCGCTGCAAGGCTATTCGTCGGGCGCCGTGTTCGCCATCAAAACCGCCGGGCTGGACGCAAACGGCATTCCGATGTTCTGGCGCGACGGAAAGAAGATCTCGCTCCAGGAGTTCGTCGGTTTCCGCGTGGAAGCCAGCGACCCCTGGGGACTGGGAATTCCGGAATATTTCGAATACGGTCCGGCGATGAATGTATCGCAGAAGGACGTGCGCAGCTACCTGACCTACGTCGGTTCCCGCAACCCAGATGTGACGGGAGGTTTCAACAACCGGTTCTACTACAAGAATTTCGACCTGGCGATCTCGTGCAACTTCGTTTTCGGACAGCTCATGACGCGCTCGCCCTTCTACAACCCCGCGCAGACCAACCCCGGGCAAAACTACACCACCGAAATGAACAAGGTGTGGTCGCCGTCCAACACCTCGGGAACCTATCCTTCGCTCACGGGCAACCTGCAGGCCGACGGTTCGGCCTGGGGCGACTGGGACGAGAATCCCGATCCGTACAGGGTCTATTACTGGATCATGGACAATTTCCCGACAAACGTCAACCTGTTCAACAGCCTCGACATCTGGAACAGGAAGATCAACTACTTCCGCGTGAACAGCATCCGGCTGGGATACTCCTTCCCGCAGCGAATCACACGCAAACTCCACATGGCCGGATTGCGCGTGCACTTCGAAGCCCGCAACCCGCTGGTGATCGCCACGAACTACGACGGCTATTTCGATCCCGAGACCTACGGCAACATCTATGCGCAGCCGATGGCGCGCACCTACTCGGTCGGACTGAACATTACCTTCTAATACGTTGAAAAAATGAGAAAAAACGCATATATCCTGCTTGCCGCACTGGGACTCGCCTCGTGCAACTACCTGGAAATCGAGCCTGTCGGAAAGGTGATTCCCCACAAGACCTCGGAATACCGGGCGCTGCTCACCGAGGGTTACAGCCGGTTTCCCTACACCAGTTCGAAGGCCTACACCGGACTGCTGTCCGATGAGGTCGGCATGTTCCACGAAGGCAACTTCTTCGACAGCAGCGACGCCATAGCCCTCTCCTACAACTACACCTGGCAGTACGAAACGCAGATGTGGGAGTATCCCTACCAATATTATTACCGCGCCGCCTTCCAGGCCAATGCCGTGATCGACGGCGTGGCGGACGCGGACGACGACTCCTCGGAAGACAAGCGGCAGATTCTCGGCGAAGCCTATGCCATGCGCGCTTACGCACACTTCGATCTGGTGAACCTCTACGGGAAGCCCTACGATCCGCAGACCGCTTCGACCGACCGGGGCGTACCCCTGTCCACCTACATCGACATCGAGCAGAAATACCGCCCGACGAACGTCGCCGCAGTCTACCGGCAGATCGTCGAAGACATCGAGGCCGCCGAAAGGACGATGACCCTGGAGAAACAGGAGAGTCCGACGCTCAACTACCGGTTCTCGCTCGATGCGCTCGCCGCCTTCAAGGCACGCGTCATGCTCTACATGCGCAACTGGCAGGCGGCTTACGATGCAGCGACGGGCCTGCTGCCCAAATACGAACTGGTGGATTTCAATGCCTCTCCCGAAAGCGGCGACCTGCCGTGGAAAGCGACCTCTCCGGAAGCCATATTGGCCTGGGAACGCCCGTTCGGCGGCGGAAACGGCGATCTGCGCGGCGCCAGCATCCTGTCGGACAAGATCCTCGGGCTGCTGGACGAAGCGACGGACAACCGCCGCAACTACCTCAACCCGGTGAATGCCTACGACGAAAACTGGACGCCGACGCTGCTGGGATACTGCGTGAACCGCTCGTCGTCGGACCGCGTGTCGATCCGCATCGCCGAGATGTACCTCATCGCCGCCGAAGCCGGCTCATACCTGCCTGCGGAACTGGAAAAGGCCAAGGGATACCTGCTCGACCTGAAGGCCAAGCGGCTGAAACCCGAGGCGATGGAGACCCAGCGCACGAAGGTCGGAGCGATGGATGCGGAGCAGCTGCGCACAGAGATCGCCGACGAGCGCGCCCGCGAACTGATCGGTTTTCCGTGACCAAGAGTAGCGAGAGGGGTCTAGTTTTCAAGGCATCCCGGCATA
>ERZ772872.1662-NODE-1662-length-19587-cov-11.488327_pt1 | contig 19587 bp, 10 predicted proteins | sample MGYA00512132_ERZ772872 | MGnify/ENA primary metagenome ERZ772872 (study PRJEB29015, sample SAMEA2737724) | human gut metagenome | biome: human gut; feature: human-associated habitat; material: faeces | place: China | collected 2012 ...
CCACGGCGGCAGCGATCTTGTCATTGAGCGTTTTGGCGCTGAGGGTGCCGTCCGGGGCGATGTCTAAGTAGTCCCCCACCTTCACGCCGCCCAGTGTGGTGGAGGTGGCGGCAGGCAGCACGTACTCCTGAGCCAGCATCACGGTCTCGGTGCTGCCGTCGCCCTTGGTCACGGTCATTGTGTTGCCCTGCACGGTCAGCGCCTTGAGGTACACGCCGCTCCCCGCTTCCACCGCGCCCACGTCCTCCGCCGTCAGCGGGGTCTCCTTCCCGGTGCCGCCGTGTTCTGTACCCAGCACCCCGGTCATGGCCGGCAGGCTGGTGGTGTCCTGGGTGGTAAAGCTCTTTTCGCTGCCGTCGGCCATCGTCACGGTCAGGGTGTGGCCCTCCAGCCGGATGCTCTGCACCACCGCCGCACCGCTGGCCGGCATGGCTCCCACATCCTCAGCCGTCAGGTGCACCGCGCCTCCCTTGCCGTTGACGCTCACCACCTTCCCGGTCTCCGGGGCCGCTGCCTCTGCCCGGGCCGCCGCAGCCTCTGCCCTCGCTGCCGAATTTTCAGAGTTTTCGGCCCCTGCCGTTGCCGTCCGGGCCGCCGTCTCTGCCTGGCCCTTGGCATTCACCGCCCGGGTTGCTGCGGTGGCCGCCGTCTCGGCGTTGGTCTTTGCGCTGGCTGCGGCCTGCTGCGCCGTGTTGGAGTATTCCAGCACCCGGGCCACAAAGGTCTCGTACTGGGTGGGGCTGATTTCCACGTCTCCGTCGGTGTTCAGAGTGCTGTAGCACTCGTACTTGGTGGGCTTTGTCAGGGCCCGGTAACCGTCCGCACCCAGGGCCAGCAGCATCCACTGGCCGCCGGGGCTGGCCGTCAGGGTCTTGTCCACCGCCACGCTGTCTTCGTCGTCCAGCAGCACCGGTGCGGGCAGGGTGCCGTCCAGCCACTGCACATGCAGCGTCACGCTCAGGCCCTGCCATTCTGCCGGCAGCTCAAATTCCAGCTTTTCCACCCCGGCGCTGCTCTGGCCGCCCACCTTCAGCACCCGCACGTCCGGGGCAAACTCCGCCCCGGCAAAACTGCGCTTCAAGATCTTCACACGCATTCGCGTCTCCTCCTTTCGCCCTTCCAGTCTACCGCACTCCGCTGCACAAAAAACCTGCGGACTTTCTGCCAAAGCAAGAGCACCCCGGCAGCCATTTCCGGCCGCCGGGGTGCTCTTTCTTATCTCGGGTCTGCGTAGGGGTCATTTACCGTGGTGGTCTGCGCCTTTTCGGCGTTCTTCAGCCAGGTGGCAAAGGTTTTCTGCTCGTACAGGGTGTTCCCGTCCCCATCGGTCAGGGCCAGCAGCATCTCCTCCAGCTTCTGCCGGTCGTACTCACTGCCGGCCAGATATTCCGGCTTGCACACTTCCGTGATCTCGCTCTTCAGGTTCGTCACACTCTTTCCGGCCCGCAGCAGCCGGTCAAGCTCTTCCTGCACATCCTGCGTCCGGCCGCTGTCCACGGCCGCCACCAGGTCGTCGGTCACGCTGTTGTTGTCGCCCTTCAAAAGGTCGTCTGCCAGTCCATTGATCGCGCCCTTCGTGCTCCCGTCTCCGGTCACCATGTCGATTACCGCCTCGCGCTTTGCCGCGTCCACCTTTGCCTTCTGGTCGATGCCCATGATCTCGTACACGTTCTGCACGATCTGCCGCGTCAGCTGCTCCCGCCGCTCTGTGTCGCCGCTGTTCTGTGCCTTTGCCGCTTCCAGCACATCCGGGTCATACTTCTTCAGCCGTTTTTTCAGTTCGCTGTAAATTTTGTCCTTCTTTCCCATCGCCGTCAGCTTCTCGATGGCCGCCTGCGCCTCGTCCGCGTCGCCGCTGGCATAGGCATCATACAGCCGGTCGTACTGTCCGGTTGCGCTGGCAGGCAGGCTGCTAAAGGTAAATTTCCCGCCGCTGGCCACGTTCTCCGCGTCCTGCACATACCCCTTAAAGGCTTCCAGGATCTTCCGCCCGTTGCCAAAGGGCACACCGGCAATTTCCAGCCCGTCCTCCATCAGGGTCAGGGCGTACTTCTCCACTTTGCCGTGGTGGGTCGCCAGCTTCGTTTCGTCCATGTCTGCCGTGTCCTTGCGCAGCTCGCTCACAAACTTTGTCACGTCCCCAGCCAGATCGTTCACGGCGCTGATGTTCGTGGCGCTCACCACATCATAGTCCTTGCCGTTCAGGGCGTTGTCCACCAGGCTGTACACCTCGCTGCCAAACAAAAAATTTCCGGCCGCGCTCTCGGTAAACAGCCCGGTAAAACGGCTCAGCAGGCTTTTCAGGGTCACGTCCCCGTTTTCGTCCTGCTCCCGGTCCCACCGGTGCAGCAAAAAGTCCGCGCCGATCTTCATCAGGGCAAACACCGCCGTCTGCGCCACCTGGCTTCCGGCCGCCCGCCGCAGCTGTTTTCCGGCCCGCTGCAGCTCCGCCTGGGTCCCCTCGGTCTGGCCCTGCTCATACCGTGCTTTCTGGGCGTTGTAGTCCATCACGGCGTCAGCCAGGATGCCGTAGTTCTGGAACCGCTGGGTGGTAAACATGGTAAAGGTCTTTACAAACTCGTCCGGGTTGCGCTGGATGCCCGCCCGCTGCATCACGGTATAGTTGGGCTGGGTCTGCTCGATCACCTTCTGGTACATCCGGTTCACGGCCTGCCAGTAGTCCTCGCTGCCCTCCTGGGCGGTTCCCTCGGCAAATTCCCCGGGGTGGTTCTTCACATAGGCCTTGCTGCCCTCCCACAGCGCCGCCACCGTGATCTCGTCCACGCCGTTGATCCACCCGGTCAGGGCTTTCGGCAGCTTGTCCATGGCCTTTTCTGCCGGCGTGGGGTCTTTGCCAATGCTGGCCAGCTCTCCCCGCTGGCTGCCGCGCTTGCGCCACTCCAGCAGCACGTCCCCGTGTTCCGAGATCTCCGTCTCCAACGCCGCCCGCTGCTTGGTAGAAAAGTTTTTCACAAACGGCACCACCGACGCCATGGTGTCGCTGCCCAGCACGGCCGCCGCCGTGGGTAAGGACGCTGCCTGCGCAATGGCCACGCCCGGGTTCAGGGTCAGGATCGCCCCGGCGTAGTTGCCCCGCAGCCGGGCCGCCATCCGGCTCACGCCGTTGTCCCGCTTGCGCTGGGTGGTCTGCAGGTCGGTCAGCAGGTCGTTGATGTACTCCACCGCGCTGCGGCCCCACTGCTCCTTGATGATGCCGTTTTTCAGGTTGTACACGCCATCTTTTGTTTCCACGTTGCTGTTCAGCACCTTCTGCACGTCCCGGATGGGCAGTGCCAGGCCCGCATAAGCCGCCGTGTCCCGGATGCTGCGCTGCACCACATTGTTGCACTCTTCCAGCAAAATGGGCTGCACGGCTTTCTTGACACGGTTCTTCAAAAAGCCCCGGCCCTCAATGGTGGCGTCAAGGTTCAGCCCCTCGATCTGGGTCGCCAGGGCGCTCTTGTCCACCGCAATGGGGTAGTAGTTTTTCACCCCCGCCCGGTTATAGCCCAGCAGCTGCATGCTGGTCTCGTTGATCAGGTTTGTGGTGTACTGGTTGAACAGTTCCTGCATGTCCGCGATCCACGCCCGGTCGTAGTCGGTCAGGGCGTTTTCCACCGTCTGCAGCACCGTGTCCACCATCGGGGTGCCGTCGGCATTCTGCAAGCCGCCCAGGTGCACGGTCTGGCCCTCCTGGTAGGCCCGTTCAATGTTTCCTTTTGTGTACTGTTCCATGTTCGGCACCGTCAGGCCGCCGTTCAGCAGGTGCTGGCGGCTGTCCGCATTCTGCAGATGCATGTACAGGCTGCACAGCATGGCGTGGTTCAGCGGCACGCTGTTGCCCTTGGTGTCGGTCAGGCCGATGTCCACCGTCTCGGCCCCCGGCCCGGCAAAGGCGTCCATCTCTTTCAGGTGGGTCTTGCCCGTCACGTCGGCAAAGAGCTTCTCGCCCTTGATGGTGATCTCGCTCTGCCGGCGCTGGCCGTCGTTCAGCATCCTCGCCAGCTTCTCCATCTGGCCGTTCTTTGCGTAGCCGCCCAGCATGCGGAACACCCGCTCGCCGCCCAGCATGTCCAGCTGGTACTTGGTCAGCGTGTTCCGCAGCCCGTCAAACCGCCCGCCGGGGCGGTTGCCCTTGCTGGTTTTCACCTCGTAGGCAGCAGCGTCCGCAATGGCGCTCACTTCCTCAGCCTTTGCAAGGCTCAACGTCTTGTTTTCGGTGCGGATCACATGCAGCGTGCTGCTGGTAATGGCTTTCAGCAGCCGCAGCTGGTCCACTGTCATGGGCAGGCTGACACGGTTCTCCGTGTCCCGGATGCGCGCTTTCAGCCGGTCCTGCAATGCCCTTGCCTTCTCACTGTCCGGCAGGGCTTCCGCCTGGGCCAGCTGCTCGTGCAGCTTGTCCAATCGAGCTTTTTTTGCGGCTGTCAGGTCATCGTACAGCGTCTGGATCAGCTCCGACACCTTGCTCTGCTTCCAGTCCTCGGTCATGGCGTTGGGTGCTCCCTCGCTGCCCATGCTGGCCATAACGCTGCTCTTCAGCCGGGTCAGCTGGTCCACCGCTTTGTAGTTCAGGGTCACAAGGTTTGCCAGCTTGGCCACCTCCGCCGCCTCCACGATCAGCCCCTTCTGCACATACTTGCCCTTCTGGGGCCGCAGCACCATCTGGTTCAGCTGGGCCGCGTTCGCCCGGATGCTCCGTTTCAGCTCGTCCGCCTTCCGGGCGTCCCGGGCCCGCTGCACCCGGTTCTCGGCTACTTTCTTCGCAATGGCAATGTCCTCGTCCCGCTGCTGGCGGGCCACTTCCAGCGCAATGGCGTTCCGCTGGGCCTGTTTCTGCTGCCAGGCTTCCCGCCGGCGCTCGTTTTCGGCCTCCCACTCCATGATCTCGTTGTCCTGGATCATCAGCGAGCGCTCCGCCCGGTCGGCCCGGCGCTGTTCCTGCTTCACCTGGTCGGCCAGGTAGTCGTTTTCTTCCCGCAGCTCGCCCATGCGTTCCTTGTACCACAGCTTTGCCGCGTCCATGTCTTCCTGCCGCTGGGCTTTCAGCCGCTGCTCCTGCTGCTTCAGCTGCCGGCGGAACTCCTCCCGCTGGTAGGTGATGTACTCGTTCACGTCGCCCAGGTTGGTAAAGGTCTTTCCGTCGATCTTCACAGCGCTCCGGGTCTCGGTGCGCTGGTTGGCGGCCAGTCGGCGGGCAAACTCCTGCCGCTGCACTTTCTGGACACCCTGCATGCCCTTCTCCACCTCGGCGGCCCTTGCCTCGTCTCCGGCCGCCGCCTTGGCCATCTGCAGCGCCTGCTTCTGCATGCCCTCAAAAATAGCCTGGGCGTCGGTCATCTCGGGCACGTTCATAATGTCCTCGATCATCCGCCCGGCCAGCTCCACCCGGGCGTCCTCGTACTCGGCCTCGTCCGCAAAGCGGCTGCGCATCTCCGGCTTGATGCTGTCATGCAGATTCATCAGCACGTCCAGCCACTCGGTGCTCTCCATGCTCATGACACCCTCCACACCGGCCTGCTGGGCCGCCGCTTTCCACAGCGCCCGGGCACCGTCCTGGATGCCGCCCACGGCCCGCGTGTCGTTCACAATGCTCTCGTACTGCTCCGCCGGGTTGCCGTCCCGCACGCCGTCGGCCTGCCGCAGGGCCACACCGTGGCTGCGGGCCTCAGCCACCGCCGCGCTCCAGTTGCCGTACCGCTTCACCAGCTCCGCCTTGGCCTTGCCGGTCTTGTTCACGGTGTACTCCAGCCGGTGCAGCTCCGGGTATTCGTCCCACAGCTCACTGTTGCGGTAGGTCGCCCCGTCCAGCACCTCGCCCGCCAGCGTCTCGGCCAGCGCCTGGGCCTTTGTCATGTCCGCGCCGTCCGCTTTCAGGTAGTCCACCAGCACCCGGGTCTCGTTGGCCAGCTTTGCCCGGTCGGCCCGGCTGGCGTTGGCTTTCGTCCACCGCGCCGCCAGCCCGTCCAGGCTGTCCTGGCTCACCTTCACGCCCCGCGTCACCCCAAAGAACTGGCTCAGGGTGTCCATGGCCGCCGCCGTGTTCGCAACATCCCGGCTCGCCTGCCGCTGGTCGTTCTTCTTTGCCTCCCGGCTGGCCTGCTCTGCCAGCTGGAAACGGAACTTTGCAAGGCTGCTTTCCTGCGCCAGCTCTCCGGTCTTGTAATACTCCCGGATCTCCCGCACCACCTTGTCCGCATCCACACGCCCGCTGTATTCCTTGCTGGCGGCAACCCTGCCGTCTGCTGTGGAGATGTCCAGCGTGAACTGCCTGCGCTCGCCGCCCAGCTGCTCGGCCATTTTCCGGATCTGTTCCAGCTGCTGCGCCGTGGGGGCCGTGTCCGCCGAAATGTCCACGCCCGGTGCCTCGGCCATCACACGCACATTGCCGTCCAGCAAAAACTCATTCAGAGCTTCCGTGCCGTTCTTCACTTCCGCCGGGCCGAACACCTCCAGAATTTCCCGGTGGTCGGTGTCCCGGCTGCGGTCATTCTGGGCAAAGTCCAGCATCTGGCCGTCCGGCAGAATGTACCCTGCCCGCCGGAATTCTTCCGTCACGCCGAACTGCTCCTTCGCCAACATCCGCCGGTACTCCGCATTGCCGCCGTACGCTTTGGCTCTGGCATTGTAGGCGTTCTGTGCATCCTTGGCCTGGGCGTCCTTCCGCTGCTGCAGACGCTCATTGACTGCTTTCATCTGCTCCGTCAGGGCGCTGTCCCGCTCTTCCAGCGCGGCCAGGCGGCTGTTGTACTCCTTGCGCTTTGCAAGGTAGTCCTGGTATTCTGCGCTGTCCCGGTAGGCCTTGCCCTCTGCGGAAAAAACGCCCAGCGCCTTTTTCTTTGCCTCGATCCGCTGCACTTCGGCACTGTTCAGCCATGCACTGCGTTCTTCCTTCAGGGCACTGCGCTGCTTGGTCAGCTGCTGCTGTTCGGTGCGCAGCTTTGCCAGCTCATCCTGCTCCGCCAGCTGATAGCGCACATTTTTCTGCACAGCTGCATTGTTTTCCTTGCTTTTGGCAGAGGTTTGTGCTATAGTAGTGTCAGAAGATACTTCCTGAGCATCCGCAAGGGTGCTCCGCACAGCTTTCGGGAGCTGTGTGGGAGTATCTTCTTTTTTTGTCATATTTCCCTCAGTGTCAAACGTCACATAGCTTCCATCTGTCCAGCATACCTCATGAACATAGAAATTCTTCATGCCATTCTGCCGGGTGTATTCTCTTACAATCACGCCTTCATACAGCTTTGTTCCGTCAATTTCGACGGGCGCTGCAAAGACATAAGTATCATACCCTCGTCCCTGCCAGTTTTGCTCATACCCGATTTGCTTTCCTTTTTGAATTACTTCGGGGACTGCAGCAACCGCAACCTGTTTTGCTTTGCTGTTCCCATGCTGCACCGTTGCACGTGCACCGCTCTTTGTCAACTCCACCGTTCCGAAGTTTTCACGAATCACTTTGTTTCCTATAGAATCAAAGAATTCTTCAACATTGGAAATGTTTTCGTTTCGCGTTTTTCCGAAAGACACCTCTGTTCCTTCGATTGTCGCCACCGGTTTCATTTCTTCCAATTCGTCCAGATGGCCGTTCATCTGCTCCACCAGAGAATCTTTTCCCTCGTGCAGCTGGAACCGCACCCCCTGCGCCGCACCCTCACTCTTGAGGGCTGCGGCGTTTTCTTTTGCCGCCCGCAGGTTGTCCATGGCCTTTTCCGCATGGGCAAAATAGGCGTCCTGCAGGGCCCGTTTTTCCGCCTCGGCCAAACGCTGGGCTTTCAGGGCCGCCCGGTTCTCCGGGTCAAGGGTCAGCGCTTCCTTTGCCCGGCTGATGATGCCGTTCAGCATCTCCTTCACGGCGGTCATCACCTTGTGGATGGTGCCTGCCTTGCCGGCGTTCTTCTCCGCCTGCGCCCGCTGGAATTCGGCCCACCGGGTCACACTCTCGGCACTGTCAAAAATGCCGCGCCAGCTGTCCGCCACCAGTTCCTCAGCAGCCTGCTCATAGGTCAGGCCCTGGGCGGCATAGTCCTTCACCTTGTCCCGGATCAGCTCGTCCACGTTCTCAAAGCCCTCGCTCTTCGCCAGGTACTCCAGCGCCGTGTTCTGCACCGCCTTGGCACCCTCGGCATCCAGAGCGTTGTACCAGTGGTAGTCCTCGTGCAGCACCGTGCCAAACACGTCTCCGTTCCGGTCGCCAAAAAAGATGCGGCCCGTCTCGGTGTCCACATAGGCTTTCACCCGCTCGCTGGGGCTTCCGTCCGGGCCCAGCAGCACGCTCTTCAAAATGGCGTCCGTGCCGGTTCCCGCCGCGTTCAGCCGGATCACCTGGGCTGCCACATCGTCCGCCGCGCGGTCGCTGCCCTTCCAGATCACCCGGCCCTCGCCTTTCGTGCTCTGGTCGGTCAGGGCACCGCCCAGGGCCCCGCGCTCCACCGTGCCGGCTTCCACTTCGCCCTGCCCCTGCAAAAAGGCCGCCCGCAGTGCCTGCTCTCCGCCGGGCTGCTGCAGTACATAGTTCGTGTTCAGGGCAAGGTTGTTCATGCTGCCCGCCAGCTCCAGCGCCTTGTCAAAGGTTTTCACCCCGTCCATCTGGCCCATGCGGTACATGCTGCTGGCCGCCGCCGTGTAGTGTTCCAGGTCAGCAACGCTGTCCGGCACCATCCGGCTGATGGTCTCCGCCGCGCCCTTGCTCACCTTCCAGTCCGTCAGGGTCCGCTGCACGGCCCGCTGCTTCTCAGTCAGGGTCTGCTGGCGCAGCCCCACCGTCCGCCGCAGGCCGCCCGGTGCTTCCCGGCTCTGCTGTGTCGTCTCCTGTGCTTCCTGCTGCGCAGCGGCCCGGCTTTCCGCCTGCGCCTGCTGGTACAGCTGTTCCGGGTCAAACAGCATAGTCCTGGGGTTTTCCGGGTCTACCGTCCGCACCGCTTCCGTGCCGTCCGCAAAGCGCACCGTCATGGTGTCGTTGCTCATGCTCACGCTGTAGCCCTGCCCGCTTTCCACGGTTTCCCCGGCCTTTTCCACAGTGCTCTGGCACTGATCGGCGGCAGGGTTCTTCACTTGCGCTGCCTTGTTCCCGACATTTGTGCCAGGAGCCTCCGCCTCCTGCTGCATGGCCTGCTCGGCAGTCTGCTGCTGGGCAAGCGTGCGCAGGGCTTTCCGGGTCTCGCTGGCCGTGGCAGGCAGCTCCATGCCGTACTTCTCCGCAAAGGCCGCGCGGTTCGCCGCATTGGCTGCATTCGGGGTAAACAGGTTGATGGTCTTGCCCGTCAGGTTGTCCGCCTGCAGGGCGGCCGCCAGCTGCTGCACCGCCGGGTTCTCGCTGCGCACCGCCGGGTTCTCGCTGCGCACCGCCGGGGCCGCATCCTTCTGGGCAGTTGTTTCCGCAGCATCTGCATTGTCCGTCTGCTGCACGGCGGCGGCCTGGTCTGCCTGCTGCCGTGCAGCTTCTCCCGGCTCCATGGCCCGCGCTTCCAGCGCCCGCTGCGCCGCTGCGGCATCCGCCGCCCGGCTCTCGGTGTCCGCCTGCACCGGGGCAGCCGTTTCGGTTCCGGCCCGGGCGTCCAGCGTCCGGCTCATGGCACCCAGCCCCGTGCCCACGGCACCGCCCAGCGCACCGGAGGCACCACCCGTCAGGCCGCTCTGCAGCGCCTGCAAAAAGGTGTCGCTCTGCAGCAGCTCGTCGGCGGCCTGCTGGTCGCCGCCCAGCGTGGCATCAATGATCTTGTCCGCATAGGTCTCCACAAAGGCCTGTACCGCATTGTCCACGCCGCCGGAGATCGTGTTGGCGGCCAACTGGCTGTTGCCCAGCCCGCTCACCAGCTTCGAGCTGCGCACAAGATCGGCCAGCTTTCCGGCCACCGTGTCCCGGGCATAGTCCACGCCCATGCTGCGGGCCATGTCCGCCACGCCCACGCTGTTGATGGCCCAGCCTGCGCCAAACTTTGCAAGGCCCACGCCCACAGCCTGGCCGGCGCTGGTGCCCTTCTCCACGTCCTGGCCCATGCTCTCGGCCGCGCCCTGGGCGCTCAGCACCGGCAGCACCAGGTAGGGGCTCACGCCCGCAACAGCCAGGTTTTCCGCTGCGCTGGTGGCAACGCCCATGGCTGTTTTGGCCGCCGGGCTCATGCCCGCCTGGGCCGCTTCCGTGCGCTGCTGGCCGTAGTGGTACAGCTGGTAGCCAAGGCTCGTGTCTTTATCCAGCGCCGTTTTCTGCACCGTCCCGGCAATGCGGCTGCGCATTTCGTCGATCTCGCTCTGGTTGTAGCCCATGTCGCGCAGATCCTCGTCGGTGTACTGGGGGTTATAGTCCATGTCCACCGCCGTGATCCGGTCTTTCAGTTCCTTGCCACGGGCATCGCCTTCCAGTTCCTTGTCCAGCGCCGCCTCGTTTTTCTGGGTAGCCCGGATGTCCTTCGCGCCCTGGGTGGTCATCTCGCCCGCCATGGGCACCGCCGACGCCACCGTGGCCGCAATGCCCTTCGTGGTGTCCGCCGTGCGGCGCATCGCCCGGTCGGTCACCGGCAGGGCATCATACTCCCGGATGTATGCCCGGGCCTCGTTGATCTCCTGGGCCGTGTACCCCATCTTCAAAAGGTCTCCGGGGCTGTACCGTTGCTTTGTACCGGTCACCTGCACGGCCTGCTCCGGGGCAACGCCCTTGTCCTCCTGAGTGGTGTACTCCTTCTGCCGCAGCAGGTCCACCACCTCCCGGTGCCGGGAGCTTTCGTCCATCCACTGGTTCAGCTCGTCAAAGCGGTCGGTCTGCCGGTCCTTGGCAAGGGCGTTTCCCACCTTCTGCGCCGCCTTGGCGTAGCTGCCGTAGGTGCCCTGCGCAATGGCCCGCTGTTTCGGGGCGTTGTCGCTGCCAACATAGTTCCAGTCCGGTTCGTAGTCCTCCTGCCGGTCCGTGGCCACCGGGCTGCCCGTGTTGCTGGCCATATCCGCCAGCACCTGCTTGCCCAGCGTGTCCGCGCTCACCGTGCCAAGCACCTGCCGCGTGCCGCCGGTCCAGGCCGGGGTACTGGCCGTCGTCTGCAGGCGGCTGGTGCTGGCGGGGGCAGCCGTCATCTGGCTACGGATCTGCGCCACCTGGGCCACGCTCAGGCCCGTGCCGGTGTTTTTCGTGTTCGTAGCAGCCGCCGGGGTGGTCTTTGCAGTCCGGGTCGTCGTCTTCTTCTGGGCTGCGGTTTTTGCGGCGTCATTCGCTTTAATCTGCTCCCGCATCTGGCGCACCTGTTCTACACTCAGGCTCATGTTGCTCCTCCTTTACCATCCCATAGTCTGCGACACCTGACTGATGGTGCTGTCGCTGTAATTTTTCCGGATCAGATACTCGGTGATCTGGGCCATGTCATAGCCATTGTTTGCCATCTGCTGTGCTTCTCGCAGCGCCGTATTGTAATTGCCGCCTTTCGGGCTGGCCATGCTCACCGACGCCCCCGCCACGCCGTCCACCGTGCCGCTGGTGCTCCACGGCGTTTTGGTGGTCGCTGCCGGCAGCTTGCTGGTCGTGGTTCCCGCCTTTCCCGCTCCGATTCCTCCCGCCGCGCTCTGGGTGCTGGCCTTGGTGCCGGTGTCTGCCTTGATCCATCCCGCATTGGTCAGGGTCCGCTTGTAAAAGTCGTACAGGGGCTCGGTGCCCTTCATGCTGGAAAATTTGTTTGCCATCTGCTGCAGCTGGCTGGTCGTGTAGCCGCCGCTCTTGCTTCCCGAGCTGCTCCCACCGCTTCTCGTGCTTCCGGTGCCCGTGGTCTTGTACCGCTGCTGCAGTCCCAGCAGCGCCTGCTGGTATGCAAGGTTCGAGCTGTTCAGCCGCCCGGCAATGGTGCCGTAGCTGTCCGTGCTGTCCCCGCTCAGTCCTGCCATCTGCAGGTAATTCTTTGCTGCCGTGTCGTTGCCGCTGCCCGCCAGGCTTGCGCCCTGCAGCAGGGCCGCCATCTTGTCCTTCTGGGTATCGCTCATGCCCTCCCAGGCGTCCAGCATCGTGCTGTCCAGTCCGTACTTGGTCAGGGTCTGGGCTGCCAGGTCATCAAAGCCCGCCTGCTTAAAGGCCTGCGCCTGTTCCATGGCGCTGATCTGGTCGCTCAGCTGGGTGCGCTGCAGGCTGTCCGCATACTGCTGCTTCTGTAGTTCAAACTCCTTGTCCCACTGGTAATAGCCCTGGTAGGCATCGTACCCGGTCTTTACCGCATTGCCCACTCCCTTCACAACGTTCCACACATTGTTCCAGAAATCGCTGTTCTCCTGCCGTGCCGTGTCCACCCGGCCGCTCAGGTAGTCCCGCCAGTTCTGGGCATTGCTCACGCTGCCGTCATACTCGCTGCGTTCCAGGCTCTGCTGGCCCAGCAGGTCGTCCAGCACGCTGGTGGTGTCACTCATCTTCTGCTTCCAGTTCTGCAAAGCGTCCGCCCGCAGGCTGCTCAGGCTGTTGTCCACACCTGCGATCTGCTCCCCTGCCGCCTGGTTCGCCGCGGTCTTGGCCCAGTCCGCACCGTACCCGCCCGCCAGGGTATTGGCCGTGCCGGCAGCGGCTGCCGCGCCGTTCTGGGCGTTGGCCACGCTGTTGGCCCGGTACTGCTGGTAGGCAGCGTTCAGGGCGTCCGTGTCCACGCCGGTGCTGCCGGTCAGGCTGGCATCCGCCAGCTGCACCAGCTTCTGGTTGATGCTGTCCGTGTAGTTGTTCTGGTAGGTCCTCGGCATAGCCTGTTCGGCCTGGGCCAGCTTCTTCTTTGCCGTGTTCAGTCTCGCAATGGTTCCCATGGTGTCCCCTCCTTACACAAAAAAGAACGGTAAGATCTGCGCCGCCAGCTGCACCGCGCTCAGAATGCCGTTCAGCCACCGGCTGGTGCGCTGGCTGCTCTCGCTGCTGGCCTTGTCGTACTCGTTCTGGCGGTACTGCAGCCCGTCCATCCAGTTGGCCATGTCCTTCTGGTAGTTCTGGTAGTCCTGCTGTTCGGCGTTCTGCAGTCCGCTCAGCTGGCTCTCCAGCCCGGTGCGCTTGGCCGTGTACTCGCTGCGGCTCTGGTCCTGCAGGCTGTTCAGTACGTTGTCCAGGTTGTTCATGGTGGCCGTGTAGGCGTTCTGGCCCGCCTGGGTGCCGTAGCTGCTGCCATAACCGCCGGTCTGGGCGGCGGCATTGGCCTGTGCGTTCTGGTTCGCCAGCTTGGCCGAGCGGGTGTACTGGCTCTTGTACTGCTGGTAGGCCGTGTCGGCGTCCGGGTCGTAGTCAAACTCTTTCATGCCGTCCAGCTGGCCCATCACGTCCTTGATCTTCGGCTGGTACTGGCTCACATAGTCCGCCGGGCGGGTCTTTTCGTAGTTCTCCAGTTCCGTCCGGGCATTGCTCAGTCTGCTCATTCCGTCTCCCCCTTACTGCTCAAAAAATTCTCGCTCATGTTCTCGCTGTCCAGGTTGGTCAGCACGTAGCCCAGCTGTTCCTGCAGCTGGTACAGGTAGTTGCGCAGCGCCCGGGCGTCCTCCGGGTCCATGCTGCTGCCAAAGCTGGGCAGGCTGATGCCGTTCAGCCCCGCTAAACTCGCCATGTTCATCCCTCACTTTCTCGGCCCGGCCCCGGTCACCCGGCCGCCGGTGGTGCCTGCCAGCGTAAAGGCCACGCTCCGCAAAGCGATCTGCCCCGTGCCGCTCAGCTTCAGCCGCATGGTGTCGTGCCGGCGCGGCTCAAAGGGCAGGTTCAGCCGGGCATGGTCTCCCGTGGCGGCCGCCGTGCGCAGGGTCTCCCAGGGTCCGCCGTCGTAGCTCGCCGCCAGCGTCACCACACTGTGGGTCTGGGCGTCCAGCCGCAGGGTGATCCGGCTGATGTATTTGTCATCCGTCTCGGTCAGTCCAATGTCTCCGCTCACCGCTTCAAACTGCAGCGCCGCCTCGGCTTCCCCTTCTGTTTCCCGGTCGGGGTCTGCCGCCCACAGGGCCCGGCCGTCCCACAGGTACAGCTGCCGGCCGGTACTGGCCATCTCGTAACCCACGGCGCTCTCCTCGTGCCACAGGCCCCGCTCCGTGTCGTACACCAGCAGCCGCCCGGCGCTGTCCCCCTGGCGGCGCAGGTACAGATAATACCGCGCGTCCAGGCTTCCGGCCGCGCACCACGCGGCCCCCGTCAGCTTCCCGGTGTCCAGCGCGCCGGACACCTTGCTGGGCAGGCTGCCGTCCCATGCCATCACCCCGCCGGGCGAAAGGTAATACAGCGTCTCGTTCAGCACGCACAGGCTGTGGGCGGCGTTGGCTGCCACGCCCCGGCACCGCACGCTGGAAAGCTGGTAGTCGCTGGGTTTGGAGCCGTACAGCTTGTGGATGCAGTTCTCTTTGAAGAACAGCACATACCCCATGCAGCTGGCCGCGCCGGTAAAAGTGCCGTCGCTGCCCACGCTCACGGCGTAGCTGTCCGCTGCAATGCCCCGGTAGCTGTACCAGTTGGTGGGGTCGCCCAGGCGGCAGGCGTAAATGGTGTTCTCCTTCTTGCTGCAGCCCCATACCCGGTTGCCCTGCTCCGTCACAAAGTCCAGATCCGGCACCCGCCGCTCCAGCGTGATGCTCACGGCCAGGCCCTCGTTCTCGGTGCGCGCCCCGTCCAGGCTGCGCCAGCTGGTGCCCGTGGCCGTCACCGTCCAGCTGCCATAGTACCGCCTGCTGTCCTGGGCCGGGGTCAGGCTGGCCACAAGGTCGTCCCCCTCCAGCGCCTGCACCACGATCTCCCCGTTCAGGTCTGCCGCCAGCGCGTCGCACACCGCCTGCGGCATGCCGGTCAGGGTCACTGTGTCGCCCTCCTTCAGCAGGCTCCCGATCCCCGGGCAGGTCATGCGCACCGTGTTCACCAGCACCTGCACCCACTTGCCGCTCTTGGCGCTCCACTTTTCCAGCACGCTCTCATAGTCGTACAGGTTCTTCGGGTCGCCCTTCAAAAACAGCTGCCCGTCCTCCGGCTCTTCCGGTTCCGTGTCGCCCGCACCGGTCGCCTCGTATACCTTGCCCTCCGTGTCGCAGGGGCACACGGTCATCTTCCGGTCGCCCAGCTCCCACTTCGCCCCCAGCGGCTCCAGTTGGCCGGTCTCAGTGTCAAAGGCCAGCTTATCCGGCCAGATCAGCACCTTGCTGCCCATGCCGGCCAGTTCCTTGCGGTCATCGGTCAGCACATTCTCCAGCGTCACCGCCGCCGTGCGGCCCGCCTGCCCGTCCGGTGCGTATTCCAGCCCCATTCCCCGGCAGATCAGCAGCCCGTTCAGGTGGTACATGCCGTTTACTTTTTCCACATCCCGCACCTTCTTGCGCAGGGCCCGGGTCTGCAGCGCCGGAAATCCCCGGCCGGAGAAATTCAGCGCCGCCGAGAGCTCCGCCTCGCTGCAGCTGTAGCTCTCGTTGATGCCCCCAAAGGCCCGCAACAGCTGCCGGCTGCCGGTCAGCTGGTTCAGGTTCGTCCCGTCGATCATCTCTCAATACCTCCACTGCACCCCGCCCGCCGGGGGGTATTTCTGCCGCATCCAGGCTGCAAACTCCTGGCAGTAGTCACTGTACATCTGCAGCTCGTTCACCGCCCGGGCCGTCTCGCCCAGGGCCAGGTCCATCTGGGCGCACAGCCAGTGCTGGTACAGTGCGCTGAAGGCATCCGGTGCCAGCAGCTGGGTGTCATACTCCAGCCCGTCCCCGGCCATGTCCGCGCCCACAGCGTCAAAGTCCCCGCAGGCCGAGCGGTTCACTACCGTCTGCCGCAGCCGCGCGTCGCACTGGCGCAGCCACGTCTGCTTCATCTCGTCCCCAAAGTCGTTGTTCGGCCGCATCTGGTCACAAAGTTCTATCGCCTTTCCGGCTGTCATCGTTCCGCCTCCTTAGCAAAAACACCCGGCACAGCAAGTGCCTGCCGTACCGGGTGTATTCTTCTTTGATTCGTGGCTCCCCTTTCGGGGGAGCTCCGGCATCCGCGCCGCCCTTGGCGGACGGGGCCGGTGAGAGGGTTACAGCTTCTGCAGTGCCGGCACGTTCTGCGCCGCCGCCTGGGCCGCCTCGATCTTCGCGTTGGCCGCGTTGTCCATCTCTTCGCTGTGGCGCAGCACCTCGGCCACCGCCGCAGGCACCTCCACGTCCACACCGCGCTGGATCAGGTACGCCTCGCCGTTCACGCTCACAAAACGGGCGCTGGAGTAGCGGCCGTTGTCCTTGAACAGGTGGATCACCTCGGTGTCACGCTTTTCCGCCTGCACGTCCTTGGTGTCCTGGGTGGCTGCTTCTGCAGCCTGCTGGGCGGTTTCTTTCTTCACTGCCATTTTGTGTTCATCCTCCGTTCCTCAGTTTGCCTTCGCCTTGGCGCTGTAGCGTGCGCTGCAGCTCTCAATGCGCACCATGTACTGCTCGCTCAGGCGCTCGGCGGTCTTCACGGCCTTCCAGCCCACAGAGGCGCGCTGGTTCAGCGGGTCGTCGCCGTAGCCCAGCTGCTTCACAATGTGCTGCAGGCCGCCGCCTTCCAGCTCGGTGGTGGCGTAGGCGTGGGCACCCAGCACCAGGGTTCCAAACACCGCAAGGCCCGAGGGGCAGCCGGTGCCGGTCCAGATCTTGGCCTCGCTGGTCTCCACAAACCGCACGTTGTTGATCTTGCCGATCTCGCCCTCAAAGATCTCCTCAGGGCTGGCGTACTTGTGGGCCTCCACCCAGTTGGGGTCCTTCTTGATGTCGTAGGCCGCATAGGGGTGGATGATGGCCACATAGCTGCCGCCAGCAGAGCCCACCGGGTCTGCGTTCTGCACCTTCAGCTGGGCCACCGCCTGGTCGATCAGGTCCACCGTCAGCTGAGCGGTGGCGTCCAGGCCTGCACGGCTGGTCACCGGGGTCTCTGCACCGCCCGTGCCGATCTTGGGGGCGTAGATCACGTTGGTGCCGCCGCACAGGATGTCCCGGACAATAGTGTCCATGGTGCGGCCGGACTGGCTGGCCAGTACGCTGGTGGCCTGCACCACGTTGTTGTCAATGGTGGTCATCTGCACCATATCGGTCAGGGGCACCCAGCCGCCGTACTGGTGCACCTCAGCGGTCACCGTGGTCGCGGTCAGGGCCTGGCCGTTGGGGGTCACGCCCTCGGTCAGGGGCGTGGTGGCCTTGGGCAGCGCGTCATACTTGCGGAACTCGATGGTCTTGCCGTTGTTGGCCGGGATGGGGTAGCTGTCGCCGAACTGGTCATGCACCAGCGCCGGCAGCGCTTGGTCGATGAGGCGGCGCTCGTAAAAGGTCTTCATCTCGGCGCTCATGCCGGAGCTGCCGGTGGTGTTCTGCAGCTGCTCGTGCGCATCCGCAAACAGCTGCAGGTTCATCTTCTTCCATTTCATGGTTTGGTCCTCCTTCAAAGGTTTATGTTCTCACACCCTCGTGTGGGAAGTCTTACAGTGTGATCTTCTCGCCCCGGCGTGCCCTGCGTTCCAGGTCCTCCAGCTGGCGGCGGCTCATGCTGGCCACGTCCACATGGGTGGTCACCGCGCCGCCGGGCCGGGTGCCGTTCTCGCCGGGTCTGCTGGCCCTCTGCTGGATGCGCGCCGCTACGCCCTGCTCCACCTTCTGGGCGGTCTGGGCCGTGGCCTGCTGCATGATGTGGTCAAAGTAGGCGGCCCGGTAAGCGTCCGGCAGGCTCACGCCCCGGCGCATCAGGTCGGCCACCTGCTCGTTGGCCAGCACCTCCTGCAGCTCAAAATCCGGGTACTGGGTCTTCAGCTGGGCGGCCTGGGCCTCCCACTGTGCCTGGATCTGGCTCACCCGCTGCTGGCGGGTCGCTTCCTGCTGCATGGCCTGCAGCTGCGCGTTGCGGGTGTTGCTGCGCTTCAGGTCGCTCTCCATCTTGTCCAGCTCCCGGGCCGTTTTCACGCTCACACCCCGCTGCTGGGCCAGGTCCTCGTAATATTTCTCGTCCTTCACGCGGCCGTTCTCCACCGCCTCGATCAGGCCGTCCATGTCATCGGTGTCCACGCCGTAGGCATTGGCCAGTGCCTGGGTCAGCCGCGCCACCTGCGGATTCTGCCGGATGTTCTCCGTGGCCTTATCAATGGCCCGCTGCATCATCTCCTGGAACACGTCGCTGTATTCGCCCTGCACCATCTCGCCAAAGGCTCTCCGGCGCTCCTCCGGGGTCTTTTCGGCCTTGGGCTCCTTGGCAGGTTCCTGGTGCTTCTCCGCTTCCGCCAGGTCACTCTCACTGCCAGAGGCCCCCTCCTTGAGGGGGCTGCCGCCCGCAGGCGTCTGGGGGAGTTTCTCCCCGCCTGCCGCCTTGCCCTTCAGCGCCCCGCTGCGCCGCGCCAGCCGCTCCTGTGCCGGCCGCAGGGCAGGCTCCTGCACCGCCGGGGCGGCCGCTTCCGCCGCACCGCCCTCTGCAGCACCTGCGCCGCCGTCTCCGCCTTCGGCAAATTTCTGCAGGTTCAGTGCCTTTTCCGGCGCATCGCAGCCGTCGCTGTCATCGTAAATGTACAACTCCACATGGTCCGGGTACTGCCCGGCCAGCTCGCTCAGCCCTTCCTCCACAAAGTCGTACCATGCAGCAACCATGATTCCGGTCATGCCGCCGCTGGGCTTTGCCTGCACCACAAAAGACTCACCGTGCTGCACGCAGCTGCTCTCCAGCTGCTTCTGCCGTGCAGCCTCCTCCACCTTGTTGGCCAGCGTCTGCAGCAGCACGCTCACTGCCGCACACACAATGTCCTGGCCTTTGGGTGCATAGTCTGCGTGGCCGCTTGCTGCTACACTATAGCCCTTGTCGGTCTGCATCATTTCCACTTTGATCACGCCGTTTTCCTCCTGTCGTTCCTGTTCCAATCGGAGAGCCGAGAAAAAAGCGTTAAGCGCAGCGGCTAGCTTTTTTCCGGTTCGACTTCTTCTTTGGGGTCTGAAAGGGGCGAGCAGCCCCTTTCTCGTGGGTCCAGCGCGTCGAAATCGCTGGTGGTTTTCTGGTTCTCTTTTGACATCAAAAGAGAACAACTAGCCTTAATGAAAGAGCGTTCTAACCCGCGCACAGGCGCGAGAACCATTTCTGGTTCTCTTTTGGCACGCAAAAGAGAACTAACCGTCCTCTTCCACTCGCCGAATCGCTTCTTTAATAACCGGATACGCAAACCCCCGCCGGGCCAGCGCAGCAACCACAAGGTCTTTCCGCCCTGCGGCCAGCTTGCCGCAGTACCGCCCTTCCACGAGGGCGGCGGCGGCTTCCAGCTCCGGGTCTCCGCCCGCTTCGTCTGAGGCGTAGGCCTCTTCCAGCGCAGCCGAAATTTGCTGGGCGTCCAGCCCCTTCTGCCGCAGATCCTGCGCGGCAGCGCGGCGGCTCTTGCGGGCGGCCAGCAGGCCGTGCGCCCGGGTCCGGGCGTAGCGCTCGTCGTCCACATACTGCCGCTCCACCATCTCCGCCACCACAGCGGCGGCGGTGGGCTGGGTAAACTTCCGCCCCAAGCGCTCATAGAGCTGCCCGGAGGAAAGCTCTTGCCCGGCCAGAAGCTCCATGGCCCGGGCGCGGGCCTTGGCGGCGTCGGTGGACTTTTCTTCTTCAGCCAGCGGACGGCCTCTTCTCGAAAAGGACATTTAGTCCTCCACCATGATGTCCAGCTCGCTCTCGCTGCTGCGGGC
>ERZ772872.1669-NODE-1669-length-19552-cov-20.899318_pt1 | contig 19552 bp, 17 predicted proteins | sample MGYA00512132_ERZ772872 | MGnify/ENA primary metagenome ERZ772872 (study PRJEB29015, sample SAMEA2737724) | human gut metagenome | biome: human gut; feature: human-associated habitat; material: faeces | place: China | collected 2012 ...
TTTTCAAAAGACAGCCTTTTCCGTGCACCTTGCCCGGGATACGCCACCTTGGGAATCTGTACCGCCCGCGGAAATGTCCGCAACAATACAATTATAGTATAGCACGAAACGCGGAACAAAAAAAGAGGGAAGAAATACTTTTCTCTCAATTATCCACAGGGCGCTCCTCTTCGTGATGCTGCTTTAGTTCTTCTTCCCCAGCTTGTGCACAGTGCCATCCGGCTCTTTGATCGAGGTGTTGTTCAGCTGGGCGCGCAGGCTGGCCTTTACGTCCGCAACATACTCCTGCCGCAGGGCCTGCTGCTCTACCTTTTCGGCATCGGTCAGGCCGGTGGTCTTGCTCTTTTTTGCCAGCTCGTTGATACGGGCAATCTTCTCGTTTGTCATCGCAGTTCTCCTATTAGATAAAATGTGATATAATATGACCGGGATGCCCCTTCCGGCAGCTGCGGCTCTTTTGGCGAGGCAGCAGGAGGGAGCTATTTGAATCAAAGCAAGTATAACAAAGGATGAAACCGATGTCAAAACAGTTGAATTTTGCACAGCAGATGGACGAAGTGTTGAAAACGCTGGGGACGCAGCGGCCAAAGCTGCTGCTCCACGCCTGCTGCGGGCCCTGTTCCAGCGCCGTGCTGGAAAAGCTGTGCCGGTATTTTGAGATCACGGTGCTTTACTATAACCCCAACACCTGGCCTGCCGAAGAATACTACCGCCGGGGCGAGGAGCTGAAAAAGTTTGTGGCGCAGGCGCACCCGCTGGGGGTCACGGTCATCGAGGACCACTACGACCCGCAGGAGTTCTACACGGCTGTGCAGGGGCTGGAAAACGAGCCGGAGCGGGGCGGGCGGTGCACCGTCTGCTACCGCTTGCGGATGCGCCGGGCGGCACAGTACGCAAAGGAACACGGCTTTGATTGGTTCACCACCACGCTCTCCATCAGCCCCCACAAGGATGCTGCCCGCATCAATCAAATCGGGCAGGAGCTTGAAGCCGAATTCGGCATCAGGCACCTGCCCTCGGATTTCAAAAAGCAGAACGGCTACCTGCGCTCTCTCCAGCTCTCGGAGGAGTACGGGCTTTACCGTCAGGATTACTGTGGGTGTGAGTTCAGCGCAAAGGCGAGGGGATGAACCGCTCAGTCGCCTGCTGCCTGCCTCTTCTGCCAGGAGCGGCGGCATTGCAAAGCAATGACGGTGAGATTTACTCCTCACGCATTCTGGACACCAGAATTGCAAAGACGATCAGCCCCACGCAGGGCACGATGTTGGTTGCCATACCAACAGCAAGACCGGCGCTTTCAGCTACCTTGCCGATGACCCAGGGCATCAGGATCGCGCCGCTGGATGCCACCGGCAGCATGATGCCCATGCTGGTCACGGTGGTCATTTTACCGGCGCTGGCCACGGCGGTGGGGTTCATACCGGCCATGGAAAAGGCAAAGGCGAACAGCAGCAGGATGGCAGGCAGCTGGCTGTGGGTCTGCATCATGGCAAAGTAGAAGGCAGTGCAGAAAACCGCCATAAACACCATGGCCTTGCGGGGCTGTTTGAGTGGGAACACAAAGGCGATGAGCAGGCGGCCGATCAGGGTGGCACCCCACATCACGGTGACGGTATAGGCCGCCAGCGTGCCTGCAATGATGCCGCTGTCCTTGAAGTAGGTGACCATCCAGCCCACAACGCTTTGCTCGGCGGCGTTCTGGCAGAACAGCAGGCCGGTGAGCAGCCAGAAGCGGGAGGAGCGCAAAAAGCTCCAATCGGTGACAGTTTCTTTGGCCTTGGCGCGGCCTGCCATGGGGGTGAACAGGTATACCAGCCAGAGCACCAGACCCAGCGCTGCCAGCGCCAGCACGGCCAGCGTGGTGCTGACCCTGGCAGCGGCAGAGATCAGAAAGGGGCAGAGCAGGGCACCGCAGGCGTAGCAGGCGTGCATGGTGTTCATGCCCCGGGTGCGGTCTGCAGAGTTGCCGCTGACAAGAATGGTGCAGGTGTTCAGGACACTGCCCTTGGCAATGCCCACAATGAAGAAGGCCAGCGCCAGCAGAATGGGCAGGCCGGTCAGGCTCATCAGGCCGTAGCCCACCGCATAGCCGATGGTCAGAAGCAGGACGCTGGGCTTCATGCCCATTTTTCCCACCAGCGCACCGGCCAGCAGGCCCGCCAGCAGGTTGCCGATGCTCAGCAGGCTGAGCAGGGTGCCGGTCATGCCGTAGGCAAAGCCGTATTCCTCCTGTAGCAGGCTGACCACCACACCGCTGGAAATGGTGCAGATGCCGCTGAAAAAGAAGGTAACGAAGCCCGCGTTCCGCAGGCGGGTGTTCCGTTGTTCCATAGGATTCTCCTTGCAGTATTCGGGGGCGCAGCGCCCATAGTTGCTTTTATTAAAGCATATTCTGGTCAGAAAGCAAGGGCTGTTGAGCCAGCAAAAGCAAAATCAGCGCCCAGTGGAAGCGCCCTGCCGTTCGTTCGGTGGAGCGCTTCTGTATTTTATTTTGCGTCTTCTATTGACAATGATCGAATCGTGCGTTATGATATTGTACGGCATCAAACAGTTCTAAAGAAAACAATCCTGTTACAAACAATTCAAAAGGGAAACCATTATGCACGATGAAAGCACCAAGCAACCCTGCTGCAACCCCCCATGGGAGCCGCCGCAGGTCATCCCGGCACAGGTGCGCCGGGTGAACAACCTGATCTTCCGCAAGATCAACCAGTTCCACCGGGAGAACAACGTGGACAACGTGACCCCCATGCACGACTGGATCATGAGCTACCTCTACTGGCACAAAAATGAGCCCGTATACCAGCGCGATATCGAGCGGGAGTTTTCCATCACACGCTCGACCGTGACGAACATCCTGCAGCTGATGGAGCGCAAGGGCTACATCGAGCGCCAGAGCGTGCCGCAGGATGCCCGGCTCAAACGGCTGATCCTGACGGAAGAGGGGGGCCGCGTCCATGAAAAGACGATACTCTCCCTGCACCAGACCGATGAGTTTGTGGCCGGATTGCTGACGGAAGAGGAAAACGCAGAGCTTCTGCGGTTATTGAACAAGCTGCGCAAGGGGCTGGAATGACCCCTGCAAATAAACTTCAGGAGGATTACAACAGATGATCAAAAAACTTGTGTCACATCTGGGCGAGTACAAGCGCGCCGCGATCCTGACACCGATCCTATCTGCTCTGGAAGCCATCATGGATGTGCTGCTGCCTACCATCATGGCCTTTATCATTGACCAGGGCATTGAAAAGGGCGATATGAACGCCGTTGTCAAGTACGGCCTGCTCACCTTCCTGGTGGCGGCCATTGCCCTGCTGCTGGGCGTGCTGGCCGGCAGGTTTGCCGCCACGGCATCCACCGGCTTTGCAGGCAACCTGCGCGATGCGATGTATGAGAACATCCAGCATTTCTCGTTCTCCAACATCGACAAGTATTCCACGGCCGGTCTGGTCACCCGCATGACCACCGACGTGACCAACCTGCAGAACGCGTTCCAGATGATCGAGCGCATGTGCGTGCGTGCCCCCGTCCATCTGGTTTTCGCGCTCATCATGGCCTCCATGATCAGCCGCTCGCTGACCATGGTGTTCCTGGTGGCGATCGTGTTCCTGGTGGCAGTGCTGGCAGGCATTATGGTTCCCACCTTCGGCATCTTTGATAAGGTGTTCAAGAACTACGATAACCTGAACGCCTCCGTGCAGGAAAATGTCTCGGCCATCCGCGTGGTCAAGAGCTTTGTCCGGGAGCACTTTGAGAACGAGAAGTACACCAAGGCCTGCGAGAGCCTGTACAAGCAGTTCGTCCACGCCGAGAGCCGTCTGAGCTTCAACAATCCCGCCATGCTGATCTCTGTGTACGGCTGCAACATTGCCCTGAGCTGGTTCGGCGCGCATTACGTCCTGAACGGTGCGATCACCACCGGCCAACTGAACGCCCTGTTCGGTTACATTATGAACATCCTGATGGCCCTGATGATGCTGAGCATGGCCTTTGTGATGATCGCCATGTCCGCCGCTTCTGCCCGCCGTATCGTGGAGGTGCTGGACGAGACCACCGACCTGCCCCCGGCAAAGCAGCCGGTGCAGCAGGTGGCAGACGGCAGCATTGAGTTTGACCACGTTACCTTTAAGTATAAGCACGGCTCCGGCCAGCCTGTCCTGAATGATGTTACCTTCAGCATCCGGCCGGGCGAGACGCTGGGCATCATCGGCGGCACCGGCAGTGCAAAATCCAGCCTGGTGCAGCTGATCCCCCGCCTGTATGATGCCGAGACCGGCTCTGTCAAGGTGGGCGGCGTGGACGTTAAGGATTACAGCCTGGATGTCCTCCGCCGGGAGGTCTCCATGGTGCTGCAGAAGAACGTTCTGTTCAGCGGCACCATCCTCGACAACCTGCGCTGGGGCGATGAGAACGCCAGCGAGGAAGAGTGCATCCGGGTGGCCAAGCTGGCCTGCGCCGATGAGTTCATCGAGCGCTTCCCCGACAAGTACAATACCTGGATCGAGCAGGGCGGCTCCAACGTGTCCGGCGGCCAGAAGCAGCGCCTGACCATTGCCCGCGCGCTGCTGCGCAAGCCCAAGGTGCTGATCCTGGACGACAGCACCAGCGCCGTGGATACCGCCACCGATGCCAAGATCCGCAAGGCCTTCCGGGAGGAGATCCCCGGCACCACCAAGATCATCATTGCACAGCGCATCTCCTCCGTGCAGGATGCGGACCGCATCCTGGTGCTGGACAACGGCCAGATCAACGGCCTGGGCACCCACGAGGAGCTGCTCAAGACAAACAAGATCTATCAGGAAGTTTACAACAGCCAGACCCAGGGCGGCGGCGATTTTGACAAGCAGGGAGGTGAGCAGTAATGGCACAGGTGAAAGAAGTAAAGGGCCCCGGCCCCCGTGGGGTGGGCGGCCCCAAACCGAAGGTCGAGAACCCGGGCAAGCTGCTCAAGCGGATCATGGATGAGGTGTTCAAGCACTATCTGCCCCACTGCATCCTTGTGCTGGTCTGCATCATCGTCAGCGCGCTGGCAAATGTGCAGGCAAGCCTCTTCCTCAAGACCCTGATCGATGATTACATCGTCCCCATGACCAAGCAGGCCACACCGGACTTCGGCCCGCTGACAGGCGCACTGGTGCGCATCGGCTGCATCTACGCCATCGGCGTGCTGGCCGCATGGCTCAACGCCCGTATCATGGTCAACGTGACCCAGGGCACCCTGCGCAACCTGCGCGTCCAGCTTTTCACCCACATGGAAAGCCTGCCCATCCGGTATTTTGACTCCCACCCCCACGGCGACATCATGTCGGTGTACACCAACGATGTGGACACCCTGCGCCAGATGATCAGCCAGAGCATCCCCCAGCTGGTGTCCAGCGCCATCACCATCGTGTCCGTGTTCACCAGCATGTGCCTGATGAGCTGGCAGCTCACCGTTGTCACCATGCTGATGGTGGCCCTGATGCTGTTCTGCTCCAAGAAGATCACTGCCATGAGCGGCAAGTACTTTGTGGCCCAGCAGAAGGATCTGGGCAAGGTGAACGGCTACATCGAAGAGATGATGGAGGGCCAGAAGGTCGTCAAGGTGTTCACCCACGAGCAGAAGGCTCTGGACGGCTTCCGGCAGCTGAACGATAAGCTGAAGGAAAGCGCCAAGCAGGCCAACAGCTACGCCAACATCATCATGCCCGTTACCGCACAGCTGGGCAATATCAGCTATGCAGTCTGTGCTCTGGCAGGCGCGGCCATGGCCGTTGGCAATGTCGGCGGCATGACCCTGGGTACCGTGATGGCCTTCCTGAGCCTGAACAAGAGCTTCAATATGCCCATCAGCCAGGTGTCCATGCAGGCCAACAGCGTGATCATGGCACTGGCCGGTGCGGAGCGTATCTTCAAGATGATGGACGAGACCAGCGAGGCCGACGAGGGCTATGTCACCCTGGTCAACGTCAAGTATGGCAAGGATGACGAGCTGGTGGAGACCACCGAGCGCACCGGCATCTGGGCCTGGAAGCATCCCCACCACGACGGCACCACCACCTACCACAAGCTGGCGGGCGACATCACCTTTACCGATGTCGATTTTGGCTATGTGCCGGAAAAGACCGTTCTGCACGGGATCAACCTCTATGGCCGCCCGGGCCAGAAGATCGCCTTTGTCGGCTCCACCGGTGCCGGCAAAACGACCATCACCAACCTGATCAACCGCTTCTACGATATCGCAGACGGCAAGATCCGGTATGATGGCATCAACATCCGCAAGATCAAAAAGGACGATCTGCGCCGCTCTCTGGGCATCGTTCTGCAGGATACCCATCTGTTCACCGGCACGGTCATGGAGAACATCCGCTATGGCCGCCTGGATGCCACCGATGAGGAGTGCATTGCCGCCGCAAAGCTGGCCAATGCCGATGGCTTTGTCAAGCGTCTGCCCGATGGCTACAACACCATGCTGACCAACGACGGCGCAAACCTGTCGCAGGGGCAGCGCCAGCTGCTGGCCATTGCCCGCGCCGCGGTTGCCGATCCCCCGGTGCTGATCCTGGACGAGGCGACCTCCTCCATTGATACCCGCACTGAGGCACTGGTCCAGCGGGGCATGGACGGCCTGATGTATGGCCGCACCAGCTTTGTCATTGCCCACCGTCTGTCTACCGTCCGCAATGCAGACTGTATTGTGGTTCTGGAGCAGGGCCGCATCATCGAGCGCGGCAGCCATGACGAGCTGATCGCCAAGAAGGGCAAGTATTACCAGCTCTACACCGGAAATCTGGCCGAAAATTAAAGAAACGACGTAAAAAACGGAGCCGCTGTACAAAATAATGTGCAGCGGCTCCGTTTATTTTCAATTTGTTCAAATTCCTCACAAAGAAACTCCATTTTTATCCTGTACAATAAGGGTGCAGTCAGGGAGGAACAGAAAAACATCCTCCCAAGATGCCATGCAGGCAATGAAAACCGCGCATCTCCGGCAGAAACCGGGCGGCGCGGCCCCTTTAAAAAACACTGTCCCCTGCTGATGCGAGGCAATAGCCAAGGCGGCGGACAGACTACCAACCATCTCCTGACAGCCGCAAATGTTTGGGAGTTCTCATACACAGCCAGCGCCGCTTTCTCCTCCTTTCCACGGCGCTGGCTGTTTTTGTTTGGCTACGGATTAAACCTCTCAGTCTCGCTTCGCTCGCCAGCGTCCGGGTTGCGGCTCCCAGCGTCCGCTTCGTGCAAAGTTTTGCACTCGCGTCCTGCTGGCCGCTGCCCCAACAACTCCTCCCTGTTTCCGCCACTGGCGGCGGTCGTCGTTGTTGCCCTAATAGGGGAGCCCTTGGCAAAACTGTCAACTTTGGTAGGAGCCAGGTTCACGTCCTCGGGTTCACCGCTGGCGGCGGTCGTCGTTGTTGCTCTAGTAGGGGAGCCCTTGGCATTCCGTTGTGTTTGCATCGTTACTCAGTAACTGTTCTAGTACATGCTCCCTTAACTGTGGCAGATCTATTACATGGATCCCCATTTGTTCTATCCGATACAAGACCAGAGCGGGGCTCTGGTCTTTTTTTGCGGCAGAAGCCATAACGCTGCGTGTAAAGGCGATAATCCTGTCCTTTTTGTAGAAAAAGATCAGCTGCACATGGCCGGTGAACAGGGCAAACAGGGCCGTGCGCAGCTCCCGGGAGCCGAAGAGGAGAAGCAGGTCGCTCTCCTCTAAAAAGAGAACATCTGCCCGGTCAAGAAACTGCAGGGCGGTCTGGCACAGGGCCTCCCGCTGCGGCCAGTAGGGCGCGGCCTGCGCCAGCCGGGGAAGATAGCAGCAGAGCGCCCCGGCATCCCTGGCGGCGGCAAGGGCCTCGAGGTGGGCCAGCCGCAGGGGGCTGTCCACCAGCCCGGCGGAGGAAAAGCAGAAGGCAGAGGAGCCCCGGAACGGGGCGGCCTCCAGCTGCTCCGGCCCAAGGGCCAGCCCGGCGGTGTGGGCACGGTAGGGCAGAGCGGTGTCTGCTCCGGTGAACACCACCGGCGTGGGGAAGGCATCCGTGAAGCAGAGCAGGGAACAATCCACACCATCCCGGGCAAGCCGGGCCGCCAGCTTGCGGCCAAAGGGGTCGGCTCCCAGCTGGGCCAGCAGAGCCGCCTGCCCGCCCAATGCGGCGTACTGGCGGCAGAAGCCTGCACCCCAGCCGCCGGTCTGCGCCCGAAACGCCTCCGTCAGCTCCGGAGCCGTGGCGGCGTTCAGCTCCAGCCAGACTTCGCCCAGACACAAAACGGACATGTGCATCTCTCCCTCCGCAAATAAAAATCGGGTTACAGTATACACGATTTGCCCACCGGATGCAACCGATCCGGGACAAATCCTGACGGAGTGGAAGGGCCCGCGGGCAGGAACAATCCGATTTTACAAAGACCACCTGTTTTTTTACCAATGCCTGTTTTTCATTGCCCAAGGTTTACCTAAGATTTGCCTTACCATGGTTTCTCCTCTTTCTCTGAACGGGTACAATAGAACCGTTCCCAAGAAACATTGCAACAGGGCCCGGGAGGGCTCAGGATAAGAGAGGAATTATCGCATGAAAGAACATAAAATGTCCCGCCGCAGCTTTCTGAAAGTGGGTGCTGTGGCATCTGCCGCCGGTCTGATGACTGCTGCCCCCGTGGCTGCAAACGCTGCCGCTCCGGCCGCTTCCACCGCAGCTGACGAGGAGAACTGCTTTGGCCTGTTCCAGAATAAGCCCAAGTACATCTTCCTGTTCATCGGCGATGGCATGGGCACTGCCCAGATCCAGTCTGCCCGGTTCTATCAGGGCACTGTCACCAACAACGGTGCCATCACCGAGGCAGAGCTGAGCTTTACCCAGTTCCCGGAAGTGGGCAGTGTGACCACCTACGACAGCACCTCCTTCTGCCCGGACTCCGCTTCCACCGCTACCTCCATCGCTTCCGGTAAAAAGACCGAGAGCGGTGTCATCAATATGTGCCCCTGGACCCGTGATGTGCCCTATGAGACCATTGCGGAGAAGCTCCATAAGCAGAAGGGCTACAAGGTTGGCATTGTTTCCACGGTGAATATTGACCACGCCACCCCTGCTGCCTTCTATGCACACCAGAAGACCCGCAAGAACTACTATCAGATCGGTGTGGAGCTGGCAAACTCCGGCTTTGAGTATTTCGCAGGCGGCGAGTTCCAGAAGGTGAACGGCGATGGCACCGGCCCCAACAACCACGAGGTGGCTGCACAGGCCGGTTACAACGTTGTCACCACCCAGGCCGGTGCTGCTGCCCTGAAGGCCGGGGCAGGCAAGACCCTGATCATTGCCGAGAATCTGGCCGACGGAAAGGCCATGAACTACGCCATGGATGCCGCTCCGGGAGAGTGGCAGCTGACCGACTATGTCCGCAAGGGCATTGAGCTGCTGGACAACAGCAACGGCTTCTTTATAATGGTGGAGTCCGGCAAGATCGACTGGGCCTGCCACGCCAACGATGCCGCTGCCTCTATCCATGATGTGATCGAGATGCACAACGCGGTGCAGGCCGCTGTGGAGTTCTACGCCCAGCATCCCGATGATACCTTGATCCTGGTGACTGCTGACCACGAGACCGGCGGCCTGGGCATTGGCTACAAGACCACCAACTACGATACCTTCCTGACCAACCTGGCCCACCAGAAGATGTCCTACGCAAAGTTCGATTCCACCTATGTGAACAACTACGTGAAGAATCAGACTCCCTTTGAGACTGCCATGCAGGATGTGAAGGCAAACTTCGGCCTGACCCTGCCCACCGACCCCGATGCCGCCAACGCAGGCAAGCTGCTGCTGACCGACTACGAGGTGGAGAACCTGCGCACCGCTTACGAGCGCACCCTCAAGGTCGGCTCTTCCAGCCAGAGCAAGATGAGCCAGCAGGATTACGAGCTGTATGGCACCTACATCCCCTTCAGCATGGCTATCTGCCACACCATCAATCACAAGTCCGGTGTGGATCACACCACCTACGCCCACACCGGTGCCATGGTGAACCTCTACGCCCGTGGTCAGGGTGCAGACAAGTTCCGCGGCGTGTATGACAACACCGAGATCTTCCACAAGCTGGCTGAGCTGACCGATGTGCAGTAATTGACCAGACCTTCTGTACCCCAAAGCCCTCCGGGACGAGACGCACCGGAGGGCTTTTTGTGTAGGCCGGAATTGTGCACCCCGCCAAAAATCTGCCCCGCGAATTGGGAAAGATGATGGGAGTTGTGGTTGCAATGGGCCGGAAAAAGGCATATAATAAGACCATCAACAGAGTAAGGCCATGCGCGTTAAGTGCCGCATCAACGGGGAGTTGTGCTGCGGACGAAGGTAAGACCCGCGGTGCATGGCCTGCATCCCGCTGCTGCATGGACTTGGGTGCAGATGGGGCCGTCTGCGGCCCCGTCTGGATGTGAACCGTTGAATCACGCCCTCCTTTGTGCGGTTTGTCACAGGGGAGGGCGTTTTGCATTGCCCGCCCCGCGGTTCCCGAAACAGGGGAGGACAATTGATATGAACCATTCCAGAAATTCCGTCCGCAAGCTCACCATGCTGGCCCTGCTCACTGCCATGAGCATCGTGTTTGCCCGGGTGCTGAGCATTTCCACCGGCTTTGTCCGGTTCAACCTGGGCAGCCTGCCCACCCTGCTGGCCGCTGTGCTGTTCGGGCCGGTGGAGGGCTTTGCCGTGGGTGCAGTGGCCGATATGATCGGCGGCACCCTTTCCGGCTACGCCATCAACCTGCTGATCACGCTGGGGGCTGGCTCCATCGGCCTGACGGCGGGCCTTCTCTGGCGCGCCCTGCCCAACTTGCGGCTGGGCCTGCGCACCCAGATCAGCGTGTTTGCCGGCCATGCGGTGGGCTCCATTGTCATCAACTCGCTGGCACTCCACCTCTTCTATAACTATCCGTGGAGCGTGCTGGTGACCCGCATTCCCAACGCGCTGGTCCTGGCGGCGGTGAACACCGTGCTGGTGCGCCTGCTGCTGGAGAATAAAACGATCCGAGGCATTGCACAATGAACTACGAAGAAGCGCTGAACTATATCCATGCCGTCCAGTGGGCAGGGCACAAGCCGGGCCTGACCCGCACCCGGACCCTGCTGGCCGCACTGGGGAATCCGCACAAGCAGCTGAAATTCATCCATGTGGCGGGCACCAACGGCAAGGGCAGCACGGCGGCCATGCTGGCCTCCTGCCTGCAGGCGGCGGGTTACCGGGTGGGCCTGTATACCTCGCCCTTTATCAACCGGTTCAACGAGCGCATTCAGGTAAATGGCCAACAGATCCCGGACGAGGCGCTGGTGCGGCTGGTGGAGCGTGTGAAGCCCGCTGCCGATGCCATGATCGATATCCCCACCGAGTTCGAGATCATCACGGCATTGGGGATGCTCTGGTTCGCTGAGACAAAATGCGACATCGTGGTGCTGGAGGTGGGCCTGGGCGGCACGCTGGATTCCACCAACGTCATCGACCCGCCGGAGTGCGCGGTCATCACGGCGCTGGGCATGGATCATGTGAAGGAGCTGGGCCCCACCCTGGCCGATATCGCGTCGGCCAAGGCGGGCATCATCAAGCCGGGCAGTCCGGTGGTGAGCTATGGCGGTGTGCCTGAGGCCGATGCCGTCATCGCCCGTACGGCGGCAGAGCGGCACGCACCGCTGACTGTCGTGGATCTCAGCAGGCTGACCATCGAGGACGGGGATCTGGATGCTGTCACCTTTGATTTTGACGGCCTGAACGGCATCCGCCTGCCCCTGATCGGCAGCTATCAGCCCCGGAACGCCGCCACGGCCATCACGGTGCTGCGGGTGCTGCGCAGCCGGGGCTGGAACATCCCGGACAGCGCCATCCGTGCTGGTCTGGAACAGGTGCGCTGGCCGGGCCGATTCGAGCTGCTGCGGCATTCGCCCGTCTTTTTGCTGGATGGCAGCCACAACGCCCACGGAATGCGGGCCACCGTGCAGAGCCTGCGGGACCGCTTTCCGGGGCAGAAGTTCGTGTTCCTGCTCAGCATCATGGCGGACAAGGATGTGGACGAGATGCTGGCATTGCTCCTGCCGCTGGCCGGGCAGTTCGTCACCGTGGCGGCCCATACCCCCCGCGCCATGCCTGCTGAGGCGCTGGCCGAACAGATCCGCGCCCGGGGCGGCAGGGCCGAGCCTGCTCCCACCATTGAAGCCGGTGTGGCCCGGGCGGTCGCCCTTGGGGGCACCGGCCCCGTGTGCGCACTGGGCACGCTCTACTTCTCCGGCGATGTGCGGGAAGCGTTTGCAAAATTGAACCAGTAAAGAAGAGGGGCTGCGGCACACGGGAAAAACCGGTGCAGCAGCCCCCTTTTTGCGGATTGGCTTACAAAAAAATGCCCCGCTGTTTTGTGATGCACAGAACAGCGGGGCAATATCATTTATGGGGCGGGAATGTGCTCAGGAGATGCGCTTCTGCTCAGGCTTTGCCTGCGCAGCAGAACAGCTCGATCTTTTCCTTGCACTTGTCAACGATGGCCTGAGCGCCGGGAGCCAGCAGCTTGCGGGGGTCGAAGCCCTTGCCCTGCTGATCCTTGCCAGCCTCGATGTACTTGCGGGTGGCTTCAGCAAAGACCAGCTGGCACTCGGTGTTGATGTTGATCTTGGAAACACCCAGGCTGATGGCCTTCTGGATCATCTCGTCGGGGATGCCGGTGCCGCCGTGCAGGACCAGAGGAATGTTGTTGGTAGCCTTGTGGATGCGGTCCAGAGCCTCAAAGTCCAGGCCCTTCCAGTTGGCGGGGTAAACGCCGTGGATGTTGCCGATGCCGGCAGCCAGGAAGTCGATGCCCAGATCGGTGATCTTTGCGCACTCGGCGGGGTCTGCGATCTCGCCAGCGCCCACAACGCCGTCCTCAACGCCGCCGATGGAGCCGACCTCGGCCTCGATGCTCAGGCCCTTGGAGTGTGCCAGAGCGACCAGCTCCTTGGTCTTTTCCACGTTCTCCTCGATGGAGTAGTGGCTGCCGTCGAACATGATGGAGGAGAAGCCGGCCTCAACGCAGGCCTTGCAGCCCTCGTAGGTGCCGTGGTCCAGGTGCAGGGCAACGGGAACGGTGATGCCCATGGTCTCCACCATGGAGCTGACCATGGCGGCAACGGTCTTGAAGCCGGTCATGTATTTGCCTGCGCCCTCAGAGACACCCAGGATAACGGGGCTCTTCATTTCCTCGCAGGCGGTCAGGACTGCCTTGGTCCACTCCAGATTGTTGATGTTGAACTGGGGCACACCGTAGTGGCCATCGCGTGCCTTGATCAGCATTTCGGTTGCATTTACCAACATTATTCATTACCTCCGCAAAATCATTTTGGGGTGAAAAAGCCGTTTTGGATACAAGATTGCGCATCCTTTAACGAACCTAAGGGTAGTATACCCCAATTACAGGATAAAATCAAGGCGGTTCCCGCGGCGTTTTCAACACAAATTCACATTGGGCATTTTGATGTTGGAGATTCTGGCAAAAACCACTGGATCTCCCTTCAAAAAATTGTCATAATTCCGACTTGAATTTTACAAAAAGTACGGCGGAAAGTTTGCGTGTCGAACCTGGAAGGTTGAAAACTCGGTGGAAACTGTGGAATTCCACCCGGAAAGTGGGCGTACAAACTTGATTTTTGAACATTTTCCACCGGGTTTTCAACATGTGGAAAAATTTGAGCCGAATTACCGATTGTATAGCCTGCTGAATGTGGAAAACTTTTGCCTTCGGCAAACATTGCGAAGAATGCCGGGGTATGCTATACTTTAGAATGTATCAGTGTCAAAATATAGTAAAACTGAAACAGAACGAAACCATGGCGCGGCTCAAACGGCCCGCCTTGCCATAGAATGGAAGGAGAACACATCAATGGACGAACAGAAAATGCCGCGCCGCCCCCGCCGCAGCAGCACGGAGGAGCAGCCCAGGAATGAGAGCCTGGTCTACGGCAAAAACCCCGTGACCGAGCTGCTCAAGAGCGGTTCCGGCGTGGATACCGTGCTGATCGCGGAGGGCATGGCCCCCGCCGTGGCAGCTTACTATACCGCCATGGCCAAGGAGGCCGGGGCCACGGTCAAGCGGGTGCACCCCAACAAGCTGCGCCTGATGACCGGCACCGAGAGCCATCAGGGCGTGGCTGCCTTTGCCAGCGAGATCGAATATGTGACCGTGGAGGACCTGCTGAACGTTGCCAGAGAGAAGGGGGAGCCCCCTTTCCTGGTGCTGAGTGACGGCATCGAGGATCCCCACAATCTGGGCGCGGTGATGCGCTCTGCTCTGCTGTGCGGAGCCCACGGCATCGTCATCCCCAAGCGGGGCGGCGCGTCCGTGACCCCCACCGTTATCAAGTCCAGCGCCGGTGCGGCTGAGCGCCTGCCTGTGGCCCGTGTGGCCAACATCGGCGAGACCATCCGCCGCCTGAAGGATCAGGGTGTGTTCGTCTACTGTGCCGATATGGACGGTGTGCCCCTGCGCAAGAACAACCTGACCGGCCCCATCGCACTGGTGCTGGGCAGCGAGGGCAGTGGTGTATCCCAGCTGGTGAAAAAGCTCTGCGATGGTGTGGTGCGGCTGGATATGGCCGCTCAGGGCACCGGTGTGGACAGCTTCAATGTCTCGGTGGCGGCTGGCATCATCCTGTACGAGATCCAGAGCCAGCGCGCCGCAGAGTAAGAAACAGCGGGCAGACCGCCGTGACCAGAACAGGGAGGGACTAGGATGCCAAAGGATGATAAGCGCAAAGAGCTGACACAGGAAGAGATCGATGCGCAGAACGAGAAGTTCCGCACGTTTTTCAGCACCAGCGTGGCACAGGTGCCCGAAGAGATGAAGCGCCGCGATGAGGAAAAGGAGAGTACCGGCAGCCTGCTGGGCAAGCTCTTTCACCGCGAAAAGGACAAAGAGGAGCCTGCCGCCGCCCCGGCCGTGCAGAATGAGCTGCCGCCCACGGGTGAGATCGTGCTGGGCCATGAGGAAGAAGCCGAGGCCGGCCTGGAGCTGGCATTGGAGCCCGGAGAGCTGGAGGAAGCAGAGCCTGTGGCTCTGCCCACCGCGCCGGAAGCCCCCGCAGCGCCGAAGCCGGAACCCCGGCCCGCACCCCAGCCCGAGAAAAAGCCGGAGCCGCCCCGCCGCCGGGAACCCCTGACCCCGCAGGAGCAGCAGGAGGATGCAGAGATGGCCGAACTCAAGGCCATGCTCTATGGCATCCCCAAGCCCGCCCCGGTGGAGGAGGTGCAGGATGCCCCCGAAGAGGTGCTGGCCGTGGAGCCGGAAGCTCCCGCAGCGCCTGAGGGCCCGGCCATCCCCATGGTGTTTGCCGAGGATCAGTCGGTAAAGCAGGCGAAGTCTGCCCCGGAAGCCGCGCCAGAGGTTGAGCCGGAACCGGAAAAGGCTTTCCAGTTCTTTGGCAAGGGCGCGGACGAGAACGAGCCGCAGGCCCCTACCCGCACCGAGGCCCCCAGCAAGGACGACAGCATGAGCCTGCCGCTGATGGGGCTGGAAGAGGACGAAGCACCCGCCCGGCCTGCCGCCCCGGCAGAGGAGGCCCCGGCCCAGCCTGCTGAGGAAGCGGCCCCTGCCGCCCCGGAGGCTGAGGAGAAGCCTGAAGAGGAAGCCGAGCCGGAAACGCCCGAGCAGGTGGGGGAGAAGCTCCGCCGGATGGGTGCGGAGCTGACGCTGCGGTGTGTGCTGGAGGGCATCCTTGCCGTGGTGCTGCTCCACTTTGGCCTTGTTGCCGAGGGGCTGCTGGCCCCTGTGGCCTCCCTTGACCCCGTGATCGCCCCGGCGGCGTTCTATGCTGCCAACCTGCTCTTTCTGGCCGGTGCGCTGGCTGTGGGCTGGCCTGTCCTGCGGGATGGCCTGCAGGGCCTCAAGGGCCGCCCCAGTGCAGACACCATGCCGGCGCTGGCTGCCTGCGGTGCGCTGGTGCAGGCTGCGGTCGCCCTGCTCAACGCCCAGAGCTATCAGAACTCCAGCTGGACGCTGCTTTCCGGCGTGGCCGCACTGGGCCTGTTCCTGGCCCTGCTGGGCAGCCGTGTCCTGCTGACTGCCGTCAGAAACGGCTACGACCTTGCCGCCCGATCCCCCGAGGGGCTGCAGGGCGCGTTCCGTGTCCGGGATAAGGACCTGATCCGGGTGCTGGCCCGGAGCCTGGATCAGAAAGACCCCTGGGTGCTGCTCAGCCGCCCTGTCCAGTGGGACGAAGCACTGGTGGAGCAGAGCTTCGGGGAGCGTGCCAGTGAGCGCCGCGCCCGCAAGACAGCCCTGATCCTGCTGGGTGCCGCCGTGCTCAGCGGGCTGGTGTTCCTGCTGTTTGGCGGCGGGCCCAACGGCATGGCCGCAGCCCTGACCTCCATGCTCTGCATGGGTGCACCGCTGTCCTCCACCCTGGTTGCAGGCATCGCGTCTCTGCGCCTGCAAAAGACCGCTGCCGCCGCCGGTGCCGTGGTGCCCGGCTGGGCCGCCATTGAGGAGCTGGGCGGTGTGGACACCGTGCAGGTGGATGCCGACGAGCTCTTTACCGCCGACAGCGTGAATCTGGAGGATATCCGCATCTTCAAGGGCGGCCGCATCGACCGTGCCATCCTCTATGCAGCCAGCATCCTCAACCACAGCTGCGAGACCCTGCGGGGCCTGTTCCGTCAGATCATCGAGGACCGCACCGAGATCCTGTACCCTGTGAAGGATCTGGAGGTCCACCACGGCCTTGGCTTTGCTGCCTGGTGCGATAACAACCGGGTGCTCATCGGCAACCGGCTGTACATGGAGCGGGAGGGCGTGCCCCTGCCTGAGCAGGAGTACGAGGATGAGCACTCCCAAAACGGCGCGCTGCAGATCCTGTATCTGGCTGTTTCCGGCAGCCTGCACGCCATGTTCGTGCTCCATTATGTGGGCGGCCGCAACGCCGCCCGCGGTCTGGAGGTGCTGCAGCGGGAGAACATCCGCCTGCTGGTCACCTGTGAGGACCCCAGCCTGACGGCCCACCACATCACCGAGGCTTACCATCTGCCCGAGGGGATGATCACCCTGCTGGATCAGGAGCAGTGCAGCGCGCTGACCCCTGCCCAGCCGGACGAGACGGCCCGCTGCTGTATGCTGCATGATAAGGGCTTTGCCAGCCTGATCGGCGGCCTGCGCGCGGCGGAAAAGGCCCAGAACGCCGAGACCAGCGCCACCACGGTGCAGATGGTCTCGGTCTGGTTCTCGGTGGTCATCGGTGCTCTGCTGACCTACGCGGGCAGCATCGGCACCCTGTCGGTGGCCGCTGTCCTGATGTATCAGGCAGCTTGGAGTGCTTTGAGCATTGCGGTCTGCGCCCTGAAACAGCATAACTGAGAAATGCTCTTAAAATAAATAGGAATTATTCTTGATTTCAATTCGGAACTCTGGTATAATCAGTGCAGAAGGAACGCCCCGGCGGTCACCGGCGGCGAAATGATACACCGCACAAACAAAAGGAGAGCACGAATATGGAACTCAAGGGTACCAAGACCGAGAAAAACCTGTGGGAAGCCTTTGCAGGCGAGAGCCAGGCCCGCAACAAGTATACCTTCTTCGCCAGCGTGGCCAAGAAGGAGGGCTATGAGCAGCTGGCAGCGATCTTTGAGGAGACGGCTGCCAACGAGAAGGAGCACGCCAAGATGTGGTTCAAGGCCCTGAACGGCGGCTCCATCCCCGATACCATGACCTGCCTGGAAATGGCAGCCGGCGGCGAGCACGACGAGTGGACCGAGATGTACCCCCGGATGGCCGCAGAGGCCAAGGAAGAGGGCTTTACCCAGCTGGCTGCCCTGTTCACCATGGTGGCGCAGATCGAGAAAGAGCACGAGGAGCGCTACCGTGAGCTGGCCGAGAACCTGAAGAACAACAAGGTTTTTGCCCGGGAAGAGCAGCAGGTCTGGCAGTGCCGGAACTGCGGCTACACCTATATCGGCAAGTCGGCTCCCCTGAAGTGCCCGGTCTGCGCACATCCCCAGAGCTACTTTGAGCTGAAAAAGCACAATTATTGATCCTGTCCGGAACGCCGCAGCTCCCACGCCGGGACTGCGGCGTTCTTTTTGCACAAAATTTTCCGGAAAAACTGGTATAGTCCACGAAATCGGGTGCGAAAGCACAGCACTTTGGGCGAAAAACTTGACCCACATTGGCCGGATGTGTAAAATGAATCAGTAGTGAGAAAAATCATGGACGCGAAATTTTTCCATGTGTGCGGCATTCCTTTGATCCCATGGGATGAAACAAGGAGGGAAGTTCGACCCAATGAAATGGAAATTCCAAACCGCGGGGCGGCTTCTGGCCCTGCTGGCTCTGAGCGGGGCCCTGCTGGCTGCCCCTTTGCCCGCGCAGGCCGCGCCCGGTGTGCTGACAGGCCTGACCGGAACCGGCTCCAAGCTGGAACTGGAGCTGACCGAGATGGAGCTGGAGATCACCGATGATGACCCCCGCCCCAAAGGCTACCTGTACACCAGCGGCCAGAGCGATTATTACTTCATCGTCTGGATGAGCAGCAACTCCAATGTTGCCACGGTGGATGGCGACGGCAAGGTGACGGGCCGCAATGCAGGCACTGCCATCATCACCGCCATCTCCGACCACGGCGAACGTGCCGCCTGCAAGGTGACCGTGACCCGCAAAAATGAAGAAGCAGCCAGAAAAAAGCCCACGCTGGACACCACCAGCCTGAGTCTTGTGCTGCAGTACAATGACCTGCACCCCACCCATCAGCTCCAGCTGACCAACAGCGACCACTCCTTCCTCTATGTCTACCAGTGGATGAGCAGCAACCCTGAGGTTGCCACAGTCAGCGACAAGGGCCTTGTCACAGCTCAGGCGGCGGGCACCACCACCATCACGGCAATGGTCTCCAACGGCCAGGCTTTGCGGTGCAGCGTCACGGTGACTTCGGATATCGGCAAGGTGACCCTGAACAAGAGTGACCTGCTGCTCCGCACCGTGGGCACCCAGGAGCGCCTGACGGCCACCGTTGCGGTGGAAGGCGGCGGCAGTGTGCCCATTACATGGGTCAGCAGCAACCCCGGTGTCGTTACCGTGGATGCGGATGGCGTGGTGACCGCCATTGCCGATGGAGAAGCCAAGGTCACGGCTCTTTCGCCCGCCGGACGCTTTGACGTGTGCAGCGTTGTGGTGGGCATGGCGGCGGAGAAGTACGAATCTGAAGCCGACCTTGCTGACGAGCTCAAGCTCCCTGACCCCTACGTTGCCGTACGGCTGAATAAACTGGCATAAAGAAAAAGCACCCGCCCATGGCTGTTTTTGACGGCTATGGGCGGTTTTTGCGTGTACGGAAACGGATACACTGGGAAAAACTTGCCGCAGAGGAATTTTTTGCAAAAAATATTTTGCGTTGCATGTTGTGGTGTACCTGACACATCCGGCCGCCTCCGGCAGGTGAAAAAGGACAAAATGGCCCGAACGTTGTTTAAGACAGGGGGCGGATGCCCCACGGAGCGGCGAAATCTCTGCAAAAAAGGCGGCCGTCCGGCTTGAATGACACATTTAACAAAAATTTGACGTGAAGTGATTGAATTTG